>OHPV01000800.1_pt1 | contig 17147 bp, 17 predicted proteins | sample 1577781 | NCBI WGS metagenome assembly OHPV01 (sample SAMEA3879518, study PRJEB24766) | human gut metagenome | biome: human-associated habitat; feature: feces | place: USA | collected 1985/1987 | reverse complement strand
GACACTGGTGAAATTGGAAAACGGTGTACTGCATACGTTTCCACTTGCCGGAACAAGACCGAGAGGAAAGACCGCAGAAGAAGAGATAGCACTGGAAAAAGAGCTGCTTGCAGACAAAAAGAATGGCAGACATTTCAGATGGTGCGATTGTCGGTTCAGCTATTATCAAGCTGATTGAAAAATATGGAGCAGATGCACTGAAGTATGTGGCAGAATATGTAAAATCCATGAAGGATGCCATAAGATTATAAAGAGATAGTATAGAAGAACCGGATATGATAGAATAAAGGCAGAAAAAAGTGGGAGACGTCAGATGAGAAAGAATATCCTATTCGGACTTATAATATTATCATTTGTTCTTGCAGGATGTAAGCAGGATGCAAAAGAAGAAAAAGAAGCATCAACAGAAGTAACAAAAGAACTGTCTGGCGGGCAGGAAGAAGTTACAGAGACAGCGACAGAAAGGCTTTCTGATATGGAAGGTGTATGGACAGATTATGCAGAGTATTTGGACAGCATATCAGGTGCTACTATGGACATCCAAAAGCAGATTGAGGTATTTGCACAAAACAGGGATAAGTGGGCAACTGATATTGATTTTGCTGATGAACAATATAAATTCACGCTGGCTGATCTGGATATGGACGGACAAGTGGAACTTTTGGTTTCAAATACTGGTGGCACAGGATTTTTTACTTCTACAAGTTTTTACAATGTAGATAAGAATGGAAAACTAAAAGAACTGAATACGACTTTTTCAGAATATGAATCCCAGCCGGATCTTATGGATTCGGTATCGGATGAAAGTGATGTGACGGTATACTCTAATATCATAAATGGAAAAGGATATTATAATTATATCGTGTACGATTTCATGAAGGAGTCACCGACCAGTTATGTATACCGGGTCAGTTCACTTGCGATCGTTGATGATGTTGTAACAGAAACAAAACTCGCCATTGAATATGAAACATATGAAGGTCCGGATTACGAAGCAACGATAAGTTATGAGGATTACAATGGGACAGAGCTGACAGAGGATGAGTATCGCACTTATGCGGCGCGCTATTATGTTGCACAACAAGCTTCCGAACATCGGGCACATTTCAAATGGATAGATGTCAGTGATATTGTGGATGTCAGCGATGCAGAGGCAGCTCAAATACTTATGGAATCTTATGACGCATATAGCTTCCATTGACAATCAAAAAATACAAGCTGCAGTGATGAAGAAATTGCAAGACTTTGCGATATTGCAATTTGCACCTTTGTTACAATCACTTCTTGAAGTGCAGCACGAAATATAATAGAATGACAATATACTGTTTTTCAATGACACGATGGAGCTTTGAGGAGGGAAAAAAATGGATATGAATATCGTATGTCTGGATCTTGAGGGCGTTCTTGTGCCGGAGATCTGGGTTGCATTTGCAGAAGAGACAGGAATCCCGGAGTTAAAGAAAACGACAAGGGATGAGCCGGATTATGATAAACTGATGAAATGGAGACTGGGTGTACTGAAGGAGCATGGGCTTGGGTTGAAAGAGATTCAGGAAACCATCGAAAAGATTCAGCCACTTCCGGGCGCAAAAGAATTCTTAGATGAATTAAGAAGTTTCAGCCAGGTTATCCTGATCAGTGATACCTTTGCAGAATTTGCCAGTCCACTGATGGAAAAACTGGGACGTCCCACATTGTTCTGCAACAGTCTGGAAGTTTCCGGAAACGGAGAAATTACAGGTTACAGGATGAGAGTAGAAAATTCCAAGTATTCAACAGTAAAAGCACTCCAGTCGATTGGATTCGAGACGATCGCAAGCGGAGACAGCCATAACGATCTTGGAATGATCAAGGCAAGTAAAGCCGGATTCTTATTTAAGAGCACCGAACAGATCAAAAAGGATAATCCTGAATTAGAGGCCTACGAAACTTATGAGCAGCTGATGGAAGCGATTAAGAAGGCGTTATAATAACTTTCTCATGTAACTATTCAGCACCCCATTCGCAAAACCGCATCTTCGATGCTTTCCTTGAATAACAAGCATGCTTGTTATTTGCTCATTGTGGTTACTTCGCCAAAGAAATTTTCAAAATTATGCTCATTCATGCAAGCATGATTCGCAAATTTATGAAAATTGCCTTGGCTCTGAATAGTTACATTTTCGTATCGCCTTCACCAGCCCATACAACGTAATCAACATCGTCACAAACTCCGCAGCAGGAAAAGCGAGCCATACACCATTTAATCCAAGCAGTGCAGACAGCACGAATGCAAAAATGATGATCGCAATAAATCCGCGTGAGATGGATGCAAAAAATGCATATTTTGCAGATTCTATTGAGCTTAAAATGGCAGTTCCGACAATGTTCATTCCGGCAAAGAGAAATCCAATGAAATATAACCTTAAGCCGTTTTCTGCGTAGGAGGCAAGCACCTGATTTCCCTCTCCGTTAAATATAGCGGTGATCGCAGGGGCGTAAAGGTAAATGCAGACCACCAGAAGGATAGCAACGCCGATGGTGGTCGTGACTGCCATTTTCAGATAGGTGGTTACATTCTTGTGATTTCCCTTGCTGTAAGCTTCACTGATGAGCGGCTGGGAGCCTTGCGCAATGCCGTTAAATAGGGCGACTGCGACCAGTGAGGTGTTGGCGACGACGCCGTAGGCGGCAACTCCGGTGTTTCCCGCAAGACCGAGGATCAGCATATTAAAGACGACCGTGATAACCCCGGAAGAAATCTCACCGACGAAAGAGGAAACGCCGACCTGACAGCAGTACAGCAGTCTGCGGAAAGAAGGCAGGATCGGTTTCAGGCGGATCGTACTCTTTTTTGATTGAAAGTGGATACAGCAGATCGCAATGCCGATGATCGGGGAGAAGGCGGTTGCAAGTGCAGCACCTTCCATGGAAAGCCCCAGTGGAAACATCAGGATATAGTCAAACACGATGTTGAACAGACTGCTGAATAAAGTTGCGGACATCGCAATGGAAGGATTTCCATCATTTCGCACAAAAGCATTACAAATATAGTTCCACATAAAAAAGGGAGCAAAGCACATAAAAATTCTTGTATAATTTTTCCCGGTGGCAACGATTTGGGCATCACCGCCTAACAGTGCGATCAATTTATCCGGAAGAAACAGACCGACAAAAATAAAAAACAGACTGATGATAAAAGCCCACACAAGCGCATGGAAAAAATATCCATCTGCATCCGGGCTTTTTTTATTGCGTTCCACAACAAAACGGATCGCAGAACCAACGCCCATCATCGCACCGATCGCAAAAATAATATTATAAATTGGCAGAACCAGATTTAAGGCAGTGATACCGTCGGCACCCACCGCTACAGAAATAAAGTAGGTGTCTGCAAGAATATAAACAGACATACCTACCATACCAAGCATATTTTGAGAGACGTATTTAATGAACTTCTTTAACATGATAGAACTCCAAATATGTGTAATAAAGAAACCGGATGCAATGTGACATCCGGTTTCTTTTAAGCTAAAAAACAAATTAATGGATATTAACAGATCATTAAGCCTGAGGACCAGCAGCAACTAATGCTTTACCAGCTTCGTTTCCTTCATATTTAGCGAAGTTCTTAACGAATCTTGCAGCTAAGTCTTTTGCTTTTACTTCCCATTCAGAAGCATCAGCATATGTGTCACGAGGATCAAGGATTCCTGTGTCAACACCTTCGAGCTCTGTAGGTACTTCGAAGTTGAAGTATGGGATTGTCTTTGTAGGAGCTTTGTTGATTGCTCCGCTGAGGATAGCGTCGATAATTCCACGAGTATCTTTAATGGAGATACGTTTTCCTGTTCCGTTCCATCCTGTGTTAACGAGGTAAGCCTTAGCTCCGCTTACGTTCATCTTCTTAACAAGTTCCTCTGCATATTTTGTAGGATGCAGCTCAAGGAATGCCTGTCCGAAGCAAGCTGAGAATGTTGGTGTAGGCTCTGTGATTCCACGCTCTGTACCAGCAAGTTTTGCTGTAAATCCAGACAGGAAGTAGTACTGTGTCTGATCAGCTGTCAGGATAGATACCGGAGGAAGTACTCCGAAAGCGTCTGCAGACAGGAAGATTACTTCTTTCGCTGCCGGTGCAGAAGATACTGGACGAACGATGTTCTTAATGTGGTTGATCGGGTAAGATACACGAGTGTTCTCTGTTACGCTCTTGTCGTTAAAGTCGATCTTTCCGTTCTCGTCAAGTGTAACGTTCTCAAGAAGAGCGTCACGAACGATTGCATTGTAGATGTCTGGCTCAGAATCTTTGTCAAGGTTGATAACCTTAGCGTAGCATCCACCCTCGAAGTTGAATACTCCGTTGTCATCCCAGCCGTGCTCGTCATCACCGATGAGGAGTCTCTTAGGATCTGTAGAAAGTGTTGTCTTACCTGTTCCTGAAAGACCGAAGAAGATTGCTGTGTTCTCTCCGTTGAGGTCTGTGTTAGCTGAGCAGTGCATGGAAGCGATTCCCTTAAGTGGAAGGAAGTAGTTCATCATAGAGAACATACCTTTCTTCATCTCTCCGCCGTACCATGTATTAACGATAACCTGCTCTTTGCTTGTGATGTTGAAAAGTACAGCTGTCTCAGAGTTGAGTCCGAGCTCTTTGTAGTTCTCAACTTTAGCTTTGGAAGCATTGTAAACAACGAAATCTGGCTCGAAGTTCTCAAGTTCTTCCTCTGTTGGCTGAATGAACATATTTGTTACGAAATGTGCCTGCCAAGCTACTTCAACGATAAAACGGATTGCCATACGAGTATCTTTGTTTGCACCGCAGAATGCATCTACAACGAAAAGTCTCTTGTTAGAGAGCTCTTTGATTGCGATATCTTTAACAGCTGCCCAAGCTTCTTCTGTAGCTGGGTGGTTGTCGTTCTTGTATTCATCAGATGTCCACCAAACTGTATCTTTGGAGTTCTCATCCATAACGATGAATTTATCTTTAGGAGAACGTCCTGTGTAAACACCTGTCATAACGTTGACAGCACCGAGTTCACTTTCCTGTCCCTTTTCAAAACCTTCAAGTTCCGGTTTTGTCTCTTCTTCGAATAATACTTCGTAGGAAGGATTGTATACGACTTCTGTTGTTCCAGTAATGCCATACTTACTTAAATCAATTTTTGCCATCTTACATATACCTCTTTCTTTTCTAATGATAGAATAAAATGCTGCTTATGCAAGCTTTTCATATCCTTTTTTAATTATACATATTATGTGAAGAAAATCAATAAAAATCCTGTAAATTTTTTAACAAAGAAGTGGGGAAAATGAAAGATTTCATATTAAAAATGCAGGAAGAAAAAAGTAAAATGTCAAAAAATAAAAAAATGCAAGGAAAATATGACAGATTCCGTTGCTTTTTTATATATCAGAATGCAAAAAATTATGATAAAATAGGAGAATAGTGCCAGAAAATGCGAAAAAACTGGCTTGTGAAGTTAGAAAGACAAACTATAGATCAGAAGAAAATAATAAGAAAAGCAGACATAACAATGGTAGATGATGGAAGAAAAACGACAAAAAATGAAAAGATGTCGATGAAAGAAAATGAAAGATTATTGATTGAAAAATTCAAAATGATAAAACCGGCGGAGAAATCCTATGAAGAACAGGCAAAAAGACGATGGAAAACAGTTGCAAAACCACTGTTCAGCTTAGGAAAACTGGAAGATGCTGTGATCCGAATGGCAGGAATCCGAAGAGAAGCAGATTTTGAGATTAAAAAGAAAGGATTACTGATCTTTTGTGCGGATAACGGGGTTGTCTCAGAAGGAGTGACTCAGACCGGGCAGGAAGTGACAGCAATCGTTGCAGACAATTTTACAAAATGTGCGACGAGCGTATGTATTATGGCAGAGACAGCCGGAGTGGACGTATTTCCAATCGATGTTGGAATGGTGAAAGATGTTCCATCTGTCACAAAACCAAAAGACAAAGTGATGTATGGAACAAAGAATATGGCGATGGAACCTGCAATGTCAAGAGAACAGGCTGCACAAGCCGTTCTTATTGGCATACGAAAGGTCAAAGAGCTGGCAGAACAAGGGTATGATCTGATCGCAACAGGTGAGATGGGGATTGGAAATACAACGACCAGCAGTGCTGTTGTGTCCGTTTTGCTTGATGAAAGTGTAGAAAATGTAACAGGAAGAGGCGCAGGCCTTAGTTCAGAAGGGCTGAATAGAAAGATTCGTGCAATTGAAAGAGCAATTGAAAAGCATCAGCCGGACAAGGAAGATATTTTAGATGTCTTGTCCAAAGTCGGAGGGCTTGATATTGCCGGAATGACAGGTGCATTTCTCGGAGGTGCGATCTATCATATTCCGGTTCTGATCGATGGATTTATCTCTTCTGCAGCAGCATTGTGCGCAGTGCGTATGGTTCCTGAGACGGCGGATTATATCCTGGCATCACATTGCTCCGGAGAGCCGGCGGGGCGAATGGTCTTAGAAGAGCTGAAACTTCCATATCTGATTGATGCGAAGATGTCTCTTGGAGAAGGCAGTGGTGCAGTTGCAGCAATTCCACTTCTTGAGATGGGTGTGAATGTTTATCGGAAGATGAGTACCTTTGAGGAGATTAAAGTAGAGCAGTATGAAGAACTTAAGTGAAGATGAGGAGTAAGAAAAATGTGGTTATTGAACGCAATGATCATTGCAATCGCAATGTATTCTAAGATTCCGATGCCGCGGGTTGACTGGAATGAGAAAAACATGAGATATGCGATGTGCTTTTTCCCTCTTGTTGGTGTTATAATCGGTGTACTAGAGGCAGTTGCAGGGAATCTGATCACAGTATGGAAGGGAGAAGGAACTTTCTTTTATGCAGTTGTATTGACTTTGGTTCCGATTTTTATAACAGGTGGGATTCACCTGGATGGATTCGCAGATACGATGGACGCAAAAAGTTCTTATGGAGACCGGGAGAAGAAGCTGGAGATTCTGAAAGACCCACATACGGGAGCATTTGCAATCATCAGTCTTTGCTGTTATTTCCTTTTGTGTGTGGGGATTTTTAGTGAAATAAGAACAGAACGTTTATTTGCGGCAGCACTTGTGTTTGTGTTCTCGCGCTCGCTGAGTGGGATTTCTGTTGTGTCATTTCAGGCAGCGAAGAACAGTGGACTGCTTCGGACATTTCAAGACGGTGCACAGAAGAGAAATGTAAGAATTGTATTGATCATATGGCTATTGGCAGCCGGAGTTGGATTCTATCTGACAGCAGGTTTATGCGGAGTGGCAGCAGCAGTTGTCGGACTTGCTGTTTTCTTTTATTATGATCAGTTTAGCAGAAAACAGTTTGGAGGTATTACGGGTGATCTTGCCGGATACTTCCTGCAGTTATGTGAACTGTTTATGCTGGCAGTGCTTGCATTATTCTAGAAATGTTATTGCATATAAATGTTTTATGATAGATGCTTTATTATAGAAATGAAATAAAATAGATTTTTTTGGAGTGATTTATGGAGCTTATTTTGATCCGGCATTTGAAGACACCGGGCAATGAAAAGAGACAATATATCGGAAGTACAGATGAAGAACTGTCAGAACAGGAAGTACTGAACTTTAAACAGAAATATAAAATAGATAGCTATCCACAGGTACAGCAAGTGATTGTCAGTCCAATGAAGAGATGTATTCAAACGGCAGAGTTGATTTATCCAGAGGTGCAGATACAACAGGAATCGTTGCTGAAAGAATGTGATTTTGGTATCTTTGAGGGTAAGACATATGAAGAACTGAAAGATAGAGAAGAATATCAGGCATGGCTGGATTCCGGTGGAACGATTGCATTTCCGGAAGGGGAGGAACAGAAGGAATTCCGTTCACGTTGTGTGAGAGGCATGCTCTGTCAGGTTGATAGATTATGCAAAGAAAATGTAGAAAGTGCAGCTTTTGTCGTTCATGGAGGAACGATTATGGCTGTGCTGGAACAACTGGCGGAAGACCAAAAAGATTTTTATCACTGGCAGGTGGAAAATGGCGGAGGATATAGAATGCTTGTGAATGAAGATGAGTGGAAGTCAGGCATTCATAGATTTCGTAAAATTCAAAAATTGGGAGGAGTGACAGAATGAATGGAAGGATGACGATTCTGGCATGCATCATAGGATTTTTGTTAGACTGCATTTTTGGAGATCCGGCCTGGATGTATCATCCGATACGCGTGATCGGAAACCTGATCAGTGTGTTGGAAAAAGGATTGCGGAAGTTGTTGTGCAGTCGGATTCCTGCGTCAGAACAAGAGAAGAAAAACAGAAGAGAAGTTCTGGCAGGTGGAATTTTATGGATTCTGACAGTTTCGTTATCCTTTCTTGTACCGGCGGTACTCTTATTTGCTGCAGGAAAGGTTCATCCGGCAGTACGGTTTCTTTTGGAAACCTTCTGGTGTTACCAGATATTTGCGGCGCGGTGTCTTGTAGGAGAAAGCAAAAAGGTTTATCAGAAATTAAAAGAAGACGACTTGCCTGGTGCAAGAAGAGCTGTATCCATGATTGTCGGAAGAGACACAGAGAACCTTACAGCAGAAGGCGTGACGAAAGCTGCGGTAGAAACCGTGGCGGAGAATACATCTGATGGTGTGACGGCTCCGCTTTTATTCCTTCTGATCGGTGGCGCACCGCTTGGATTCTTATACAAAGCAGTGAATACGATGGATTCTATGCTTGGATACAAAAATGAAAAATATCTGTATTTCGGAAGGATTCCGGCAAAGATGGATGATGTATTTAATTACATCCCAGCCAGGTTGACGGCGTGGTTTATGGTTGCTGCAGCATTTTTGGCGGGGATGGATGGAGAGAATGCGTGGAAGATTTATCTGCGTGATAAGAGAAAACATGCAAGTCCGAATTCCGCCCAGTCAGAGGCGGTATGCGCCGGAGCGCTTGATGTACAGTTAGCCGGGGATGCGGTTTATTTCGGGAAAGTCTATAAAAAGGATTATATCGGCGATGCAATCCGTAAGATTGAACCGGAGGATATTCTTCGTGCCGGGAAATTAATGTATATGACAACGATACTGATGATGGTTGTCTTTGGAGGTTTATTGTTATGGATTTATTGATTCGATTTGCAAAAATGGAAGATGCAGAAGAACTTCTGGCGCTCTATACACCATATGTAACGGATACAGTGATTACATTTGAATATGAAGTTCCGTCACTGGAAGAATTCAAAGATCGAATGCGTCAGACGATGAAAAAGTACCCGTATCTGGTTGCAGAACAGAAGGGCGAGATTCTTGGATATAGCTGTGTGGGGGCATTCAAAGGTCGTGCAGCATATGACTGGGCAGTGGAAACAACAATTTATATAAGAAAAGACCGGCAGAAAACCGGAGTTGGTAAAAAGCTGTATGAGGCACTGGAGAAAGTACTGCACGCTCAGAACATTTGCAATCTATATGCATGCATTGGATATCCAGAGGTTGAAGATGAATATCTGACAAAGAACAGCGCACAGTTCCATGCACATCTTGGATACCGCATGGTAGGAGAATTCTATCATTGCGGATACAAATTTGACCGCTGGTATAATATGGTCTGGATGGAAAAGCTTCTGGATCCGGAGATTAAACATCCAAAGCCAATCAAATGGATGGAAGAGAATCGCGAGGAGCTGGAGGCAGTACTTTAAGGTTAAAAACGAAACACATAAAGAAGTAGGAGTAAGATTCATGGAATATGTACACGGAGGAGACATTTATACATATGGAGATGTGCTGGATTTTTCAGTTAATGTAAATCCTTACGGTCCGTCAGAAGAAGTTCTTGAAGCGGCAAAAAGATCGATGGATGAAGTGAGTCTTTATCCGGACAGTCAATGCAGACGGCTCAGAAAGAGACTGGCAGAGAAAAAAAGTCTGCCGGAAGAATATTTCCTTTTCGGAAATGGAGCAGCGGAGCTGTTCTTTTCTGTCGTTCTTGCAGAAAAACCAAAGAAAGCACTTCTTCCGATTCCGGCTTTCGCAGAATATGAACAGGCACTTCGGACGGTAGAGTGCGAGATCATTTATCATGAGTTGAAAAGAGAGAATAACTTTACATTGACAGAAAGCTTTTTGGAAGAACTGACAGAGGATATTGATCTTGTATTCCTATGTTCTCCATCGAATCCGTCAGGGCAGGTGATCGAACCGGAGCTGCTGGAACAGATTCTTATGCAATGTGAAGAAAAGAAGATTCGTCTTGTTTTAGATGAGTGTTTTATCGGATTTCTGGAAGAAACGCAGAAATATACCATGGTGAAAAAGGTGACAGATCATGCATGCCTTTTTCTTGTACAAGCATTTACGAAGATGTATGGGATTCCGGGATTGAGACTTGGATATGCAATGACATCAGATGTAAAGCTGCGAGAGTGGATGCAGCAGGTGTGTCAGCCGTGGAATGTGTCAGTTCCGGCTCAGGCAGCAGGTGTGGAAGCACTGACAGAGAGAGAAGAACAAAGAGTTCAAAAAACACGAAAAATTATTGTGGAAGAAAAGACACGAATCGAAGAGAAAATGACAGAGCTGGGAATTGAATTTATTCCGACAAAGGCAAATTTCATTTTATTTCATAGTGAGATGTCCTTGTTCGAACAATTGTTGGAGCAAGGAATCTTGATTCGAGATTGCGGAAACTACAGAGGATTGAGCAAAGGCTGGTATCGCATTGCGGTGCGAACAAAGGAGGAAAATGAAATGCTTTTGCATGCACTTGAAAGAGTTGTGTCAAAATAGCGAAGGAGGGCAGAAAATAAATATGGCAAAATCAATTATGATACAGGGAACGATGTCGAATGTCGGAAAGAGCGCACTGGCAGCAGGCCTTTGCCGTGTCTTGAAACAGGATGGATACAAAGTCGCACCTTTCAAATCTCAGAATATGGCACTTAATTCTTTTATCACAAAGGAAGGGCTTGAGATGGGGAGAGCTCAGGTAATGCAGGCAGAAGCTGCTGGGATTGAACCGGAAGCAATAATGAATCCAATTCTGCTCAAACCGACGAACGATACAGGCTCTCAGGTGATCATCAATGGTAAACCAATCGGAGTGATGGCTGCAAGAGAGTATTACCGTCATAAGAAAGAATACATTCCGGCAATTATGGATGCATATCATGAGTTGGAAAAAAGATATGATATCATTGTGATCGAAGGTGCCGGAAGTCCGGCGGAGATCAATCTGAAAAAAGATGACATTGTAAATATGGGAATGGCGAAGCTTGCAGACGCACCGGTTCTTCTTGTCGGAGACATTGATCGAGGCGGAGTATTTGCCCAGATTGCCGGAACCGTAATGCTTCTTGAAGAGGATGAAAAAGCGCGGATCAAAGGAACGATCATTAATAAATTCCGTGGAGATGTATCCATTCTGGAACCGGGACTTCGAATGTTGGAAGAAAAGACAGATATCCCTGTAACGGGAGTAGTTCCGTACTTTTATTTAGATTTGGATGAGGAAGACAGCCTGACGGAACGGTTTCAAAAGAAAGAGAAACCGGGACTGATCGATCTGGCAGTGATCCGATTTCCAAGAATTTCTAATTTCACAGATCTCGCACCATTAGAAGCATTAGAAGAAGTTAGTGTAAGATACGTTTCTTCTCCGGCAGAATTTGGAAATCCGGATGCAGTGATTCTTCCGGGAACAAAGAATACGATCAGCGATCTTCTGTGGATGCGTCAGAACGGACTGGAAGCAAGAGTCCTGAAACACAGCGCACAGAACAAACCGGTCTTTGGAATCTGTGGCGGATATCAGATGCTTGGAATGGAAATCTCAGATCCAACAGGAGAAGAGTACGGAGGAACTGTACAGGGAATGGGACTTTTAGATACAAAGACTGTGTTCCGCCCAGAGAAACACAGAACCAGAGTACATGGAACATTTGGCGAGATGAAAGGAATCCTGAAAGAGATGGAGGGACTTCCTTTCGAAGGATACGAGATCCATATGGGAGAGACGATCCTTGATGAACACGCATCCGGGCTTGTAACAATAGAAAATGATTCTGATACGCTACAACAAGGACATCCGGATGGTTCACAGAAGGAAAATGTCTATGGCTGTTATGTGCATGGAATCTTTGATTCACCGGAAATGTCAGGTGGGTTTCTCTCCGCTTTATTGAAAGAGAAAGGCTATGATCCGGAGACGGTACAGGCAGTAGACTGGAAGTCTTATAAGGAAGAACAGTATGATAAGCTTGCAGATATCGTTCGTGCCAGTCTGGATATGAAAGAAATTTACAGGATTATTGGATTGTAGAGTTTGTAATGAGAGGGGCAAAAAGATGATTACAGATTTAACGAAAGAACATCCGAACAAGACATTATGGCGGTTCCTTCTGCCAATGTTGTTCAGTGTGATGTTCCAGCAGATTTATAATATTGCAGACAGTATGATCGCAGGAAGATTTGCAGGAGAAAATGCGTTGGCAGCAGTCGGCGCATCTTATCCGATCACAATTATTTTTATGGCATTTGCTGTGGGAATGAATCTGGGGGCATCCGTAGTCGTATCAAGACTATTCGGAGCAGAAGACCGGGGCGGTGTGAAGCGTGCGGTTACAACGGCATTTCTTAGTTCTATGGTGCTGGGAATCATACTGACATTATTCGGGTATTTCTTTAATCATCAGATGATGAGATGGATCCGCACACCACAGAATATTATGGCAGATGGAGTTTTATATTTGAAAATTTACATTTTCGGAATTATCTTCCTGATGCTTTATAATGTGTGTACCGGAGTATTTACAGCACTCGGGGATTCTAAGACACCGTTATATTTTCTGCTTGGATCCTCAGCTGGAAATATTATTCTTGATTATATCTTCGTAGCAAAATTCCAGTGGGGTGTGAGCGGTGTTGCCTGGGCAACATTTATCGCGCAAGGTGTGTCAGCTGTGCTTGCATTAGTAACACTTCTCGGAAGATTGCAGAAATTTGCCGGGAAAGAAAAGCAGCCGTGGTTTGATAAGAAATTATTTGCACAGATCATGGCGATTGCAATTCCAAGCATTCTTCAGCAGAGCGTATTGAGTATAGGAAATCTTTTCGTGCAGGGAATTGTAAATCAATTCGGTTCAGCAGTTGTTGCGGGATATTCGGGAGCGATCAAGCTGAATACATTTGCCATTAATATCTTTATGACACTTGGATCCTGCCTGTCTAGCTATACGGCACAGAATATCGGCGCGGGAAAGAAAGAACGAATTCCATTGGGATTCCGTACCGGAGTGAAATTGTCAGAGCTTACGGCATTACCGTTTGTTATTCTGTATTTCATTTTCAGTCGTCAGATGATGGGACTGTTCTTAGGTGCGGAGAGTGTAGAGGCGATCAGCGCAGGAATGGCATTTTTGAAAATAGTATCGCCGTGGTATTTTATGATTGTAATTAAGCTGATGACAGATGGAATTATCCGAGGTTCCGGAGCGATGGTCTATTTTGTGGTTGCAACAGTTCCGGATCTTATTTTGAGAATCGGATTTGCGTTGGTTTTGACAAAAAGCTTTGGAAGCACCGGGATCTGGATGGCATGGCCATTTGGATGGATCGTAGCAACCACATTAACATTGATCTTTTATAGAAAGTTGGGATATAAGAATGATAAAAGCAGTGATTTTTGATATGGATGGGGTTTTGATCAATACGGAACCGCTTCATTACCAATGCTGGGTTGAAATTTTTAAAGAGCGATATGGAGTTGACCTGGATTATGAGGTGTATAAACCATGCATTGGATCTACAAGACTTCATTTCATGAATCTGATCAAAGAAAATTACGGAATCACATTTGAAAGTCTTGAAGTAATGAATCAGATTATGAAAGAGAAGAAAGATGAAGTTATTGCAAGAGACGGATTCCCTGAGATGCTGGGAGTAGGACAGATGCTTTGCTGTCTGAAAGATGCGGGATATCGTCTGGCTGTGGCATCTTCTTCTCCGAAACCTGTAATCACAGAGACGCTGGAAACGCTGGATCTGATGAAATATTTCGATGTCGTGACAAGTGGAGATGAAGTGAAGAATCCAAAGCCGGCACCGGATACATTTCTCTTTGCAGCGAAGCAGCTGGGCGTACCGGTAGACGAGTGCATTGTAATCGAAGATTCAACGAATGGAGGAAAGGCTGCTAAGGCTGCTAAGATGCCATGTATCTGGATGCATAATCCGGATTCCGGAGACCAGGAGATACCGGATGCAGTGCTCGAGATTACGGCTTGGACACAGAAAAATATAGAAAAAATTATGAAGCTTTTACATTTTGGTCAAGAAAAAGTGTAAAAATAAATGAGCGATATAAAATTTTTTTGAGTAGAATACTCAGAAATAGTAGACCTGGAAGTATTATTAGGATGTGATTAAATGAAAAAACTGAAATTTATATTTGGCAAGCTTAGTATTCTCTATTACATTTTGTTTTTGCTCGTGACCTGTGTACTTTGCAAGTACGGAAGCATCAGACAGCTGAAGTTTGCATTTCTTGCTTTAGGTATCCTTTTGGTACTCAGTCTTTGTATCTGGATCGGCTGCCTGATTGCAGAAAAGGAAAACCCTTTTAAAATGAAAGGTGCACTTAGGAAAACAGTGTTTGGTACAGAACTTTTGATTCTACTTGTAGTTACGGTTGGATGTATTTCTTATATCGTATATACTGCGATTCCTTATAATGGCGCATTGTCCTGGAAGGTAGACAGCCTGTTTAAGACAAATAAAATAGAGTATGAACATAACAACTTCTTCCGTGATGGCGCAGAAGGGCTGATAAAAGATATCAATAAGAAACTGAAACTTCCGGACGAGTTATATATCACAGATAGTTTTGAGATGTCTTTTGATAAAGACGGAACGATAACCCGTGTATCAGCATATCTTTATGGACAGAATGAAAAGGGAAAAGACAAGACCTATCTGATTGATTATGATATCGATAAAAGTGATAAGATTGTTGTGCAGATCGCAGGTTATGCAAATGCAGATTATGATGATGATAAGAAATTAGATCCTATGTTTACCATTCTGGAAAAATCAGATTGTAAGATGCAGGTGACACAATGGAATCTGAATTACGCATTTGCAGATAATTCGCCGGAATATGAGATTCTGTATTATGGAAAACGCTCCTTCGCTTCCTCCGAAGGTCTTGTTTACCTTCCGGGTGATGTGGATGGTGACGGAGAGGTCAGCGGTATGACGGATTTTACAGTACTGGATAGTGGTGGGGAAGCACTTGGATATGAAGTGTCTCTATATCTTCCACAGGATGAATCTGTGACGCCGGTGCGTTATATGATGGAACCAAAATATATCAGTCCTGATACAATTAGTCAGAATGAGCAGACAGAGAAAGATTCACAGGCGAAAGAACAAGGAAAAGAGAATAATACCTGGACGGTCGATACGGACGGAAGCGGTGTTGTCCGATTCTTCTTAAATGAGCAAAAAGGCTGGAAACTTTCTGTTGTTGATGCGGCTCTTGGAACACGTTATTACAAACTGAAAACTACGTCAGATGGTGGGTATAACTGGACAACAGTAAATGAAGATCCATTCGATGGAAATGGTGGAGTAGGAGAAGGAATACAATTCTTCGATGAGCAGTTTGGATTCATCGGTCTGAGCGGGGCATCGCAGACACATTCGTCTATTTATGTTACAAAAGACGGTGGAAAGACACTGAAGGAGATAGAGCTTCCAATGGATACGGTGACGGAATATCCGCCGCATATGCAGGAATATGGCCTCACGCTTGCAGATTATCAGTATCTGGAAATGCCACAGCAGGATGGAGAGAATTATATAATCCATGTGAAGACGCAAAGTGGCGAGACGGAAGGTCTTGTGTTCACATCTGAAGATCAAGGTGAGAACTGGAGTTTTACAGGGGTGTTTGCTGAGTGAAAAAAATAATCTGCTTAAAACGAGTCGTAAAAATACTGGAAGTTAACATAAGAACATAAGAAGAAGGGTATATTCCTATTGCTCAAGGAACATAATTATGTCAAAGAAAGGAGTGAGTTATCATGCCACTTATTATGCCTATTAAGGATTTACGTAATACAACCGAGATTTCAAATATTGCACACAAGGAACAGGAGCCTATTTTTATTACCAAAAACGGATATAGCGACTTGGTTGTAATGAGCAGTGAACTATATGATAAATTCGCAAGAATAAATCGCATCGATCAAGTAATCTTCGAGTCCGAGCAGGAAATTGCTAATGGAGCAGAAGCAGTTGACGCAGAAATTGTTTTTGCAGAATTGGAGAAAAAACATTAATCCCACCAAGAGCGAAGGCAGATATGCAGGAAAAGATTATAGACAGTTACTGATTGATAACTATATCGCTATTTTTCGCATTGATGAGCCACACAAAACCGTTTATGTGGTAACTATACAGTATCAGGGACGGAATCTATAAAGAAAGCACCAAATGACGCTACAAATCATTTGGTGCTTTCTCTGAGTCAAAAATTATTTACCATAATTCTAACGAATTCTCCGCATCAATCCACATTTGCATAGTCCCATCAAGATACAACCTTGCATAAAGTCATAATCGACTATATATCTATCCGCTATCGGATAAAGCTGGTCACGGTATTGGTATCAGAAGCATAATATCTGTGATTGAGAATTCTCCATATTTTTCTTTATTTTTCAACAAATTCAGAACCATTAAAATAAAAATGTATAACTTGATTTCATAACATTTCCCTTTCTTTAAACTCTGATAATGAAGCTTCTGTATCACCGACTGATAAAGAAGCTTCTGTACCTTGGTCAGTTATAGTAAATTCTTGTACCAATTACTCAACACCCTTAAATATCACATTTCTTACCGGATTAAGCGCAAATAAAAGTATCATTCCAATAATACCGCACACTACGAATTCACTTGCACCTATTGTCACAAAGAACATAGCAAATATGCCCTCTGAACCATAAGCATATTTTAATACAAATGGAACTATGAGTGTATTGGCAATAATTGGTGGTAATGGTGCAAGCCACTTATTCTTTCTTAACGCATAAGTTCCTATTGCACCAATAAGTGTAGCAATACTTCCAAATATTATATCCCAAGCGGACGTTGTGTGCAGGCGATCGACTATAAGCACCGGAACG
>OHPV01000793.1_pt1 | contig 17224 bp, 14 predicted proteins | sample 1577781 | NCBI WGS metagenome assembly OHPV01 (sample SAMEA3879518, study PRJEB24766) | human gut metagenome | biome: human-associated habitat; feature: feces | place: USA | collected 1985/1987 | reverse complement strand
AGTGATTTGATAAATATAGTTTGAGTACCATCAGAAATTACATCACTCTCAAACGTATTCTTTGCTCTCAAACATTTAGAGTCAGTTTGAGTACCATCAGAAATTACATCACTCTCAAACTGCCAGCCATGTTTTACTCCTCAAAGTATGGTTTGAGTACCATCAGAAATTACATCACTCTCAAACTTTAAGGCTTGCAGAACCTTCGTGATTGTAGTTTGAGTACCATCAGAAATTACATCACTCTCAAACGATATTCTGAATAGCCTGTTCACCGAGGTGGTTTGAGTACCATCAGAAATTACATCACTCTCAAACACTATTTTTAGCAGTGATTTGATAAATATAGTTTGAGTACCATCAGAAATTACATCACTCTCAAACGGCAGGTCGTCATTTCTTTGCTCATCGCCAGTTTGAGTACCATCAGAAATTACATCACTCTCAAACATTGGCCGTGCTGCTAATCGTTTGTTTTCTGTTTGAGTACCATCAGAAATTACATCACTCTCAAACTGAGATGAAATTTGTCGAAGGCAAGATGAAGTTTGAGTACCATCAGAAATTACATCACTCTCAAACTCTTTCCCCACGCAAATCATCAAGCGTGATGTTTGAGTACCATCAGAAATTACATCACTCTCAAACCATAGTAGAATTTAATGACGGCAGGAAACAGTTTGAGTACCATCAGAAATTACATCACTCTCAAACTGGACGGCACAGCAAAACTTCCAACGCTTAGTTTGAGTACCATCAGAAATTACATCACTCTCAAACTGAAAACAAACGATTAGCAGCACGGCCAACGTTTGAGTACCATCAGAAATTACATCACTCTCAAACACAACACAATTAAGGTGTCTAGCGTAATGTGTTTGAGTACCATCAGAAATTACATCACTCTCAAACGACTTATCGTCTGCAACATCTGTTACTATTGTTTGAGTACCATCAGAAATTACATCACTCTCAAACTACAGGCTCGTGACGAAAAAGCTCTTGCAGGTTTGAGTACCATCAGAAATTACATCACTCTCAAACATCAATAATGACAATCAGTAAACAATACATGTTTGAGTACCATCAGAAATTACATCACTCTCAAACGATATAGAGGAAGGAGTGCTTGACTAATGTGTTTGAGTACCATCAGAAATTACATCACTCTCAAACGCTCGTAATATTCGTGTAAATCAATCGCATGTTTGAGTACCATCAGAAATTACATCACTCTCAAACTGCTTATACAGCTTTTTAATGCGTGTGTTTGTTTGAGTACCATCAGAAATTACATCACTCTCAAACTGCGGTAGCTGCTGGAGGTTAGGGTATTGAGTTTGAGTACCATCAGAAATTACATCACTCTCAAACAGCACCAATAGTAGCAGTAGGAGAAAAATTGTTTGAGTACCATCAGAAATTACATCACTCTCAAACCTCAAATTCAGAGATTGTCCACGAATGAAACTATCATCACCATAGCGTAATTTCCTCAGGGGCTTACAAAAACATTATAAATCACTAAAAAGTCTTTGTCAAAATCATTTAATCACACATAAATCTGCATCAACTATACTTACAGCTTCTTCTGCAAGCTCATCAACAATATTATTCTCCAGTAGCAGCAACTGTATTTTTCTGTAAAAAGCTTCTTTATAGAACTCATGCAGCTCTTCACTCGTCAAGTACGTTTTCAAATTTACGAACGTCAATATCTTTACCTTTTGAAACTTGCTGCAGACATCTAAAAAGTATACGAGTCCCTCTAAAAAATTTCCTTCGCCAGCTTCAAATTCCACTTCAAGTGCTTTAAACAAGCTTTGCAAATTAAAATCATCCTTAAATTTAAGCGCATAATCTGCCTGATTCAGCAAATCATAAATATACTCCGCTATCTGCCCCTTTAGACTGCATGTCTTCAAATAATTTTCTTCATTCAGTCCCAGCTTGCCAAGCTCAGTATATAAGCCGGTTAATGCCTTGCGTGAATTGATGTCCAAAGCAAACGGATTTAAAATCAGGCAGACCTCCTTATCTATTTTCATTGTTTTATTATTATCAGATAAAACAAATCCACCGTCTTCGCCGCTAATCTGCTTGTCAAGCTCTTGAATCATTCTTCGAAAAAGCTCTTTTCGCTCAATCACTAAAACATTAACCTTGTTTTCCTGAAAAACAAGCTGCTGCTCAAGCTCCGTATAAACCAGCTTCATAATACTACCAATCTTTCATCACTATTCAAAACATCATTATGTGCTTCTCCGACCAAAACCTCCATGCGCGAAAACTGGCGCTCTGTAACCGTAAGCAACTGTACCAGTCCATCTGACGGCAAATTCAGCTTAACATTTTTAATAACAGCGTCAGCAGCCACAGCATTAAGTGCAATCTTGCAATAAACCGATTCCTGCATCATCATAAACCCATTTTTTAACAGATATTTACGAAAAATCCTATAGGAACGCTTATTATCAAGCGTAGTAACAGGTAAATCAAAAAGAACTAATATTCTCATAAATCTATAGCTCATAATACATTATACAAAGCTGCTCCACTTGATTACGCTCACATCATTACTGTTCAAAGCGTCAAAAACACTCTTGCAATAAAGCTTAATAGCATAATTAAGTGTAACCTGCTTTTCGTTGTTTACAACATTTTTATTCAGTACATCCAAAACCTCGTGCTTCTGCTCCTTGTCAAAGTAATGAAGCTTTTCTTTTACCAGCATATCATATACCTGATAGTCAACAAAGGGTCGCAGCGGCTCCATAATATCAGAACCCAAATTGAATGAATTGAAAATATTATCGTGAATCAGTCCAAGCTGTGTAAGATAACCATTGGCGGTTATCTCCCTGTTGCATGCAGCCAATAAAACCATATAACCATAATTCAAAGCTGAGTTGACAGCAATATCATCTGCTCTGGTAAAGCCAAGTCCAAAAATAGAGTTAAAATAAACTTTAGCAGCATGACCTTCTCTGTTGCTGGCATCGCGATACTGTAACTGCGCCGCATATTCCTCCAGCATAGCTGCTGTATCCAGCCCTAACTTCTTCAATAAAGCAGCTTGCATCTTGATTTTGGTATATATAATTGCCGTACCAACATCACCTTTAGTGCTTTCACTCCAAGCAATCTGCTGCTTGATTTTAGCACTGACATCATGCGCTCCATAATAAGGGATAAGCTCAGCCGAAGGATTTCTCTTGCTATCGCAAAAAATCACCTTTATTTTTCTATCCGTCATTTCCGCAAGCAAAGCCGCTGTTATTGAAACCTCTGTTGTTTCAATAAGCAACACTGAAATTTCATCAAGGTGGACTTTGGTGGTCCGCTCTCCGCGAACCACCATATAGCCCAACTGTAGATCAAGCTTTGCCCGTGTACTGATAACAATTACACGCCAGCTCATAGCTTCATCAAATCCACTTCCTGTTCAAAAACACCTGTAGGAGATTGGTTAATCAAAATGCATTGCTTACACTTTGTAATATTGGTACTAACCTGTATTTTTCCACAAACACTACCTTTTCCAAGCAGTTTAAAATCTGCAGTCGCACTTGCGCATTTAAAAAGATTCATAGCTTCTTTTATAACTCGGATCTGCTTAGATAATGGTAATTTCGCAAACATATCTCTCTGTTGTTTTAATGTAGAAGTCTGAGAAGCAGGTCTATTTTTATATAAATTATTGGCAGATTTAGCGATCAATATATCATACAACTGCATGTTGGCTACTTCACTAATTCCCCATGTATTTTCATAAAAATCCAATCTTTTGTGTGCTTTTTGTTTATTCTCCTCAGCAGCATTTTTATCATCAATAATCTCTTCATTTATAGCCAAATCGCTCTCATACTTAAATGCTTTTTTCAGATAAGCAATACTCTCTTCATCTAAGCACAATTGACCGGCAACATAAAATATGAGCTGTTTTCCTTGTCTGCCTGAAATATGCATAGGGAAGCCGTTTATCTTAAACAAGCTGTATTTCTTAATTTTATTCAACTTAATAATAGGATTGCAAAGATGCACTACTTCAATCAGATATTTTTTTATAGCATCCTCTCCTTGTCTTGCATAAACAAGAGGAATACCTTCTATTGACAGCTGTACAGCCCCCTTTTTTCCTTCCGACTTGACTACGGCAAAATATGCTGTAGTCAAAGAATCATAGCCACCATACTTCTCTACAGATAAGCCTGCTTTCAAGGGCAGCTGACCACTATTTGCTTTTAAAGGATTCTGTTTAAACAGTTCTCCTTTTCCCTCAACAGCTTGTCTTGTAAAGAGAATATTGTTCTTATGCATAGTTCTTGCAACAGTTGCCATTGTACCGTCTTCACCGCCAAGCCAGGCAATATCATCATCACGTTTAATATTAAATTTATAGAAGATCTCCGGTTTTAAGCTATATCGTCTGTTATCCTGATTTTTTGTAATAAAATTCAAAGGATTAGCGGTAAATTTCACATGATAGCAATTACCCACCACGATATTCAGATAAGCGTCTTTAGCATGATGCAAATCATTAACATCACGGCATTTTACAAATTTAAACTGCTGACGGAAATCAGATACATTGCCGGCCTTTACATATACAACCTCACTGTTCTGATAAGCTGTCTTTAAAATAGCAGCAACAGCTTTAGTCGACTGCCTGGTTTCCACAAGCTGTCTGCTGATAAAGCCGGCCAGCTCTTCATCTCGCAGCTGCGTGCTGCGCGTCAGACGCTCATACTTTCTCTCGTCAATGAACCCCTTATCATAAAGAAGTTTCCAGAAGCTATGCATTTTAGTGCGAATAGCTGCATCAAGCGGATAGATATCTGTTTTTGCAGCATTAACTTGCTTTTTAACAAGCACCCTGTTGCTAAGGCTGTCATCCTTTGTTTTAGAACGCGGATAGATATGATCAATGTCGTATAAATTATTGTCATACAGAGAGGCTAATTCTATTCTTTCGCCCGTATACATGCAGCATCCCATCTGCGTATAGTAAAGATACAGCTTATCACTGCGTAAATCCTCTTCCTTTTTGGAGCTCAACTGAGTTTTAAGCGCATTAAACTCATCTTTACGAGGCATAAAATCAATATTTTCTTCCCTGCACTTTTTGTATAAATCCTGCAATTTTTTCAGACGACTGTCAGTACGCTTGCTTTCTTCCTTGCTTCTGGCCATCTCAATAAAAATACGCTTTGGCTCGCAACCCATGATTTTCTTGATTTCCTCCAAAATCGTCAGCGTCTGCCAGATAGAACGTTTAACAGAAGGAGAAACATAAAGCTCTTCCACGTCTTTGTAAGTAAGCTTACCATTACTGCTTTGTCTGCTACCATTAAACTCTTTAATCTTGCCAATAAAATCATAAGAACAATAGCTGCTCAAAAGCTCCATGAAATTCTTATTTGTATGACGCAAAGCACTAATAATAGTGACAAGTTCACCAAAAGCCTTATCCTCATAAGCAATAGTACTGCTATTCAATAAAGTTGCAGACAATCTGCCCCAATCTTTATATTTCAGTTTTTTAATAGCTTTGATTTCATCATCAGAAATCTGCGGATAAGTGTTTTTTATTTTAGTGACCAACATTTTTTTCTCGTCGCAGAATAAGGTTATCCATCTGATAATATTCTCAATTTCATCTCTATGCAGTTGAATATAATCTTCACCGAAAATTCTTCTAAAATCATTATATGATTTCATCGAAGCATTAATCTTATCATCAATGCCACCAATGTTTTGGAAAGAAATATTTTCCTGCCTAAAAAATCTCTCTAATGTTTTCTTGGTAACCTTTGAAGTTTTCGCAAGGAAAAGCTGCTTAAAGATTTTTTCCAGCACATCAACAGGTAAGCGTTCGCCATCAACAGTAATATTGTTAATTGCGTTACGCACAATAAACTCCGAATACAGCAATGATTCCTTAGGAAGTACGTCTTCACCGACAAGATACGTGCATTTTGCTGTCATATTGGTTATAAACTTTTCTGCACTCTCTTCCAAATTTACAATTTCAGTAAAATTCCAAGGATAAATTATTTCATTCTTACGTACAACCCAACATCTGCCCTGCTCTCTGGACATACGTGTCCCCGCAAGCGGACCTACATAATACGGTATTCTGAACTTAACAATCTGTTCAATTTTTTCACGCACAGAAAGACCGTTATTATCAGTCTCACCTAAAAACGGTAAATAGCCCTCAGCATTATCAAGAATGCATTTTAATTCCGCTAAATGCACCTGGATGGGAATGATGCCATTATCCTTAGTTGTTTGTTTAGGAAAAGCAAATCCATTGGTAATGCGAAACAGTAAACGTTCCTCCTCTGTTTTGGCATCATCAATACTCGTAATTTCCTGCATTATCTTTTTATATTCTGCAATACCTTCAAGTTGCTTCTTTAAATCCTTGCAAAAATCAATCTGATTACGTCCTTTGATTCCTTTAGCATATTTCTCGTAAGAAATATCTCCATCCTGCCTGAAAATCTTATTATATAAAGGCTTACCTTTAAGCATGGATTTCAAAACAGCCAAATCCCGTTTATGATCTTCATAAACCTGCACCTTACACTCAGAAAGCAGATGCTGTTCATCTTCATCTTTTTTACTTGTATCTAGATGCAATATTTTTGCCAGCAAACTCCAATCATAAATAGCTTTGAAACGGAGTAACCCTTCGTAACGCTCCCCTAATGCTGCTGTAAGCACAGGCTCAAATTCATTCAAATCATCATCTTGAAAGCTTACTGATTTCTTTTCACATTCATCTAATTCTTCATCAACAAATAACTCAGCTAACTTAGCTTTACCACCACTAAAAAGCTGTATAATAGCTTTCTGCTGTTTTGTCTGTGCCGGTAATAAACTCTGCATCGCTTTCTGCTTAGTAGTACGTCCTAAGTTTACATCGCACAAAACTTTAGCCAATTCATCTATATTTTGACATGACCAATCTTCAATTCCCATCTCATCACGGACATAATTCTCAACCTCACTGAAAACCGCATTAAAATCGTTTACTTTGGAAGCATCAAGATTATCAAACAAAAAATGTCCACGATGCTTAGCAATATGCTGCACAGCAAGATAAAGTAAGCGCACATCAAACGGTCCCGCCTGCGTTGCCAATGCATAACGCAAATGATACATTGTAGGATATTGCTGATAAAAATCCTTATCTGTGTAATTTTTATCAACAAATAAATTATATACTGCCTTATCCCGCTTATCATCCAAATGTAAACGGCTATCCTCTAATCGCATAAAGAAACCGGGATCAACCTTAGCGATTTCCTCCGCAAATAATTCCTGTAACATCTTAAGACGCCATGTTGTTCTGTCAATTCTGCGTCTGCCGGAACGAAAAACTCTTGTAGAAGCTGCAGTATTGGCAGAATCAAAAAGTCTAATTCCCCATAATGCTTTGCCATTAAATTTTAAAATATTATAATTTGTATCCGTAACAGCCCAGCCAACAGATGCATCACCCATATCTAAGCCGATATAATAATCACAATTCTTTAATTTTTGCATATTGACAAACCTCCACAGATGAAATATACTATGAGTAACTTCTTGAGTACCATCAGAAGTTACATCACGAGTTCAAAAAACATGATTTATTCAAATCGTCTTCTTCAGAAGACCCCACAGTGTGTGGAACTAAAGCTTGCTTCGGCAGGCTTTTTTGTTTATTTCAAAAAAATTCATGTACAGTACATTAAATCAATTCTACAGCAAATTTAAAAATCCTTTATTTATAAAAAAACTGCTTATAATTCGGTATCACTTTTTCTTTTAAAGCCTTGCTATAACGTATTATAGCATATGCAAATGACAGTTTTTGTCTATCTTGCCAGCTTTGCTTACATTTATAAAAAATTTTTAAGGCATTTTTAATCAGTATTTTTATCTTTTTATTAAACTTAAACACAAAAACCGCCGTCAGAACCTGCAATCCAACACATTCTGACGACGGTTTATTTTATATCTCGAAAATCACTCTAAGTACATTTTTTTCAGCGCCAATTTATCCACCTTACCGCTTTCATTATGCGGCAGCTGTTCCATAAAAACAAACTGCTTGGGCAGCTCGTAATCCTCTAAGGTTTGCCGCAGCAGCTTAACCAGCTCCTGCTTGCCGTATTCGCGCGCCGCCCCCACAAAAGCAATTAATACATCGGCATCGTCCACATGACGGCACAGCACTGCAGCCTCCTCAATGCCCTCAAGCTCCGTCAGCGCAGCGCACACCTTGACGGCAGAAACCTTGCGACCGTTAACGCTCACAATATCATCCGTGCGCCCCAAAAAGTGCAGGCGACCTTCCGCATCCAGATGTCCCCTGTCCTTCAGGGAAAACGGCAGCGAAATTTCCTCTACATGATAAGGCGTATCAATGAAAATTTCTTCATTACAAACGCTCACCTGCACGCCTTTGAACGGACGTCCGATAAGCGTGCGGTCATCCGTCATTTCCTCGGCCTTGATGTAGGTAATGTAATTCAGCTCGCTGGCACCGTAGTACAGCGTGATATCAGCATTGGGAAATACCTGCAGCAGCTTGTCCGCCTCCTGCCTGCCCATGCTCTGCGAGCCACTGATGATACTGCGCACACGCACATCAGGCTCGCGCAAAAATTTTGGCAACAGTAAAAGCTTAGACGGAATCAGGTAGATTGCGTTCACCGCATAGCGCTGCATCAGCTGCAGCCAATGGCGCGGACGGAAGCGTTCCGTCACTACCAGTGTGCCGCCTGCCGCCAGCACGCCCATATAAATGTTGAGATTGCCGGTAAAGGCCAAGCTTCCCTGACAAAAAATCACTGTCTGCTCATCAACGCCGAAAACACGGTTCTGTTCCTGGAAAAAGTCCGCCCAGCTATGATAGCTGCGCCACAACAGCTTGCTTTTGCCGGTGCTGCCGCTGGTCATAACGCCCATGCAGGCTGACTGCGGAATATCGTCACAGCAGAACTGCTGCTTTTTGCTCACCTCGGTAGCGATAACCGGCACAGTTTTGGTACCGCTGTAGGCCAAAAAGGCAATCAGCTGACGGGCGATGCTGCTTTCGTGGATAAAAATTGCCGGAGCGCTAAAATCCGCTTTACTGCGCAGCCTGCGCGCCTCCTGCGCCAGTCTGCCATAGGTATACTCCTCTTCATCCTCTATAAGAGCGAGCTTGTCCTGTTTTTGTTGTGCAATTAAGGTCAAGTAATCCATTTGCTTCACTCCACTCTTTCCAGCAGCAGCGCCGTACCTACGCCGCCTGCGGCAGCTACGCTTGCGGCTCCGTAGCGACCACCCTTCTGCTTCAGTGCCTCCAACAGATGCAGCGTAATGATGCCGCCGCTGGCACCGTAGGGATGACCGTAGGCCAGCGCCCCGCCGAACACATTATATTTGTCAACGCTGTGCGGAAAGCTGCGGGCAAACAGCACATCTATAACGGCAAAGGCTTCATTCAATTCAAAGTCCGCGATATCCTGCTCCTGCAGTCCATGCTTGGCCAACAGCTTTTGCAGTGCGGTAATTGCAGTACGCGGACTCACCAAAGGATCGCCGCCGCAGGCTGCGCTGCCCAACACTCTGGCCTGCGCCTTTAAGCCGTGCTCCTGCAGATACTTTTGCGAGCACAGCACCACAAAGGCCGCACCGTCGTTAATCAGGCAGGAATTGGCCGCCGTAATAAATTCGCCGCCCTCCAGCACCTTGGGCATTCTGTCGAGCAGACGCTGGCTCATGCGCGGTCTGATGCCTTCGTCCTTCACGGCACCGCAGACCGGAGCGATAATATTCTGCAGCAGTCCCTGCTCACGCGCCTGCGTTGCGAGCGCATGGCTGCGCAGCACCCAGCTATCCATTTCTTCCTTGGTAATGCCTTCGCGCTTCGCTGCAAGCTCTGCGCCCTCCAGCATTACCGTTTCGCGGTGAATTCCCGGCATAAACTTGGCTACGCTGTACCATTCGTCTCCCGTATAATCGGGATGATTTGGATTATAACCGCGTCTTGGCTGCGTAGAGCTACTTTCAAAGCCGCCGGCAATAATTACGTCAGCCTCGCCGCTGTTTATCTTGGCTGCGGCAACAGCAATGCTTTCCAACCCGCTGCCGCATTGTACATCTACCGTAAAGGCCGGCACCGAAATATCTACGCCTGCCGTCAATGCCATTAGGCGCGCAATGTTGCCGCCGGCGCCCACACCGTTGCCGGCAATAATATAATCGGGCTCACGCAGCTGATATTTTTCCATCACCTGCTTAAGCACCTCCGCACCCAGCACCTCCGCCGGGATATGACGATACATACCGTTGACTACGCCTACGTAGCTGCGCAGGCCACCTAAAATATATGCATTTTCCATCTTAACACCTCTATATCCGAAAAAAGCTGCCTGCCACCTGCCTTGCGGCAAATAGCTGACAGCTCTTAAATTATACCTTATTTATCTGTTGTTGGCAAAAATACGGTTAATCGGTCCTGCAATTACGGCAGCAGCCAAGCATTTAACAATATCCAGCGGAATGAAGGGCAGCGCGCCGGTCAGAATCGCCTTGTCCCAGGGCATACCGGTAATCAGCTTCAGCTGTACAACGCCGAACACATAAATCAGCGGAATGCCGATAACACAGCCAAGCAGAGCGTAACGCTTGAAGTTGTATTTTTCTCCTTTGAAATATGCCAGGAAAACAGCGGTAACCAAAAAGCCGATGATGTAACCGCCGGTAGGTCCGAACAGCTTGCCCGGTCCTGCACTGCCGCCGGTAAATACCGGCACGCCTGCCAAGCCTACCAAAAGATAAACCAGCATGGTCATAAAGGCCTGCTTAGCGTTCAGCACATAGCCTGTAAGATTTACAATCAAAGTTTGCAATGCAAGCGGAGAAAGAGAAAACGGCAGCGGAATAATAATATATGCGGATACGCAGTTCATTGCTACCATCAGCGCCATCTTAGTCATTTCCGCAGTCTTATTGACGCTTGCTCCTCTATGATTCTTATTGATTTCTGTACCAGAAGTTGTCATTTCCATACACCAGCCTTACTATAATTCTTTAATCACAAAAACATTTATTGCTCCCACATAAGCAGCAAGCTGACCCTTCGACCTGTAGATACACAGCTCGTCGCCTGCGTAAACAGGAGCAAGGAAGCTGATGCGCCAGTCCAGCTCTGTCAGCGCCAGTTCCTTCTGCAGCCAGGCAGCCATGCACAGCCCCGGCACGATGGGATGTTCACCCTTATGGATGACGTTTTCGTCACCGGTATAGGTAACATAGTCTGCTATTTCCTGTGTTGTAAAGGTGTGCTTTGTCAGCAAATCTCCCTTAATCGCCTCGGGCTCCAGCGGCTTCGTGCCTAATTTATGCTTAGGCAGTACCAAAAATACCCGCAGCTCCTTAGCCAGACTGCCGTCTGTTGCAGTTCCCGCCACGCGGATAATTGATTTGCGTTCCTTCGCCAGCAGCACCTGATTCGCCATAGCCTCAGCAGGCTGATGAATATGTGCTTCTGCTCCTGCCAGCACCCAGCCGCCGAAGAATTTGGCATCGCTGTCCGCCAGCTTATGTGCAAACTCTAACATTTTTGCATTTTCCTTTCATCTAAGCAGCTTACTTATATCTGCTTCACGTGCTTTATTATAATGCAAGCAACGCAAATAGTCAACTTATTACACGTCTTCGGTTTACCATTATAGCAAAAGAAATGCCGCAAAGCATTTCCCTGCTCACAGAAGGAAGTAAACCGCTCCTCCTATCAGCAGCAGGCCCAGAAAATTGTAGTACAAAAAAGTCCGTACATACTTCCCTGCCTGCGAAGGATGCTCTGCAGCATATAATTTATAGGAAATAACGCTCGCCATCGAAGCGATCATCGTGCCCAGACCGCCGATGTTAACACCTAAAAGCAGCGCGTCTGCTTCCTTGGTCAAGCCTGCCAGCAGCATAGCCGCTGGCACATTGCTGAGGAACTGGCTTGCCAGCAGTCCAGTTAAATAGGTGCCTGTCGCACTGCCCATCAGCGACTGCTGCAAATAGCTTACCGCAGGACTGTGGCTGATGTTGCCGATAAACACAAAGAAACCGGCGAAGGTCACGAGCAGACTGTAATCCACCTCACGCAGGCGACGCCAGTCGCACAAGGCCACTACGCCTGCTGTCAGCAGCAAGGCCAACAGCTTGTCGAACCAATGCAGCACAGCACCAATGTTCAACAGCAGCAGTCCCAAAAAGAGCAGCAATATTCCCTTGGGAGGCTGCTGCAGCTTAGGCAGCTCCAGCTTCAGCACGCTGTCCTTGCCATGAAATAATAACAATAGCAGATACGCCAGTGAAATTATTCCCGGCACAGCCATTACGGCGAAAAAGCTGCCGGCGGTATAAGCATAATGTGCATACAAAAACAAATTCTGCGGATTACCGGGCGGCGTCAGCATACTTCCAAGGTTAGCAGCCAGCGTCTGCATAATAATAATCCGCTCCATATCCATTTTCAAGGTTTTGCCGATAACCAGCGCCAACGGCACAAAGGTAAGCAAAGCCACGTCATTCGTCACGAACATCGAGCTGACATAGGTAACTGCCAGCAGCACCAGCTCCAGCTGACGCTTGCTGCGGCACTTGTTCAGCAGCTCCACCGCCAGCCAGTCCAGAAAGCGTATCTCCTTCAGCTCCGCTACCACCAGCATGAGTGAAAGCAGTATCGCCAGCACGTCAAAATCTATATAGGCAAGCTGCGGCCTACTGTATAGGCTGCTTACAGCAGCCAAAATAAGCGCTATGCACAAAACAGGCTCACGCCGCCAATAATTCTTTAATTTTCGCATCAAGAAAAAGTCACTCCCAGTTAGCCTGCGCCGCGCACAGCGCCAACGCCGATACGCGCGCCGCCCCTGCGTCCAACAGCACCTGTGCCGCTTCCGCAAACGTGCTGCCCGTAGTATAAATATCGTCGCAGAGCAGTACATGCTTGCCGCGCACCTTGGCATGCGGCAGCAGGGCAAAGCAGCCTGCCAGCTCCTGCTTTCTTTCTTCCGGCTTCAGCTCGTACAAAGGCTCCGTATGGCGCACCCGCTCCAACAAAACCTCCATGCCCACGCTGCGTCCCTCCAAGAGGCCCGCAAACAGCTCCTGAGGCACGTCAAAGCCACGCTGCCTGCGTCGCTCGAGCGCAGTCGGTACGCAAGTAATAAGGTCAAACTGCTGCAGCCAGCGCATTTTGGCTGCGGGCAACGCAAGCTCCGCTTCCTCACGCAACAACGGCAGCCAGCCTGCCTCACCCTCAAATTTAATTTTGTGCAGCGCATCCTTAAACACGCCCTCATATTTATAAAGCAGCAACGCACTGTACAGAACATCCGTCGGCAACGGTGCTGCCTGTCCCGCCAGATATTCCTCACGCGGACAGCAGGGCAGCTGACGCTGCAGCAGATATTCCCTGCGGCACTGCTCGCAAACATAGGCATTATCGATACTCGCCGCACACACAGCGCAGCGACGGGGAAAGATAAGCTCCTTCGCCACACGCCCGTAATAAGCAAAATCTCTTAACCAACGATGCATCAGAACACCTCGCTGCTTTCCTGCAGACGCTCAGCCAGCAAGCTGTAACGCCTTTTCGTCTTGTCATTTTCCACAGCGGTACGCACCGCGTTTTTGCTGCCGACAATCAGCACCTTTTCCTTAGCTCTGGTCACAGCCGTATACAGCAGGTTGCGCTGCAGCATGATGTAATGGCTCTGCACCATGAGCAAAATAACATAGGGATATTCGCTGCCCTGCGACTTATGCACACTCATAGCGTAGGCTAGCTGCAGCTCCTCCACCTCACCCTGAGCGTAGGTAACATAATCACCCTCAGGACGCTCCGGGAAGGCTACCGTAACATTTTTTCCGTCTATTTTAATTACACGGCCGATGTCGCCGTTGAAAACATCCTTTTCATAGTTATTGCGAATCTGCATAACCTTGTCACCTACACGCAGTACATTACCCGGTATGTTAACCTCGGGCTTATTTGCAGACGGCGGATTAAGATATTTTTGCAGCAGCTTATTCAGATTCTGCACGCCGCAGGGATTCTTGTGCATCGGTGTCAGCACCTGCACCCTGCGCCAGTCACCGCCGGACGTAAGCTGCGCATAGGTACGCGCCACAAATTCCGCAGCATCCTGCTCATTGGCAAATTCCTCCAGCGCAAACTCGCTGTCGGCACCGGCAAGAAATTCCGGCATTTGCCCGCGGTTAATCTTATGGGCATTACGGACAATCGGGCTGACCTCTGCCTGACGGAAAACATTTTCCAGACGTACAACAGGCATTCTGCCCGAACGGATCATATCCTTAAGCACCGAGCCTGCACCCACGGACGGCAGCTGGTCCACGTCACCGACGAAGATCAGACGGCAGCCGCCGGGAATTGCCTTAAGCAGATGATAGGTCAGGCTGATATCGAGCATCGAAGCCTCATCGATAATAATCGCTTCCGCATCAAGAGGATCGCTGTCATCCTTGCCGAAGCACAGGCCGTCACCCGTAGGCTGGTATTCCAGCAGACGGTGCACCGTTGCTGCCGGATGACCGGCAGAATCCGCCAGTCTGCGTGCGGCGCGTCCGGTAGGCGCGGCCAGCAGAATGCGGCAGCCAGCCTGCTCCAGCACATTCAGAATGCCTTTGACGACAGTTGTTTTACCTGTACCGGGACCGCCGGTGAGAACGAAAACGCCATGCTCCAGCGAAGCATAAATCGCCTGACGCTGTGCCTCTGCCAGCGTAATACCGGCATCACGCTCCCATTTGGCAATAACCTCATCCGCATTCACGCGCGTCACCGGCTTCGCCTGGTCACGCAGCTTCAGCAGACAGCGTGCTGTCTGCACCTCCGCCGTATACAGATATTCAGGATATATCAGGCGAATACCGCCCATTTCCTCCGTGCGCAGTAAATCCTGCTCCAGCAGGCTGCTGAAAACATCCTGCACCATGGAAGTGTCTACCGCCAATGCTCTCGCCGTTTCACGCACCAACAGCTCCTCCGGCACGCAGGTGTGTCCCACGCCTGCGGCCTGCGTCAGCGCATAAGCAATGCCTGCGCGCAAGCGTGCCTCGCAGTCATGCTCCATGCCCATAGCCATAGCAATTCTGTCCGCAGTTTTAAAGCCGATGCCGGTAATATCCTCCGCCAGGCTGTAGGGATTTTCCTTAATGCGGGTAATCGCCGTAGCGCCGTAGATTGCCTGCAGGCGGGCTGCATAACCGCTGCTCACGCCGTGCGCTTCCAAAAATACCATCAGCTCACGCAAACCGGAAAGCTGGCTGTAGGATTCACCGATAGCGGCAGCCTTTTTCGCGCTGATGCCGCGCACCTGTGCCAGACGCTCGGGATAGCTGCCTAAAATTTCCAGCGTATCCGTTCCGAAGGCCTCCACAATTCTTGCCGCCGTCACCGGCCCTACACCCTTCACCGCGCCGGAAGCCAGAAAGCGTTCAATGCCTGCTACCGAAGTCGGCTGCAAAACCTGCAGTGACTGTATATCAAATTGTCTGCCGAATCTCGCATGCTCAATCCAGCTGCCCTCCATAGCCACATTTTCGCCCATATACGGCGCATTGCCATGATAAACGGCAGTAAAGCGTCCCTGCGCCTTGCTTTCCATACGCAGCACGCTGAACATGCCGTCATCGCTTTGAAACACTATATCATCAACTATCGCTTCCAGCTTTTCCATTTTCTCACCGCCACACAAAACAAATGTTTTAACTATAGCTATTATTATAACATAGTTTTCTCAATTATGATAGCAATTTGACTTTACAAGTATTATAATTTTCGCTATAATTGAATGAGATATACACTATATATTGTTTCCGGCAAATCAGCGTCCTGTGCCTAAGCCGGCATTGTATTATTGTAATTATAATTATGAGGAGTTTAAAGCATGCAACCCAAGAAATTTACAGGAAAATTAATTGCCATAGATATGTACAACTGCGGCGTAAATGAAGTGAATGATACCGAAAAGGCAAAGACTCTGCTGCAGGAAGGCTGCGATGAATACCAAATGAACAGCCGCGAGCTGCTTGTTTGTCAGGAGGAAGGCCAGAGCGAATATTCCATCTCCGCACTCTGCAAGCAAGGCCATGTAACTCTGCATGTATATCCTAAGCTCGGTTTTATCGCGGCAGATATTTTCAGTTGCTACGACGATGCCGACCCTGCTGGCATGGCTCGCTATCTGCGCAACGCTTTTGACTGCGACAAAGCAAAGATTACCCTGCTGGACCGTGGCGATTTCGGCAGCAAATACGATATGAAGCCCAACCACCGCTCCAACATCAAATTTATCCGCCGCACTCAGAACGTTACCAAAAACGTCGGCGCTCAACTGAAAAAAATGATGCTCAAGCCCCGTGGCATCTAAACGGGACTATAAGATAAACTTTTCCAGGGGTTGTATGAACAGCCCCTGTTTTTTCTTAAACCAAAGGAGATTTTTCACATGAAGTATTTAATGTGGGATGTAGACGGCACCCTCATTCTGTCCGGCGGTGCCGGCAAGGATGCCATGATTAAGGTTATCAAGGATTATTATTTTCTGGATGCCTTCGATTTCAACAAGACACTGGCAGGACGCACTGACTCTGACATTATCAAAAGCGTTGTTACCCGTCTGCGCGGACGCTGCAACAGTGCGGAAGCAGCAGGCCTGCTTATCCGCTACCATATGGAGCTGCCCAAGCAGCTGCCGCTGCACAAGGGCCGTGTTTTGAAGAATGTCCAAAAAACGCTGGAATATTTTTGCCAGCCTGACAGCCGTTACTGCAACTGCCTGCTCACCGGCAACACCAGCACCGGCGCCCATCTCAAGCTGCAGCATTTCGGTCTGGACCAATATTTTAACCACGAGCACAGCGTCTTCGGCGAAATCAGCGAAAACCGCGAAATGCTGGCTAAGGTTGCCTTCCACCGTCTGTATATGCAAAACGAGCAGGCCAAGCCCAACGAGCTTATTTTTATCGGCGATACACCTAACGACGTGCGCTGTGCCAATGCCATCGGCGCACCCTGCCTGATTATTTTGGAAGGCTCCGGCTATAAGCCTGAGGATTTTGCCGAGGTTAAGCCTTGGAAGATTATCGACTGTCTGCCGGACGATCCCAAACAGCTGGAGCTTCTGCTGGACGAAGCAGAAAGCTATAC
>OHPV01000786.1_pt1 | contig 17404 bp, 18 predicted proteins | sample 1577781 | NCBI WGS metagenome assembly OHPV01 (sample SAMEA3879518, study PRJEB24766) | human gut metagenome | biome: human-associated habitat; feature: feces | place: USA | collected 1985/1987 | reverse complement strand
GAGGTATCACAGAGCCTACACCTACATTCTCAGCTTGCTTCGGACAGGCATTCCTCGAACTCCACCCTACAAAGTATGCTGAGGAGCTCGTTCGCCATATGAAGAAGAGCGGTGCTAAGGCTTACCTCGTAAACACTGGCTGGAACGGTACCGGAAAACGTATCTCTATCCGTGATACTCGTGGTATCATCGACGCTATCCTCGATCACAGCATCGACAGCGCTCCTACCAAGACTATCCCTTACTTCAACTTCGTAGTTCCTACACAGCTTGCAGGTGTTGATACTAACATCCTCGATCCTCGTAATACTTACGCAAATGCTGCTGACTGGGAAGTTAAGGCTAAGGACCTCGCTGCAAGGTTTATCAAGAACTTCGTCAAGTACGAAGGAAACCGCGCTGGCAAGGCTCTCGTAAAGGCTGGTCCACAGCTCTAGTCTGAACAAATGACAGTGATGGCACTTGTCATCACTGTTTACAAATAAAAAAACTCCGTCCGGAATTTCCGGGCGGAGTTTTTTGGTTCGTCCAGCAAGAACATACACTAATGGGGGCAAGTCCCTAAACCGCCCTGATAGTGGGGGAGACTGTCCGAAAAGTCAAACATTCCTCAGCAAGAATCAAGAATTCACCTTCGGCCTTGTATAGTGTAGGGGCACGGAGTATATCAGTCTCGCAAGGACTTTTAGGATAACCTGGGCGGAATACTAATTTGGTTCCACGAAAACGTTTTATGTCGTACCGAATGTGTCAAATTGACTGTTTCGTTCCACAAAAACGTTTTAGATGGAACGAAATATAAATCGCTGTCACGTCCCCGTCTTTCAAGCACGTGCTGGCGAGTCCCTTTCCGGTTGCGCCATATTTTCAACTCTCTCTGCCTGTATAGTTTACCTTGCTGATGTCCTTGCCCTTGTGCGGACGGAAATTCTTCTTGAATCTGATCAGGGATGCGCCGACTTTCGGAGATGCCATGATACAGATGAAATGTCTGGTGAAAATCCAGCACTTGAACATTACAGAAACAGTCTTGCTGTGCACTGTATCCAGATTGATGGCTTTGATGATAGTGCTCCTGTCATCATAGTACTTTCCTTCTGACATCATCACGAGAGCCCTGTAATATAGCATTACCGAATATCTGCGGTATGTCCTCCTCAGTCCCGCACGCAGACCATGCGAACATCTGAAGAAATACAGAGGAAGAGAAAACGCGCAGTTGAGATTTGAATTCTTGTAAGATGCTGTCAATGAATGACTGTGTAGCCTGACTGCGTAGAAACACTTCGCGGAATATGCGCATTTTACCTTCTTCCTGAAATAACGGGAAGCCAGCTCGGCATCCTCATCGAACGTGAAACTCTCGTCAAAAGTAAGTCCTGACATTGACTCCCGCCTGATAAGAAACTGGAAGCAGGAGAACTCTCCGTCCAGACATTTCCCGAAGAACAGTTTCCTGGAGAGTATCTTCTTGTCAAGTATCTTTCTGTGACGCTCTTTCCTGATTTCCCTGCCGTCGGAACCGATGACCTTGAATTCGCCCTTGACGATGTCCGCCTTGGTGCTGTCGGCGATATTGACCAACGTGTCCAGACAATCTTTATTTGTCCAGAAATCATCGGCATTGAGAAAAATGATATATTCGCCCTGAGCCCGTTCCATGCCGAAGTTTTTCGCGGAAGCCGGTCCGTCATTGGGTTTGTGGAAAACCTGTATTCTGCTGTCAAGGCTGCTGTATTCATCGCATATGGCGGCAGAATTGTCTGTGCTTCCGTCATTTACAAGAATCAGCTCATAATCGCCCAACGTCTGGGCAATCACGCTTTCAATGCATTCTCGCAGGTACTTTTCTGCATTGAAGACTGGAACAATTATCGAAACTTTCATACTATTTTTCTTGGTGCCGGGGGGGGTAGCAGTTCCGGCAAGGGGGAGACTGTCTAAAAAGTCAAACATCCCACAGAGAGGATCCGGAATCCGCTTCTGGCCTTGTATAGGGGTACGGAGTATTTCAGTCTCGCGAGGACTTTTCGGACGGTCTGGGGCACTGATAACTTCTGTTTTGTTCTAGTTGAAACGTTTTTTTGTGATACGAAAGTTTACGCTTAATTTTCCATAATAATATAGTGAGGCATAATCATGGTCGCAGAAAATGATGTATTTTTGTAGACGAGAACCAGATAAAACAAGACCCGATAGCTTGACGAGTCAGAGGCTACCGGGAATCAACGTTGCAAATATAGCGTTTTTTCTTGTTTCAACAAAGTAAATTGACTAGTTTTTATGGAATATTTAGAATTTGAAAGAATATTGTCTGTCAAGCGAATGCAGAGGTATAAAGATGCTGCGAATGGTGACACTCGTAAGGCTATGGCTTTGTACCGCTACAACTTACGCTTATCGCAGGAGATGTTCACGATTGTTAGCTGCTTTGAGGTGGCTTTGCGTAATGCTATTGATAGCCTTCTGGTACCGATATTGGGAGGGAATTGGCTGAAAGATTCTATTCAAGTTAATGGAATCTTCTCCAACGGCCGCATGAACGAGACAAGAAAAATCATAGAAAAAGCTTTCAACCGATTGGATAGACAGGGCATATATTCTCATTCCAAACTGATCGCGGAAATGGAATTCGGTGTATGGAAATATATGTATTCCTCTCTACAGTATCGTGCGACAGGACAATGTCTGTTAAGGGTATTCCCAAATAAACCTCGTTCATCGGCTACTGCTCAATACAACAATGCCTACATATTTAATGAACTTGACAAGGTGAATAGTCTGAGAAATAGAATCGCTCACCATGAACCAATCTGTTTCAGACTTCATGCTTCGGAAATAGACACAAGTTACATCATCAATGAATACCAGAAAATTCAGACTTTATTCTCTTGGATGGGAATAGATTCTCGTTCAATGTTATATGGACTCGACCATGTGCAGTGTGTTTGTGTCAAGATTAACAGTTTGAAATAAAAATAATAGAAGTTGCTAATGAATAAAGAAAAAGACGATTTACCCTTCGATTGACATTGACTCGATTCGCAGCTGGAAGACTCCTGAGGGTGCCTGGACATCCACGATATCGCCTACCTTCTTGCCCATCAGAGCCATTCCTATCGGCGATTTGCAGGAAATCTTTCCGTTCTGGAGGTCCATCTCATGCGGGCTGACTATGGTATAAGTCATTTTTACATTTGTCGCCAGATTCGTGAACTCCACCTTGCTAAGCAATGAAATCTGGTCCTTCGGCAGAGCCTTTGTGTCAATGATTCTGGAGTAGTCCAGCACCCTCTGGAGAAAGCGTATCCTGCTGATAGTCTTGCCCTGGGCCCTCCTGGCTGCCCGGTACTCGAAATTCTCACTCAGATCACCTTGAGCCCGGGCCTCAGCCAAGGCATCCTTTATACGCGGATATTCCTCATTTATCAGAAAATTGATTTCTGCGACGATCTCGTCGTAGCGTTCCTTAGACAAATACTCCATAGTTTATCTGTTGTCTCTGAAATGAATAGTCTGTGTCTCGAAATCCATGTCGTCGATAATCGCGATGGACTCCTGATGGTATCCCGCCTCGCGGAGAAACTTGCCGCCCCTCTGCTGACCCTTTTCAATGGCGATGCCCAGACCGACGATATCGACACCTGCTTGCTTGTCAATGTCAATCTGATGATTGAGAAAATTGTCAACTTTGAGGATGTTGCCTTCCTTGATTACTCCGTCCGAGATAATCTTTTCTTCTAGAAAATTCATTTCAAGGTCTATTAATTTTTGGCACCGCTAAATTTACGGCTTTTGTTTGGCTTGACAAAATTTGTTTTTCGGGGTGGTTCTGGTTCATGTTTGGTTCATTTGCACTATTTGCGTATTCTTCAGGGTTTTTCGCTTCCGTGGAAGTGAAAAACATGTTATCTTTGCGATTATGAGTTTGAAGTTAATGGAATTCCTTGTTTACTTGTGTTCCGGCATGATTTGTCTTGTGCTGGGAATGGTCCTCATTGGTGTCAGGACAAGGGAAAACAATGGATCCCACAACTTCAGATTTGTATTGAGAAGCATTGCATTTGCCGCGTTTCTGGATGTACTTTTTGATGTGGTCGTCATTTATCTCCAGTGGCTCAAGGTCGATTATGTAGTAGCAAACCACTTCTTTGCGCCGCTCATAATGTATAGCCAGATTTTCTTGGGAGTGGGAGCTATGCTGAAACTCTTCAGATCTGAGAAGGTCAATCTCCGCAGTATGTTGCTGCTTGTTTCTCCAGTATTTGTTCTGACAGTCCTATATATATTGGCATTCTTACGGGAGGCTGATTCGATTACATTGGCCTCATATGAGGAATTTATCAAGTTGGGTTCCGCAAATTTCTTGTCCGGAACTTTGCTCGTCTGCCTTCTGATAGAATTGCTGGTCGTCGGCTTTTGGCTATATGAGGAGATGTCGAGATATAACAGGCTTCTTGGCGACTATTATACTGACAACCATATTGAGGACGGGCACAAGGTCTATTCCATAATGCTTGCGTTTACCATCTATATAATAACGACATTCTTCTTCTTTTTTAGTGTAAACGCCGTTCACAGGCTGGTAATAATGAGCCTGAATACTGGCTTGTTCATTCTGTTTACTGTCGTACTGATAAACCTCCAGCATATCTTCAATCTCGTTTCGCCGGCATTCACCTACAACGAAGCGCCACACGAGAATAAGGATACATTTACAGTTGCAGGCGATGTCAATGATAGTGAAGATATTATGGATTCGGATATGACTCCGGAACCATCACCCATAGAAGAAACCGCATCTGATGTGCAGGAGCCTGCAGAAACTGATTCCGATACTGAAACACCGGACAGACGAAGAATTGACGAGATTGTAAAACAATGGAGCGAAAGTCCGGATAAATTATATTTGACCGAAGGCATCACATTGTCAAGTGCTGCAGACAGCATGGGAGTCAGCCCGAGACTGCTCTCAGACTTCCTGAACAATATTTATGAGAAGAACTTCAATACTTGGATAAAGTCTCTCAGGGTAGAGGAAGTCAAGCGCTTGCTTCAGCAGACTGAGCCTAAGATGACATTGCTCGACGTGGCTGCGCTTACAGGCTTTCCTGATGCATCTTCAATGTCGAAAGCATTCAAACTTTTTACAGGAGTGACACCTTCAGCATATCGCACCACAAATGGGGGGGGGACGAGTAATCGTTCATAAAACACTGAAAACTAAATAGTTCTGAAAATGACTTGTCGATTTCGGTACTGATTTGACAAGATTTTCCGTAAAATTTTTCGGCTGGTTTTTTTGGAAAAAAGTCGATTTTTGACAAGAATTAACACGTTAGTCAAAGCAAAATCCATTTTCTTTGCATTTAGAAAAATTATAAAGGATAGAAGCAAGGTAATACACCAACCTTTACTGATAAGCAAGGCTTTTTCCTGAATTAATTAGACGAGATAGCCGTCCACTTGCCGAACATAACCTAACTTTCAGGCTATAACAAGCAAAAATACAGCGGTATTTATTAAAAAATTGATATAAGTAGTTGATTTTCAATGGAATACATTAAAAATCAAGCCCCAGAGGTATGTGCTTACCTTAAGGTCAAGGCCAGAAAGACCATAAAACTTTGGTTTGCCATGCGAGTCACTTATCGCAGGGAAGCCGAGGTCAAGAGAATTCTGGATTCGCTTGGCATCGCCAGTTATACACCTATGCAGTGGCACGTAACCGAAAACGGCAAGAGAGTTCTGGAACCTGCAGTCCGGAATCTTGTCTTTGTGAATTGTACACAGGACAGGATGACGGAAGTCAAGAACTCCGGACGTATTCCATTCATGCAGTACATGATGGACGGGAGGACCGGGAACAAGATTATCGTCCCGGATGATGACATGGCCCGTTTCATTTCAGTGACTGCTTCTTGTGAGGAGAATCTCCGGTACTATCCGGCAGGCGAGGTCAACCTCTCCAAAGGTCAGAAAGTCCGGATAACCGGGGGAATCTTCCAAGGTTGCGAAGGTATGTTCGTGAAACTGAAAGGCATGAGGTCCAAGAAAGTTGTAATCGAGGTAAAAGGCGTAATGTCAGTCGCCCTCGTTTCAGTCTCACCTGAATTTATCGAAACCATCTGACGCATGACCATCGCAATTGACTTTGACGGAACTATTGTAGAACACAGGTATCCCGAAATCGGAAAAGAAATTCCATTTGCCACAGCAACATTGAAATTGCTGATCGCCGAAGGCCATAGGCTCATCCTCTGGTCTGTTCGCGAAGGCGATCTCCTCAAAGAGGCTGTCGAATGGTGTTCCGCCCGCGGGGTCGAGTTTTACGCCGTCAATACGAATCATCCTGAGATTCGCTACGACGCGGATGCAATTGTACAGCAGCCGAGAAAACTCACTGCCGATATTTTCATTGATGACCGCAACCTCGGCGGCCTTCCCGACTGGGGTGTCATCTACGAGATGATTCATTCGGGTCTCTCCTGGGGAGAGTATTACAGAAAAATTTATTCTGCAGCGGAACCAAAGCGCTCGTTCTGGGACCGCCTCAAGAAATAATATGAACTATCGTGAAAATCGGAATCTTGACCTTACCTCTGTCATCAAACTACGGAGGTATTCTTCAATGTTATGCTCTTCAGACAGTTTTGGAGCGGATGGGGCATGAGATTGTAGTTCTGGATCGTACATTCGCTGCGCCTTCTGCAGGTTTGATTCTCCGGAGGTGTGGGAGTGTATTGAAGTGTCTGGTTCGAAGATATATTCTGGCGCAGAAGAACATAGCGATCCTGAGCCCGTGGAGTCAGCAATATGTTATAGATAAAAGAAAGCAGGATGACTGTTCTGTGTTGCTTAAGTTTATACATGAATACCTTAACATAACTAGTCCATTGCGATCTTCAGAAGCGCTCCACAAGCAGGTTAAGAGAGAGAAGTTAGATTGCCTTATTGTTGGCAGCGATCAGGTTTGGAGAGAGGAGTATTCTCCATATCAGACTGATTTTTTCGCCGGATTCCTCCCTGAGGATGACAAGATACTGAAAATTACCTATGGTGCGTCTTTCGGAACATCTGAGAATCCTATTTCTGAGCAGATGCTGGAGACATGCAAAAGGCTGTCATCGCGTTTCGATGCTATCTCCGTCCGTGAGAAGTCTGCTGTCGGACTTGTGGAACAGTATTTCGGAAAACATGCTGAACTTGTTCTGGACCCGACATTGCTGCTCGATGCTGATGATTATGTTATTGAAAGGGCGAAAACTTCATGTTCAGTAACTGCTAAGCAAGATACTCTTGTCAGTTATGTTCTCGATACTGACGGGCAAAAGGCGAGAATTGCCAATGATGTTGCCGGCGAGTTAGGCCTCAAAGAGAGTTTTATGGGCTTGTCACCCAAGAAGTCAGACGGAAGCCCGGATAAAATGATTCCGGTACAGTCCTGGCTTGACAATTTCAGGAATGCGTCCTTTGTCGTTACTGATTCATTCCATGGCTGCGTATTTTCGATCATAAACCGCAAGCCGTTTATCGCGATTGTCAATCACTCGCGCGGCGCGGACAGATTTGTGTCAATGCTGTCGCAACTTGGGCTGGAAGGAAGAATGGTCAATGATTATGAGGAGTTCAGTGTTCGTCGCTCCGAACTGACAGCTCCGATAGACTATGCAGAAGTCTATTCTAGGTTGCAAAAACTTAAGGCTCATAGCCTTGGCTATTTGAGCGGAATGTTGGAAAGAAAGTACCATGACAGATAATAATACCCCTCTTGTCTCGGTTATCGTACCAGTGTACAATGTTGCTCCGTATGTAGAGCGATGTGCGAAGTCGTTATTTGAACAGACACTGAAAGATATTGAGATTATCTTTGTGGATGACTGCTCTCCTGACAATAGCATAGATCTGGTCAAGAATCTTGCGAACAACTATCCTGATAGGTTGGCTCAGATTAAATACGTCCGTCATGAACACAATCGAGGCTTGGCTCAAGCAAGAAAGACTGGACTTGATGTAGCGACAGGTGAATATGTGGCGCATTGCGATTCGGATGATTATGTTTCCGTGGAGATGTATGAGAAACTATATGATGAGGCAGAGAGGACAAAGTCTGAGATTGTATATTGTGATTTTCTTATGGATTACGGTTTGCAAAAAACAATCTGTTGTTCTGTAGGGTTGTGCCAAGATAAGGTTCTTTTTTTAGAACGCTATATCTCTTATGGCTGGACCGTTTTATGGAACATGATAATTAAGAGGCGTATCTATCTGGATAATCTTATATCATATCCATTTGGGATTTCATATTGCGAAGATTTCTATGTAGCATGCCAGTTGTTTTATTATGCTAAAGAGGTATCCAAGGTAAACGATACATTGTATTATTACAATCGTGCAAACGTGTCTTCAATAATGCATAGCATAAATTGGAAAACTTTTGAGGATGAAAAGAAAACTTATCAGTTTATTATTGCCTTTATAGAGGAACATGGTCTGGGGCAAAGATTGGAAAAAGTACTTTCTTGGAGGGTACTGAAAAATAAGCAGGATTTAGTGTTATTTCCGGATAAACATGAAGAATTTTTGAACCTTTTTCCTGTTTCCAGAAAATATATCTGGTCATGCCCATTCTGTAATGAAAAAATCAAAGTCATGATGTGGATGCTCACTCATGGCATGAGACCTATAGTGGTTGGAATTGACAAGTTAAGATTTACTTTAGGTAGATAGATTATGAAAGGTAACCAAGTTCCTTTAGTTTCGATAATTGTGCCTGTATATAATGCGGAGAAATATCTTAATCGATGCATTGACAGTATTTTGTCTCAGACGATGACTGATTTTGAACTGCTTCTTATTGATGATGGAAGTAAGGACAATTCTGGACGTATTTGCGACGAATACGCTGAAAAGGATGCTCGTGTCAGAGTCTTTCATAAACCTAATGGTGGTGTAAGTTCTGCAAGAAATCTTGGGTTGGATAATGCTAAGGGAAAATGGATAACATTTGTAGATGCTGATGATAGGTGTAGTTGTGATTATCTTGAGCATCTATTATCGAAAGTGGATGATGATACGGACCTGATTATTTCATATGCTGTCATATGTGACTCTACTGGGGAAAAGGCAGAGGTTTATCCTGAGTATAGAGTTAATGCAACTAATTTCGAGAGATTGTTTGTTGATAGTGATATGCATTGGCATACATCTCCGTGGGCTAAGTTATATAGAGCAAGTATTATTTATGAGAATAGTCTTAGATTCAATGAGATGATGCATATAGGAGAGGACGCAGATTTCTTGTTTTCTTTTATGCTTATTACTGATAAAATCTATGTTTCTTCAGATACTGATTACTATTATACTTGTGATGTGTCTGGCTCATTAACAAAAAGGATTAATACTATTGATTCAGAGATAGCTTCATATAGAACTATTCTTTGTTTAGTTAATAGAACTATTCAGCAAAAAAATATTAAAGATAATCGTTCACTAGATAATCTTGGATGGCTCGTAGCTTCGTATGTTCGAAGAGTACTAAATTCATTGTACTATAATGATGCACAGAGTTATAAGCGAATTGATTTAATTAAAAGTTTGGATATAGATAGCTACATTCGATACAGTAAGAATGCATTATGGAAGGAACAAGTTGGTAGAGTCCTATTATACTTCGGCCAATATCGTTTGTATGACCTAATGCGACAGTTTGTTGCAACTCGTAAATTATCTAAAAGTTGAATATGCAATACACCGCAGTAATCAGAACTCTTGGCACTGCCGGGGCTAAATATCAGACGTTGCTTGATTCGCTTGTCAGCCAGACTCTTCCGCCTGAAGAGGTATTAGTCTATATCGCTGAAGGATATGAAATTCCGTCGGAGACAGTGGGAAAGGAGAAGTATATTATTGTTAAGAAGGGGATGGTGGCGCAGAGAGCTTTGCGTTACGATGAAGTTAAGACAGAGTATATACTATTCCTTGATGATGATCTGTATTTTCCTCCAGATGCCGTAGAAAAAATGTTTAGCCTTCTTGGAAGATATGGCGCAGATGTGATTTCTCCGGATGTATTCCACAATTCTGAGCGTCCATTCAAACAAAGGTTTATGATGGCGGCATCAGGAAGAATGAGAGCAAGGTATAACGATAGGCACTGGGGATACAAGGTTATGCGGACAGCAGGGTATTCCTATAATGCTCATCCTGTTAAAGTTGCTTACTGGTCACAAACTAATGCGGGGCCTTGTTTTTTGTGCTCAAAGAAATCTTTCCTGTCAATACGATTTGAAGAAGAACTTTGGCTGGATAGACAAAAGTATCCTATTGGTGAGGATCAGGTGATGTACTATAAAATGTATAAGTCTAATTTAAAGCAACTTACTGCATTTACAACTGGAATTGTTCATCTGGATGCTGGAACTAATAGAAAGCCCGAGAAAGAGAAGTCTCTCATATATGCAGACTTTATATATAAGACCATTTTCTGGCATAGATTCATATATCTTCCAGAAAAATCAGTTGTGATGAGACTTGTAGATATTCTATGCATCGGATATGCATTTACGTTTGCCTTAGTGATATCACTGATAAAAGGACGGTTTGACATTTTCAAGATTAAACTTGATGCTATGAATGAGGGACGTAAATTCCTCAAAAGTGAAGAATACAGAAAATTACCATTGATAATATGAAGATACCTATTGCTTTTGCCTTCGATAAGAACTTAGTCATGCCTGCCTGTGTCTGCATCTCATCCTTGCTGATGAATGCTAATAAGGATACAAGTTATGATATCTTTATATTGCATCCGGCAAATCAGTCAATGACCCAGACCGACCTTGTGAAATTGCCTGAATACTATGATAATTGTAAACTGACATTCAGACCGGTTGGTAATGAGTTTGATAATGCATTTGAAATCAGAGGCATAACGACTCCGGCGTATTATCGTCTGCTGATTCCTGAATTCATACCGGAGTACGATAAGATAATATATTCAGATGTCGATGTCATATTTCGGAGCGACTTGACTGAGATATTTGAAGAAACGGATATGACAGACTGTTGTTTCGCAGGTGTCAAGTCTTTGGCTCAGTTTGTCCCTTCATATAAAAAGTACTACGAAAAGGAAATAGGAATTAATCCCGAAGATATAATCTATTCTGGTAATCTTATTATAAACTCGGAAGAGATTAGAAGGAGAAACTTTGTCAATAGGTTTAGAGAATTATCTAAGAATAAATATATGTTCCAGGACATGGATATATTGAATATAGCTTGTCAGGGAAGAATTAAGTATTTGGAACCAGATTTTTGTTTTACGACTTTTATCAATCAACTTGCAATAGAAGATTTTGATAAGTTGACATCTATTTGGAATAAGGAATCTATTGAGAAGGCTTTTTCAAGTGGTATTGTTCATTATAATGGCAACAAACCATGGAAAAGTTACAGTATTAACTTCGATATTTGGTGGGAATACTACAGAAAGTCCCCATTTTTCGACGAGAAATTCTACTTTGACTTCTTCTATAGGAAAATCAATGATTATGACCTACTTCCTCTGTGGAAAAGAGTGAAAATTCTGTTGAGGTATTTCGTTTTCGGAAGAAGGATTGTTTAATTGACATAGACGGATGCAATATATATTATATACGCTGGCATTGGTGGTGCTCTCTTTCTATTTCTTCCCCTTTGAATTTACCTTCATGCCGGGAATGAATACTAAGATGGCGATGGCAGGTGTAGGATTGGCAGTACTGGCAATTCAGTTTGCCAAGAAACGAAAGGTAGCAGTAGATAACGACTTCCTCATGATATCAGTCTTGGCCGCCATAGTTTCTCTCATCGGTTTCATAGCTGTAACATATAATGGAACTCATGATTATACCTATTCTGCTTACATCGTGTCAATGTTGGTTTGGCTCAGTGCTGCCAATGTAGTCGTGGCTTTGCTCAAGACAATTCACGGGAAAGTAGATGTCCGGTTAATCTGTGATTATCTTATAGTGCTTTGCGTCGTACAATGCGCTTTGTCTTTAATCATTGATAGCGTACCTGCTGTCAAGCATTTCGTGGATTCGTTTGTCGCCGGACAGGGATTCATGGGTAAGAATGAGACGAGACTTTATGGAATCGGCTGTAGTCTGGATGTGGCGGGTACCCGATTCTGCGCGATATTATTGATGTGCGTATATCGGCTTGTAGGCATCTCTGAAGGAGAAACCAGCCAGAGTAAACGCATTTGGCTGATGCTATTGTATCTTTCAGCATTCATGTTTATAGCAGTGGTAGGAAATATGATTGCCAGGACGACCACTATCGGTATAGCATTGTCAGTTGTTTACTTACTTATATTGACGTGTCCGTTTTCTCTCAGTTCCATAGGTAAGTATAAGTCCCTATGGAGAATGTCGGGAATAATGCTGGTTATAGCAGTATGTTGTTCAATACTATTCTATAACATCAGCCCGGCATTCAAGCAAAACTTGAGATTTGCCTTCGAAGGCTTTTTCAGTTTGGCAGAGAAAGGCACATGGGAGGTACACTCAAATGAGATCCTGAAAAACATGGTCGTCTTTCCGGATGAAATCAAGACATGGATTATAGGCAATGGTTATTTCGATAATCCATACGATAACGAGCCATATTACACAGGAGTACGATGGCATGGTTATTACCAGAACACAGACATTGGCTACCTTCGATTTATATTTTATTTCGGTGTTTTCGGCCTGATTACTTTCATGGCCTACTTCATAAAGGTGGCATTGACCTGCAGGAAACGTCTGCCGGAAATAGGATCCCTGTTTCTGATGTTTCTCTTGCTGAATTTTACCATATGGTGTAAGGTATCTACAGATATCTTTTTGGTATTTGCATTGTTCCTTTGCCTGCCATACAAAACTGAACCAGAAAAACTCAAGATAGAAGAGAATATTACCTCCGACAGCAAGCCTGTCGATATGCGATAAATTTTATGATAAATGTTTCAGTCATAGTTCCGATTTATAATGTCGGGAAGTACATAGAACGTTGTGCGGAATCACTGCTGTCCCAGACTATGAAGTCTGGAATCGAATTCATTTTCGTGGACGATGCGGCGACGGACAATAGCATTGACATCCTCAAGACTGTCATTGCCAGGCATCCTGAGCGCAAAGATCAGGTGAAATTGCTGACGCACCCCGTGAACAAGGGCCTTCCTGCAGCAAGAAATACCGGAATGGACGCAGCTGAAGGCGAATACATATATCACTGTGACAGTGACGATTACGTCGAAGCCGATATGCTGAGGAAAATGTACATGGCGACATTGACCCGTGGCGCCGACATCGTGTGGTGCGACTGGTATCTGACATTCCCTCACAACGAAAGGTACATGTCGCAGCCGATGCGCAGCACGCAGTTCGCAGCGGTAAGGTCAATGCTGGACGGCACGATGAAGTACAATGTCTGGAACAAAATCGTCAGGAAAAAACTCTATACCGACAACGGAATCCGCTTTCCGGAAGGCCACAGCATGGGCGAAGACATGACCATGATTCGCCTGATGTCCAGGGCAGTACGTGGCGCATATGTCCACGAAGCATTCTATCATTATGTGAAGAGCGACGTGGCCATGTCCAGCGGATCGCTTTCAGACAGGGCACTGGCCGACCTGAAATTCAATACCGACGAAACCATCGGATACCTGAAAAGCGTGTTCGGAAGAGGCCTGACTGAAGGAATCGCATTGTTCAAACTCAATGTCAAACTGCCGTTCCTTCTGACCGGAAGCATAAAAGACTATCGTCGCTGGCAAGAATGGTATCCGGAAGCCGACAAATACATCTGGAACAACAAGCTCCTGTCGTTCAGAATAAAGCTCCTGCAACAATTCGCAGCCTGGGGCATCTATCCTGCAATCTGGATTTATTTCAATGTGTTCCAGCGCTTTGTGTACGGCGTAATTTACAAGTGAAAACTGTCATTGACAACCACATATTAAAAAACTGAACCTCCATGAAATTGACATATTGCATCCACTCCATCTACAACCCCGGCGGTATGGAGAGGGTGCTGCTGAATAAAGTGACATATCTGCTGCAACTATACCAACAAGTGTAACCTTTGGAAAATCATGTCCCTTGACTATCATCTGCGTTCCTACAAGAACGTCTGCCTGCTGTGTTGCAAATGCATTCAATATATGTTCATGTCCATCTTTTCCTTTGGTCGTATCCAAATCCATACGCAGCACTGTTGCATCCGGAAACATCTTATGTACTGCATCTTCAACAGCCTCTGTTCCTGCCTTAAAGCCTGATATATATCTTGAACCACATTCCGGACATATCTTAACCTGCGGTGTTTCATAGCCACAGTAATGACATACAAGCCTTCCGTTACGATGTGCAGTCATGGAAACGTCACAATGTGGACACTTACAGACATATCCACAGGCTCTGCATGATACGAATCCAGCTGTTCCACGTTTATTAAGGAACAACATTATCTGCTCTTTCTTATCGAGCCGGTCACGTATAAGCTCCTGAAGCTTTAGAGAAAATATAGTTCTGTTACCAGACTTCAGTTCTTTTCTCATATCCGATATATATACCTGTGGCAATTCACTTTTTCCTGCCCTGTTTTTTAATGTAAGCAGCTTAAACTCACCGTTTTTAGCCCTGTAAAAGCTGTCTATAGATGGAGTCGCTGAACCAAGTATAACCGATGCATTATGTTCCTTTGCTATATGTATGGCAGTTTCAACCGCATGATATCTTGGAAGCTGTTCAGATCTGTAAGCGCCTTCATGTTCCTCATCTATAACAATAAGGCCAAGATTAGGAAACTGCGTAAAAAGTGCTGATCTTGGTCCTATCATTATACTTACTTCACCTTTTAGCGCACGTAAAAACTGATCATATCTTTCACCCTTAGACATACGTGAATTAATAATAGAAACCTTATCTCCAAATCTATGATAGAATCTTTGTACAGTCTGAAAAGTAAGTGCAATCTCGGGTATAAGCATAATAACCTGTCTTCCGCTGGCTATAACATGCTCTATAACATCCATGTATACCTCAGTCTTACCACTTCCAGTCACACCATGTATAAGATAAGTTTTATAAATCCTGTTATTATAATCAGCTATAATACTTTGTACCGCTGCTCTTTGTTCCTCGTTAAGCACTACATCCTTGCCAAACACTTTTTTATCAGAAACAGGATTTCGGTAATATTCCTCTGTTTTAACGATGATAACCTTATCCTCTTCCATAGCTTTTACCGTGGATGAAGATATATTAAGCTTACTTCTTACTATCTCACTATCTATAACAGGCTCTTCTATAAGTGCTTCTAAAAGCCTGTGCTTAGCCTTTGCCTTTTTTTTATATATCAAAAGAAGCTCTCTTGCCTTATCTTCATCTATATTAAGACACACTGCCCTCTTAACCTTCTGATTTATCTTATCTTTAACAGGAATAACTGTCTTTAATGCCTGGTTCATGGTACAACCATAATGAGTCTTTAACCAGAAAGCCAGCTTGATCATATCTGTTGCTGCATTGACACGTTTGTCAGCTATACCTTCTATGAATTTAATCCTGTTAACATCATAAGAAGGCTCCTGTGTCATTGAAATAACATAACCTGTCAGTTGCCTGTTTCCTTTGCCAAAAGGAACTCTTACAACACTGCCTATCTCTAATATGCCTTCTAGTTCAGGGGGTATTGCATACTGAAATGTTTTATCAAGCTGTTCATGTGATATATCAATTATAATATCAGCGTACATTTTTCTCCTTTAATTCATCAAGTACTTCAGCTATAAGCACTCTCTCATCCATTGGATACTTAACACCTTTTATTTCCTGATAATCTTCATGTCCCTTACCTGCAAGTACTATAATATCTCCTGGTTCTCCATGCTCAATAACATATTTTATAGCTTCTTTTCTATCTACTATATCAATATGTTTACCATCAGTTTTACTTATACCTGTCTTGATATCCTCCATAATAGCTTCTGGCTCCTCAAATCTTGGATTATCTGACGTTATTACAGTAAGATCTGCATATTTTCCTGATACTTCACCCATCTCAAACCTTCTCTCCCTTGAACGGTTTCCACCGCATCCAAAAAGACAGATAAGTCTGTGTGGATTGTATTCTTTTAATGTTTTAAGAATACTTTCAAGTGACATGGCGTTGTGTGCATAATCTATCATAAGTGTGAATTTATCAGAAACTTTTACAAGTTCTATTCTTCCCTTTACCTTCACATCCTTTAACACATTTTCAACTATATCCTTATCCACGTTAAAATGCCTTGTAACTGCTATTGCACATAACGAATTATATACTGAAAACATTCCAGGAAGTGATAATGCAACGTTCATATTGATAAGTCCCTGACACTTATATGTAAGACCAATCTTTCCCGGTTCATGAAGCAGCTTAACATCCACAGCCCTTATGTCTGCTGTCTCTGACACTCCATAGCTTTCTGTCGTACATATAGAATTCTTTAATATATCTTTCGTATGCTTATCATCAGCATTCACTATTCCTGTCCTGCATTGCTTAAAAAGTTTAGCCTTACATTCAAGATATTCTTCAAACGAAGCATGCTCGTCAGGTCCTATATGGTCTGGTTCAAGATTAGTAAACACACCTATATCAAACATAATACCAGCTGTTCTATCAAGCTTAAGTCCCTGTGAAGAAACCTCCATAACCACAGCCTTGCAGCCTGCATCAACCATCTTACGGAATGTTTCATGGATCTGTAGGGACTCTGGCGTTGTATTACACGAAGGAATCGTTTCATCACCTATCACAGTTTCTATAGTTCCTATAAGACCTGTTTTTATTCCACATGCACATAAAACATTCTTGATCATATAAGTTGTAGTTGTCTTACCCTTCGTTCCAGTAATACCTATAGTGAACAGCTTCTTGTCAGGATTACCATAAAATGCAGCTGACATAAGTGCAAGTGCAAGTCTTGTGTTATCACATTCTATTAACGTAACATCACCAGATGGAACCTCATAATCAGAGCCCTTCTGTACAACTATGACAGCTGCCTTATCCTTAATCTGCCCCTGCCTGTGATGCAGGGGAAATGTTCTCGTTCCTGGTTTCACTCAATAAAACGATGCAGCTCTGCGTTTTGTTACAACTTTTGTGCGGAAAATTTTTCCTATTGACTCTGGAGATTCATTCCTCGCCGCCTGCCAGCTCGCTCAGGTTCTGCACGCTGCCTTCGATATAATCAGAATAGGCATAACTCTCCCCCGCGTCCGCTTCGCTGGCTTCCAGCGCGGGGGCGGGCAGGTTCAGGTCCTGCGGGTCACAGTCCAGCCCAAAGCGCACCCGCAGCAGCGGCGCCATAATCTCCGGGTCC
>OHPV01000784.1_pt1 | contig 17432 bp, 17 predicted proteins | sample 1577781 | NCBI WGS metagenome assembly OHPV01 (sample SAMEA3879518, study PRJEB24766) | human gut metagenome | biome: human-associated habitat; feature: feces | place: USA | collected 1985/1987 | reverse complement strand
GATGCAGATGCAGAGGGACTTTGCAGCGTGAGAACCCGCGCAAAGGTCGGAAAAGGCGCACTGCTGCGTCTCGTTCAGATCGATTGCCTCGGCAAAGGGTTCCGTGTTTTAAATGATGTCGGAAGCATCTGCGAGGATCAGGGACGCATTGAAATGGTGCACATTTTCCTGGGCGGCGGAAAGATTTATCAGGGATGCCAGACAGAGCTTCTCGGAAATGAAAGCTCCCTGCAGTCCGATATCGGTTATCTGTTACAGGACGATCAGCGTCTGGACATGAACTATGTGGCGCTGCATGAGGGAAAACGTACAAACAGCGAGATCAATGCGTCCGGCGTATTGAAGGATGCGTCTTCGAAATTGTTCCGCGGAACGATCGACTTTCAGCACGGCTCAGCAGAATCTGTCGGAGCAGAAAAAGAAGATGTGCTGCTGATGGGCGACGATGTGGTAAATCAGACCATTCCGCTGATTCTCTGTGCGGAAGAGGATGTCAAGGGCAGCCATGGCGCATCGATCGGACAGCTGGATGAAGAGACGCTGTTTTATATGCAGGCGCGCGGACTTTCGGAGGAACAGGCATATGCACTGATGGCGGATGCGAGAATCGAAGCGGTATGTCAGAAGATTCCGGATGAAACTGCGCAGAAACTGGTAAGAGCTTATCTGGGAGGAGATGCAGCTGATGAATGTGAAAAAAATTCGTGAAGATTTTCCGCTGCTTCTGGCAAATCCGGATCTGACCTATCTGGACAGTGCGGCGACTTCCCAGAAGCCTGCGTGCGTGCTGCGGGCAGAACGGGAGTTTTATGAATGCCATAATGCGAATCCACTGCGCGGCTTATATGAACTGAGTGAGAATGCGACGAAATGTTATGAAGATGCCCGCAAAACGGTACAGCACTTTATTGGTGCAGCCCGTCCGGAAGAGATCGTTTTTACGAGAAATGCAACGGAAAGCCTGAATCTGGTCGCTTACAGCCTGGGAAGCCTGCTGCTGAAACCCGGAGATGAAGTGGTAGTCAGCATTATGGAGCATCACAGCAATCTGCTGCCCTGGCAGCATGCGGCAAAACGTGCCGGAGCGCAGTTAAAGTTCGTGGAATGCTCCAAAGACGGCAAAATCACGCTGGAAGACGTGGCGGCTGTCCTGACGGAAAAGACGAGAATTATGGCAATTACCCAGATGTCCAACGTGTTAGGCTGTGTCAACGATATCAAAGGCATAGCCAGCCTCTGTCACGAAAAGGGCATCGTACTGGTAGCGGATGGCGCGCAGAGTGTGCCGCATATGCCGGTTAATGTGTCGGAGCTGGATGTGGATTTTTTGTCCTTTTCCGGACATAAGATGCTGGCTCCGATGGGAATTGGTGCGCTGTACGGCAAGATGGAGTGGCTGGAAAAAATGCCTCCTTTCCTGACCGGCGGCGAAATGATCGAATATGTGACCCGCACCGGTGCAACCTATGCTGAGGTGCCGCATAAATTCGAGGCGGGAACCGTCAACGCTGCAGGCGCGTATGCGCTGGGCGAAGCGATCCGTTATATCGAAGGAATCGGTTTTGAGGAGATCACAAAGCGTGAGGATGAGCTGACAGCGCTGGCAATGGAAGAGATGAAGAAGAATCCGTATGTGCATATCATCGGCTCCGACCGCCCCGAAGACCATCATGGTATTTTGTCGTTTACGGTTCAGGATGTGCATCCCCATGATGTGGCTGCGATTCTGGATTCCGATAAAATCGCTGTCCGTGCGGGACATCACTGTGCACAGCCGCTGCTGGCGTATTTAAAAACACCGTCCACGACACGTGCGAGCCTCGCTTTTTATAATACGGAAGAAGAAGTTCTGCGCTTTACGCAGAGCCTCAAAACACTGAGAAGGAGAATGGGGTATGGAGAGTAAGACCTTTTACAATGAGAGTCTGACAGAGCATAATGTACACCCTTACCATAAGCACACCCTGGAGGGCGCAAACATGGCGCTGGAGGGTGTAAATCCCAGCTGTGGGGATGACATCGTCCTGCTGCTAAAGGTAGAAGATGACAAGATCGTAGACGGCGCATTTCAGGGAGACGGCTGTGCGGTGTCGCAGGCATCTGCAGATATGATGCTCGATCTGATTATCGGCAAATCCAAGGATGAAGCACTGCGCCTGGCAGATATTTTCCTGCGCATGATTCAGGGCAAGGCTTCGGAGGAGGAAATGGACGAGCTGGAGGAATCCTCGATCCTGGCGGATGTGGCGCATATGCCTGCGCGTGTAAAATGTGCCTGTCTCGGATGGCATACCGCAAAGGAAATGCTCGAAAAAGGCCCTGGCTGCAAATGCGAGGCATGTCATGAATAATCGCTTCCGGTTTGATGCTCCGTCCGTTGCAGACGAAGAAGAATTAGACGATCAGCTGGTTGCATATAATTTACGGAAGGTTCCCTGCAGACAAGGGGAGCCTTTTGTTAAATTCTGCCGCTGCGCCTATAATGAAAAAAATGAACTGGTCGGCGGTGTGCTGGCATGCAGTATCCTCTGGAATATCCTGTCGATTGAGTCTGTATGGGTGGCGGAGAATTACCGGGGACAGGGCATTGCTGCCAGACTGTTAAAAGAAGTAGAAGAAGAAGCGAAAGCAGCAGGCTGTTATATGGCACAGCTGGATACGTTTGATTTTCAGGCACCGGGCTTTTATGAAAAGCAGGGCTATGAAATATTCGGTACGCTTACCAATGCACCAAAGGGACATACACATTATTACATGAAGAAGACGCTTTGAGATTGCTTTTTTCCGGTGGTCTGTATATAATAGAAAAAAACTGCAACCCATCGCGGACAGGAGGAATCTGTTATGAAAATGATATTTGCCATGCTGCATTCGGAAGATGTGGATGAAACCGTAGAAGAGCTGAACAAGGAAAAATACTGGGTAACCAAGCTCTCTACCACCGGTGGCTTTTTGAAAAACAAGAACGTCACGCTGGTCATCGGTACGGAGGATGAACAGGTTCCCGGCGCGCTCAAGATTTTAAAGGAATGCGCAGGTGCGCGTCAGTCCGTCAAATATACGATGCCCTCTATGTCGACCGGAAGTCTTGGCCCTGGCGCAAACTCGATGATCCCGATCGATATGCAGGTCGGCGGATGTACCGTCTTTGTAGTGGATGTGGATCAGTACGAGAAATTCTGAGGCTGGACGCTGGCAGGTGCGGGTGTTCAGAATGCCCAATGCTGGCAGCAGAAAGCTGTGAGTCGAAGCTGTATACAATAAGGATGAGATAAAAAATAGAAAACCGCTGTAGTTTCTACATGCTTTCCGGGTCGGAGTTTAAAACTGACTCTGAAAGATGTAAAAACTACAGCGGCTTTTTGTTGTGGCGAAAAACCGATCTTGCGTTCGCTGTGTCGCAGGCGTCACAAGGTAGCTGGGATCGCAGAGCCGAACTGGACGTTCGCCTCGCGATTCCTTCGGCGCAAAGCGCCTGCGGAATGGAGGATTTTATGACAATCGAACTCATCAAACGGCTGCTGGACGCCTGCTATGAGGCAAAGCGCATCCGCGATATGCTCCCGCCGCTGCCGGACGGCGTGACACCATCCTATATCCATTTTCTGGATGTCATCGAACAGATGGAAAAAAACGGAACTTCCGTAAAAGTATCCGACATCAGCGATGCGCTGAACCTTCCGCGTCCCGGTGTGACCCGGACAGTAAAGGAGATGGAGCAAAAAGGCTATCTGACCAAAAAGCCGTCCGAAGAGGATGCACGCATCCTGTACCTTTTCATTACAGACGAAGGCAAAAAGCTCTCTGCCAAGTACAACGAACAGGTTTTTAGCGCCCTGCTGCCCGATCTGGAGGCCATCTCCGGCGAAGATGCGGAATGTACCATCCATACCATTGAAATATTTTATCAAGTAATGTGTGAAAGGAGAAACGACCTTGACAAGTGATAAGACAGATTTTACACAGGGAAATATTTTAAAGAAACTGGTACCTTTTATGATTCCGATTCTGGGCGCGCTGATACTCCAGGCCGCCTACGGCGCGGTCGATCTGCTCGTCGTCGGCAGATTTGGCTCCACCTCCGGGCTTTCTGCGGTTTCCACCGGCAGCCAGGTGTTAAACCTCGTCACCTTTGTTGTGACACAGCTCGCAATGGGCGTCACCGTCCTGATCGCCCGTTATCTCGGGGAAAAGAACCCGGAACAGATCGGCTCCGTCATCGGCGGCGCAGCGGTTGTGTTCACGCTGCTTTCTGTCTGCCTGTTCGCAGGGATGGTTTTCTTTGCCCGCCCCATCTCTGTACTCATGCAGGCTCCTGCTGAAGCAGTCACTCTGACCACAAGTTATGTTCGTATCTGCGGCAGCGGTATTTTCTTCATCGTCGCCTACAACCTGCTGTCGGCGATTTTCCGCGGTCTTGGCGACAGCAAATCTCCGCTCCTGTTCGTCCTCGTCGCATGTATCGTCAACATCGTCGGCGACCTCGTTTTGGTTGCCGGTCTGCACATGGACGCAGCGGGCGCAGCATTTGCAACCGTATTTGCACAGGCGGTCAGCGTTGTCTTTGCGGTGGTTATTCTTTTCAAAAAGCAGCTGCCCTTCCACATTGGCAAAAGCGATCTTGGCTTCAATTCCCAGTGCAGCAAATTTTTAAGCATCGGACTTCCTCTCGCCCTGCAGGAATTTCTGACCCAGGTTTCGTTCCTCGCCCTCTGCGCCTTTGTCAACCGCCTCGGCCTGGAAGCCTCCTCCGGCTATGGTGTCGCCTGCAAAATTGTCAACTTTGCAATGCTGATCCCCAGCTCCCTGATGCAGTCCATGGCGTCCTTCGTTTCCCAGAATGTCGGTGCAGGCAATCTGAAACGGGCCAAAAAATCCATGTTCACCGGAATCGGCATTGGTCTGATCTTCGGCTGCCTTGTCTTTACCCTCATCTGGTTTAAGGGTGACCTGCTCGCATCTTTCTTTTCCACAGACGCTGCCGTTATCCAAAACGGCTTCGCGTACTTAAAGGGCTTTGCGCCCGAAACCGTCGTCACCGCTGTTTTGTTCAGCATGATCGGCTACTTCAACGGTAACAACAAAACGCTCTGGGTTATGCTCCAGGGTCTGATCCAGACCCTCTGCGTCCGTCTCCCCTTCGCTTACTTCATGAGTATCCAGCCAAACGCCAGCCTGACAAGGATCGGACTTGCCGCACCGGTTTCCACAACTGTCGGCATCCTGTTGAACGTTGGATTTTATCTCTACCTGAACAAGAAAGAAAAACGCGCCTGACGGCGCGTTTTTTTATGCATCTGATCTGGAATATGCGTTTTTCATCTGGCTGCTCAGCTCAAACAACACCTTATCAAGCGTATCGTCTGTTTCCTTCTGCAGCATCGCAGCAATCTCCGCATTTGCCTGCTGCCGCAGCGCTTTTCTTGCCGCCGGATCCTGTTCTGCTGCCAAACGTGCATCATAGCGGTTGATCAGCTCGTGTCCCTTTGCTGCAACCCTTTCCTGATAACGCTCCACATGGAACAGAGATTTATTATAGGAAGCGTCCGCCATCGCTGCGATCAGACGGCTCGACCAGTAAAAGTTCTCTGTCGAAACCCGCCCGGTCGTGTTGTTTAAATACTCCGGTGTTTGCTCCACATCTGCATAAAATGGAACAAGGGCGTTAAATGCATTGGACCCGTAGGCAATCCATTCCACCGGCCTGCAGTCCGCTTCCATATCCGGTCTGATCTGGATCAAGGCCATGAAATCATTTCGGTTGATGCCGATAGAACGGTATGCACCACGCATGGATTTATCGCCATAGGATCCATAGGGATCATACGGCGTCCCCTGATAGTGACCGGACAGAACATATTTCACATCCTCGACTGTGATCTTTTTTTCGGGAACCATGCACCACGGCAGATCATCGGAAACCGGTGTAAAATCAGCAAGCGCACCGTCCCAGCGATAGGTGTTCGGATTCAGATACCGCTCCATAAACCATGCCCTGGGTGTGTTGTATACATGATCTGCATCGTCATGACTGCCGAAGACGTCCCGCGGATTCAGCGAACCGTCCATCGAAAGGTTCAGATGGTAGGTTTCGATAAATTCTTTCAAATCTGCAGAGCAGAGGAAATTTTTCTGTTCTCCGTAAGCATCTTCCAGATCAAAGCTGTCGATTCCGAGCTGGTTTGGCATCACGACATAAACCTCATCCGGCACTCTTCTTGCCATCCAGTGATGTCCTCCGATGGTTTCCAGCCACCAGATCTCGTCTTTATCCTGAAAAGCGATTCCGTTCATCTCATATGTCCCGTATTGCTCCAACAGGCTGCCAAGACGTAAAACGCCCTCTCTGGCGCTTCTGATATAAGGAAGCACCAGACAAACCAGATCCTCTTCCCCGATTCCTCCGGCAATCTCTTCCTTTCCATCCGCTGCAGGCTGATAAACGACCAACGGATCCGCTCCGAGCACGCGTGGATTTGAGGTGATCGTCTCAGTAGCAGTCATCGCAACATGTGCCTCATTGACGCCGCTGGCAGCCCAGATACCTTTTCCTTCCACCGCATTCGGCATCGCTGTATAGCGCATCGGATTCTCCGGCAGTTCGATGGTCACATGAGAAAGCACGGAATGATAGGTTTTCGGCTGCTGCTCCGGAGACACCACTGCAAACTTCTTCGCTGTAAAATGTCCGGCGCCGGAATCATCGTTTCTCGCGATCATCGTTGAACCGTCATAGGTCGCTTTTTTCCCGACCAGTATTGTTGTACACCCCATATCTGACCTCCTATTTTTCTAATGCTTCTACGATTTTTGCATACCCCATGCCGTGGGAAGCCTTGATCAGTACCGAATCCCCAGGATGCAGAAGTCCAGGCAATGCTGCAAGCAGTGCGTCGGTATCTGCGAAATGTTCCGCCTGAGAAATTCCAGCTTCCTTCGCTGCTCGGTACATCTCTTCCGAAAGGCTTCCTGCACAATACAGACAGTCTATGCCTTGTTCTGCGGCATATGCGCCAACCTGCCCGTGCATCTCCCTTTCCTTCTCTCCAAGCTCAAACATATCACCGAGCACCGCAACTTTGCGTCCGTCTGCCAGACTTAACAGATCCAGCGCAGCCTTGGTCGAAACCGGGTTTGCATTGTAGCAGTCGTCGATCAGCACCAGATCCCCCGCCTGCACAACACGGCTTCTGCCGCTTACTGCCTGCACGGCAGCGATTCCGGCTGCGATCTGCTCTGTCGTCAGTCCAAGCTGTAAACCAACTGCAGTCGCCGCCAGCGCATTTAACACCATATGCGCGCCCGGCAGCGGAATCTGTACGTCAAACGCAGCGTCCGGCGTGTGGATTGTCGCTGTACTGCCCAGCAGTCCACGGCTTACGATGGTGTCTGCGTAAATATCGTTTTCGGGAGAAAGTCCAAAGTGAACCGGCCTTTTGCCGTGTACTTCCTCAATTGTCATGAGTTTGTCATCGTCTCCGTTGACACAGACCGTCCCTTCAGGATTCATAAAGTCAAAAATCTCGGATTTTGCCTTCAAAATACCGTCCCGGCTTCCGAGGAATTCCAGATGGCACTGACCGATATTTGTCATCACGCAAATATCCGGCTTTACCATCTCGCTTAAACGGTGCATCTCCCCGAAATGATTGATGCCCATCTCCACAACGGCAGCCTCCGTATCCTCCGGCATGGAAAGCAGTGTCAACGGCACGCCGATTTCGTTGTTGAAATTGCCCTGCGTCTTGTGTGTCTTGTATTTCTGTGCAAGCACTGACGCAACAAATTCTTTTGTACTGGTCTTGCCGACACTTCCGGTGATCCCAACGATCGGAATTGGCATCTGCTCTCTGTAAAACGCAGCGATCTGCCGAAGCGCAGCCAGACTGTCCTCCACACGGATGCAGGGACCCGGCAGTTCTTCCGGTTCTTCTTCACACACAACCGCAATCGCGCCCTTGTCAAAAACTTCCCGGATAAACTGGTGACCATCCACCCGTTCTCCGCGGATTGCCACAAAAATATCGCCCGGTTCCACTTTGCGGGAATCGATTACGATTCCTGCCGCTTCTTTGCCGGAATAGCCGCGGATTACAGCCATTCCCGCCGCCGGACAGGTTCCGGTATGCTTTCCCGCCGGCACAGCCAGATGCCCCTTACAGGCTCTTGCTATATTCCATATCGTCATGTTTTTCATATCACTTTTGGTCTCCATTTTACAGTTGAAAAGCTGCGTCCTTTTCAGTCCTCAAATGCCATATCCAGAATCTTCTGGCAAAGCTCGTCATAGCTGATGCCGACCGCCGCAGCTTCCTGGGGAATCAGGGAGGTGGGAGTCATGCCGGGGAGCGTATTCGCCTCCAGACAGTAGGCGTTTCCGGCCTCATCCATCATAAAATCCATCCGGGCATATTTATGCAGGCGCAGGGCATCGAATACACGCTCTGAAATCTTCTGGATCTTTCTGGTGCTCTCTTCGCCGATCGGCGCGGGGCAAATCTCAATGGTGCTGCCCGCCTGATATTTGTTTTTGTAATCGTAAAAGCCTTCCTTCGGCGCGATTTCCACGATCGGAAGCGCTTTGCCGTCCAGCACGCAGCAGGTTAACTCCCTGCCCTTGATATATTCTTCTACAACGACCTCGTCTCCATATAAAAATGCATCATCGAGTGCTGCCTGATAGTCCTCTTCTTTCTGCACGATGGAAACGCCGATGCTCGAACCACCGGAGCTTACCTTTACCACGCAGGGGAACTTCGGCTGCTGGCCTTCTCCCGGCTCCTGACCTTTTTTCAGGCGGAAGCCTGCTGGGGTCGGAATCCCGTTTTGCATAAACAGTTCTTTTGCAAGGCACTTATCCATCGCCAGCGCGCCGCTGACAAAGTCTGTGCCGGTGTAGCGGATTCCCAGCAGATCAAATGCCGCCTGCACCTTTCCACCTTCTCCGTCTGCACCGTGCAGTCCTAAAAAGACAACATCCGCCATCTGACAGATCTTGATCACGTTGGGGCCAAAGTAACATTTGCCGCCGTCCTTCCGCAGTGCCTTTACCGCACTGATATCGGGATTGATCTCATGAATCGCTTCGATTCCTGCAGAAAAATCCTCATCACTTTCAAAAATATGATCAATGTCGTCCCGTTCCATTCCAAGAAAAACGTCCAGCAGGACAGCCTGATGTCCCAGTCTCTTCATCGCCTGATAAATCATCTTGCCGGAAATCAGGGATACGTCACGTTCCGTGCTGATTCCACCTGCTAATACTACAACCTTCATGTCTTTCTCCTCTTCTACTGTTTTCCAAAATTACTTCATGCCATAGTATACGCTCAATCCACTGCTCCGTAAAGGAAAATCAGCAGTCAGTTTGCCTAAAATACCGATATATTTTACCGTATTATCCAGTTAAAGCGCTGAAATATTAATTTTTTGTAAAATTTTTTCGCACCTTTCTGCAAATAGGTGTATAATACAGACACGTTACAAAGACAGATGTCTTTCTACAAAAGACATTTCTTCCAGGAAAGGCATTTTTCTTTTGAAAAGGAGGAACTATTATGAAAAAATCCATGAGTGTTTTACTGGCAGCCGCCATGTGCAGCGCTATGCTTGCAGGCTGCGGCTCTACAGCAGCTGACACTGCAGCAGACGCTTCCGCTGAAACCACTGCTGCCGCTGCTACCGAAGCAGCAGATTCTTCTGCTTCTGCAGAAGGCGTAAATGTATTTAAAATCGGCGGTACCTCTCCCCTGACCGGCGCGGCAGCAATCTACGGCAACGCTGTAAAGAACGGCGCACAGATCGCCGTTGACGAGATCAACGAAGCAGGCGGTTCCGTACAGTTCGAACTCAAATATGAGGACGACGAGAACGACCCGGAAAAAGCAGTTTCCGCTTACAACGCATTAAAGGACTGGGGCATGCAGATTTCCCTGGCTTCCGTTACCACAAAGCCCTGTGAAGCAACCAGTACAGAGCACTTTGCTGACCGTATTTTTGGTCTGACTCCTTCCGCTTCCTCTACCGCTATTACAGAGGGCAAGGACAATGTATTCCAGATGTGTTTTGCTGACCCCAACCAGGGTCTTGCATCCGCTGATTATATTGCAGATCAGAAGCTCGGCACAAAAGTCGCTGTCATCTACAGAAATGACGATGTATACTCCAGCGGCGTCTACGAGAAATTCAAAACAGAAGCAGATGTAAAGGGTCTGGAAATCGTTTCCGCAACCACCTTTACCGATGCAAGCTCCAATGACTTCTCCGTACAGCTGACCGAAGCAAAGAATGCAGGTGCTGACCTGCTCTTCCTTCCTATCTATTATCAGCCCGCTTCCCTGATCTTAAAGCAGGCAAAGGATATGGGCTATGAACCCACCTTCTTTGGTGTAGACGGTATGGATGGTATCCTGACCCTGGAAGGTTTTGACACCTCTCTGGCAGAAGGCGTTATGCTGCTGACTCCCTTCAACGCTGATGCGACAGATGAAAAGACCCAGAGCTTTGTAACCAAATACCAGGAACTCTACGGCGATGTTCCGAACCAGTTCGCAGCAGATGCTTATGACTGTGTATATGCTTATAAAGCAGCTCTGGAGGCATCCGGCGCTACCGCAGATATGTCTGCAGAGGAGCTTTGCGACAAGATGATCGAAGCCTTCCCGACTCTGACCTATGACGGTTTAACCGGTACAGGCATCACCTGGGATTCCACCGGTGCTGTATCCAAGACTCCTAAGGGTATGGTGATCAAAAACGGCGCTTACGTCGGCATGGAGTAATACTTACCCTTTAATTTTGATTTTATCAATGCGCAAGGGAGCACCGTTATCGTTTTTGATACGGCGCTCCCTTGCGTCATACAGAGAAATGAGGTAGCTTATGACCTTTTTATCACACCTGATCAACGGCATCAGTCTTGGAAGCGTATACGCGATCATCGCACTGGGATACACAATGGTATACGGTATCGCCAAGATGCTGAACTTTGCCCACGGAGACGTCATCATGGTGGGCGCATATATTTCCTTCTGTACCACCAGTTATCTCGGACTTTCTCCGCTGGTATCTGTCCTTTTTTCCATCATCGTCTGCACGGTTCTCGGCATCGTTGTAGAACGTCTGGCATACAAGCCCCTGCGTCAGGCTCCTTCCCTCGCAGTTTTGATCACTGCCATCGGCGTTTCCTATTTTCTGCAGAATGCCGCCCTGCTGATCTGGGGCTCCAGCCCGAAAACCTTTTCTTCCGTAACCGGAAGCTGGACCTTAAAGCTTTTTGACGGACAGCTGATCGTTTCCGGCGTCACGATCGTTACGATCCTTGCCTGCATCCTGATCATGATCTGTCTGACTCTTTTCACCAACAAGACAAAAATGGGAACGGCGATGCGCGCAGTTTCTGAAGACAAGGCTGCTGCAGGTCTGATGGGTATCAATGTCAATACAACCATTTCCCTGACCTTTGCCATCGGCTCCGGTCTGGCGGCCATCGCAGGTGTATTGCTCTGCTCCGCCTATCCGACCCTGATGCCCACCACAGGCTCCATGCCCGGCATCAAGGCATTTACTGCAGCTGTATTTGGCGGCATCGGCTCCATTCCCGGCGCAATGATCGGCGGTATCCTGCTCGGCATTATTGAGATCTTTTCCAAAGCGTATATTTCCACACAGCTGTCCGATGCGATCGTATTTGCGGTTCTGATCGTGGTCCTGATCGTAAAGCCGGATGGTCTGCTGGGCAAACACGTCAGCGAGAAAGTATGAGGTAGCAGCATGAACAAACTCAAACCTATTCTGTCAGCCAGAAAAGACTGCACAATTTCCTATACGATCGTCATTCTCGCCTTTATCCTGATCCAGACCATGATCGCAACCGGAAACATCACCTCTTCCTTAAAGGGACAGCTGGTTCCGATCTGTGCCTACATCGTCATGGCGATCTCCTTAAATCTTACCGTCGGCATTTTAGGCGAGCTTTCTTTAGGGCATGCCGGCTTTATGTCGGTCGGCGCTTTTACCGGCATCGTGGTTTCCACCTCCCTTGCCGCTGCGATTCCGAACGGCCCTCTGCGCCTTGCCATTTCCATGATCGTCGGCGGCCTTTTTGCCGGAATTGCAGGACTCATCGTCGGCATCCCCGTACTTCGTTTAAAGGGTGACTATCTTGCCATCGTTACCCTTGCATTCGGTGAAATTATCAAGAATATTATCAACGTGCTCTATATCGGTCTGGATGAAAAAGGACTGCACTTCAGCCTTCTGGAACAGCATTTTACCCTTGCAGAGGGCGGTTCCATGATCATCAACGGCCCCATGGGTGTCGGAGGTGTCCAGAAGCTTTCCACCTTTTCTTCCGGCGTTGTCCTGATCCTGATCACGCTGTTTTTAGTCCTGAACCTGATCCACAGCCGTACCGGCCGTGCCATCATGGCTGTCCGCGACAACAAGATTGCCGCAGAGAGCATCGGACTTTCTGTAACCCGCTATAAGCTGCTGGCATTCGTGATCTCCGCCGTTTTTGCAGGTATGGCAGGCACCCTTTACGCCATGAATTTCTCTACCGTCACCGCATCCAAATTCGACTTTAATACCTCGATCCTCATTCTGGTATTCGTCGTTCTGGGCGGTCTTGGAAATATCTGGGGCTCGATCATCGCCGCTGCACTTTTAACCGTGCTTCCTGAGCTTCTGCGCTCCATGAACGACTACCGGATGCTCATCTATGCGATCCTGCTGATCGTTATGATGATCTTCAACAATTCCGGTGCAAAGAAGCGTCTGACAGAATATTTCAGCGCACAGAAGGAAAAACGGACTGCGAAAAAGGCAGCTGGAAAGGGGGTAAACTGATATGGCAACTCTCGAAGTAACCGGACTCGGTATTTCCTTCGGCGGTCTGCGGGCCGTTGATGATCTTACCATGTCCATCGAAAAAGGCGGCCTGGTGGGCCTGATCGGACCCAACGGTGCCGGCAAAACCACCGTATTCAACATGCTGACCGGCGTTTACCGCCCCACAGACGGCGGCATTCGCTTAAACGGTGAAAATCTGATCGGCAAAAAGCCTTACGAAATCAACCGCATGGGCGTTGCCCGCACCTTCCAGAACATCCGACTGTTCCCGCAGCAGAGTGTTCTGGATAACGTTATGACCGGCTTAAACAATCAGGTGCAGTATTCCCTTGCAGAAAGCCTTTTACATGTGGGAAGCTACCACAAAAAAGAAAAAGAAATGACCGAGCGTTCCATGGAGATCCTGCGAGTCTTCGGGCTGGAGGATTCTGCTCAGACGCTGGCATCCAACCTGCCCTATGGCAAACAGCGTAAACTGGAAATTGCCCGTGCGCTTGCAACCAAACCGGAGCTTCTGCTTCTGGATGAGCCTGCCGCCGGCATGAACCCCAACGAAACCGGAGAGCTGATGGATACGATCCGTCTGGTGCGCAAGGAGTATCAGGTCACCATCCTTTTGATCGAGCATGACATGAAGCTGGTACAGGGTATCTGTGAATACCTCTATGTCCTGAATTTCGGTCGTCTGCTGGCAGAAGGCACTCCTGATAAGGTATTAAACGATCCTGCCGTTGTCAAGGCATATCTGGGCGATTAAAGGAGGCTTCTTTTATGGCAATGCTCACTGTAGAAAATATCAATGTATATTACGGCGTAATCCACGCCCTTAAAGACATCTCCTTTCAGGTAAACGAAGGCGAGATCGTCGCACTGATCGGCGCAAACGGTGCCGGCAAAACTACCACCCTGCAGACTGTCAGCGGCATGCTGAGCGCAAAGTCCGGTTCGATCCAATTTCAGGATCAGGAGATTTCCAGAATGCCGGAGCACAAAATCGTGAAGCAGGGAATTTCCCACGTCCCCGAAGGACGCCGGATGTTCTCCAATCTGACGGTTTTGGAAAACCTGAAAATGGGCGCTTACACCAGAAAAGACAAGCAGGAAATCAACAATTCCCTGGAAATGGTCTATGAGCGGTTTCCCCGCTTAAAGGAACGTACCCGCCAGCTGGCAGGAACTCTTTCCGGCGGTGAACAGCAGATGCTTGCAATGGGACGCGCGCTGATGGCAAATCCCCGCATCCTGCTGTTGGACGAGCCCTCCATGGGTCTGTCCCCGCTTCTGGTTTCTGAAATTTTTGATATCATTCAGGAGATCAACAAACAGGGCGTTACCATCCTTTTGGTAGAACAGAACGCAAAAAAAGCGCTTTCCATCGCAAACCGCGCCTATGTCCTCGAAACAGGACGCATCGTAAAGGAAGACGATGCACAGGCTCTTTTACATGATGAAGCGATTAAGAAAGCTTATCTCGGCGAATAAGGGGGAAACGATTATGTCAAACACAGTAATTACCATCGCCCGTCAGTACGGCAGCGGCGGACGTACCGTCGGCAAAATGCTGGCAAAGCGTCTGGACATTCCCTGCTACGACAGGGAGATTATTTCGCTCGCTTCCGAAGAAAGCGGCATTCATCCCACTCTGTTCCAGGATGAGAAAAAAAAGCACGGCTCTCTGCGTGCGTTCCTTACCGGCGGCTTCAAAAATGCCTCCCCGCTTTCCCCGGAAAGCGCAGGTTTTACAAAGGATGACAACCTTTTTCGCTATCAGGCAAAAATCATCCGCCAGCTCGCAGAGGAAAGCTCCTGCGTTATCATCGGACGCTGCGCCGACCATATCCTTGCAGATGTTCCAGGCGTTGTCCGTGTCTTTGTCCACGCGCCCGAAGATTTTTGTCTGCAGGAAGCAATGAAGGTCAACAGTCTTTCTGTTTCTGACGTTCAGAAGCTCATCGCTCAGACCGACGAATACCGTGCCCACTACTACAAGTATTACACCGGCCAGGAATGGAAAAACGCCCAGAATTACGACCTGTCTCTGGACAGCTCCCGTCTCGGCTTTGATGGCACAGTAGAGGCGATACTTTCCTATATCGAAGTACGTAAAAAATTCGACAAAACTATGTAATACAATTCCCGGCAGTCAGGCTCCTTTTTGGAACCGGACTACCGGGAATTTTTATCCCAGATAATCCAGCGGATTGACCGCTTCCCCGTCCTTTGTCAGTTTAAAATAAACATTGGAGCCCTCTACCGAGTAATATTTTGTCGGCTCCGCCACATGTCCGATCACCGCGCCGGTTTCCACATAGTCTCCCTCTTCCACAGTCACTTCCTGCAGCTGTCCATAGGTCAGCTCGTATCCACCTCCAAGACGCATCACAACAGTCTGTCCGGTCTGCGCATCCTCATACACAGATTCCACAATTCCATCTGCTGCGCATGCCACGCCTGTTCCTTCTGCTGCGCTGATTACAATCGACGGATTATATTTGTACTGCTGCAGCGTCGGAAAATAAATTGTCTTGTCCATGCTGTAATTTAACAGAACGTTGCCTGCAATCGGCCATGCCAGCTTACTGCTTTCGCCAAAGGACAGCTGGCTCTCCTGCACTGCGATATTCGCAGACGCTGCAAGCGCCTCGTCCTGATTCTCGGCTGCATCCTGACTCGCGGTTGTTCCGTTCGCTTTTTTGTCAGCGTCTGCCGCATTCGCCTGACCGCCGCCGGATGCCAGTTCGCTCGAACCTCCGTCGCTGTTGTACGCTTCGTTTCGGTACTCTGCATAGCCGATGTTGCGATCTTTGGGCTCCTCCGTCGGCTGACTTCCCGTTTCCTGTTCTCTGGCTGCTCCTGCGCCCGATTCCCCGCCTGTTTTTGCAGGTGCACTCAGATCTTTATCCTTCTGCGCATAATAGGGGTCATAATCCAGCTCTCCACTGTCTTTATCGCTGCCGGTCACATTCTGCGCAGACTGATTCTGTGCCTGCGCCACAGGACTTTGCGTCTCTTCCTCCAATTTGGAAAAATCTACAATATGCTGCTCTTCCTCCTGGCTTTTCTGATGATTGCGGTACACAGAAATGCCCGTCACTGTCATCGCCGCCAGTACCAGAACGACCGAAGCTGTCATGATCGCTTTTTCTCTGCGGTATGCGCTGTTTTTTCCGCCTGTTCTTTTTCTTCTCATCACGCTCATCCTTTCCTGTTTCCTGTGTTCAGGCTTAGTTTGAGCGCAATTCAACCGTTTTATTCCGTTTTTTTCAAAAGTCCCGGGAAAAACAGCTCCAAAATTTCTTCTGCAGAAGCTCCCTGCTTCGCAAGTGCATTGGCATAATATTGATCCAATCCGATCCCGTGCCCGATTCCCTTTGTCGTAATCACCATTTTCCCGCCCTGTTCTTCCAGGAAAAAACACGACGACGGAAGCTCAAACAGCTGCCGAAACCGTTCTCCCTCTATGGATGACCGTCCCGCGCGGACATTTAATACGTATCCGGCGCTGTCCCGCGTCAGTACAAGCTTTGGGGCATCCTTTTCCACTGATACGCCTTCTGCCTCCAGCATCCCGAAAAACCGTTCTGTTTTCATGCTCTTTTCCTGCAAAAAATCTTCTGCAGCCTCATCTACCGGACAGGCGATGCTTTTGCACCAGTCCGACTCCTGTCCGAAAAGCTCTGTCCCACTCCTTGTCCGCCCTGCGCTCAGGCGAAAAAAAGGCGCGCTGACAGCCGCTCCCTGCCATTCGAGAACATAGCCCGAAGAAGCGCGCACCGCCTCCCTGCAGCGCTCCTCCAACACGTCTGCCTGCTCGCCCCACAGACGCTTGCGCTGCGCCTTGTCCAGGTACGAAAAACCGCTATTACTGTCGATAATCCGCGGCTCAACGGCGCTCACACTATTTTGAGAGATGCTCTCCTGCGCTGCTCCGATCGTGCCATTCTCCAACACGGTCTCCTCCAGATGCCCTCCCGCGACGCAGCTGCTGCGCAGAATCACCGCCTGGGCTTTGAGCGCTTCCGGTTCATATTCTGCAGGAATCACCGCCGCCAGCGCGCCGATCAGAAACGCTTCCTCTGTCATCGTTCGGACGTCGCTTCCACTTTGCATCCGGACTGTCCTGCCGGATACGGGCACAATGGTTTCCACCGTTTTTTCCTGCCCTGCCCGCACTACACTGCTGCAGGTATACGGCAGCAGAAAGAAAAAAAGAAGAACCGCAAAAAAGTCCTTTTGACGGCTCTTTCCTACGGTTCTGTTTGTTCTTTTTTCCATTGTTTCCTGCATCATGAACCCTCCGCTGCTGCCGGTATTTTCCTATACGGCAGTCTATGCAGAGACGCACGCTTCTATGCAGAAAGCTCCCCACGCCTTATTTCTCCACGCGGTTATAGTTAATCAGACATCCTTTCAGGATGATCTGGCGCTCTTCATCGGTCAGCTCACCGAGGGTTACGTTAAACGGCTTCAAGCCGTTTGCATCTACCACATATCCTGTAATTTCTGCAGCCTTTTCCTCTACCGCCTTGCGGATGCCGGGGAAGAAGAGGTAATCATGGTTGGTAAACGGAAGATCTCCG
>OHPV01000779.1_pt1 | contig 17574 bp, 17 predicted proteins | sample 1577781 | NCBI WGS metagenome assembly OHPV01 (sample SAMEA3879518, study PRJEB24766) | human gut metagenome | biome: human-associated habitat; feature: feces | place: USA | collected 1985/1987 | reverse complement strand
AATACTCTCCGATGGCAGCCCCTGCAAAGGGAGCGTAATACTGCAATGCAGCCGGGTCTCCCGCCGTAGCAGCCACCACAATGGTATAGTCCATCGCACCGTACTGGTGCAGGGTATTCACAATAGAAGCTACGGTAGAACCTTTCTGGCCAATGGCTACATAAATGCAATATACCGGATCACCAGCATCAAAATTGGCACGCTGGTTGATGATGGTATCGATGGCAATGGCCGTCTTACCGGTCTGGCGGTCACCGATAATCAGCTCACGCTGTCCACGGCCGATAGGTATCATGGCATCCACAGCCTTCAGACCGGTCTGTAGCGGCTGATTCACCGGCTGACGGAAGATAACTCCCGGCGCCTTGCGTTCCAGCGGCATTTCATAAAGTTCTCCGCCTATCAGTCCTTTGCCATCGAGCGGCGCACCCAGAGGGTCTATTACACGGCCCAGCATACCCTCTCCCACCATGATGGAAGCAATACGCTTGGTACGCTTTACAATGAAGCCTTCCTTGATTTTATCCGTAGGGCCAAGCAACACAGCACCCACATTATCCTCTTCGAGGTTCATCACAATGGCCTTGATGCCGTTGTCGAACTCCAACAACTCGTTGGCTTCGGCATTGCGCAACCCATAGATACGGGCTACACCGTCACTGACTTGCAGTACCGTGCCAATCTCGTCCAACTGTACGCGGGTGTCAATCCCTTCCAGTTGCTTGCGGAGAATATCGGAGACTTCGCTTACTTTTATATTTTCAGACAACATCTTAGTATTTACTATTTTACAATTTACTATTTACTATTTGAAAGAACCCGAATCATATACTGTTTGACCTCTACAACTTACGCATCACAAGACTATTAAATAAGTAAATTGTAAATTGTCAAATCGTAAATCACACGATTCTTCTATTCTTATCAATGAACTGCTGTTTCACTTTCTTAAGCTGCGTAGCAATACTGGCATCCAGACGGAAGTCGTTGATGTCGAAGATAAAACCACCTTCAATGGAGGGATCCACTTCAGTCTGCAGCTCCATGCTGGCATGCAGCAGGGAGGAAGCACTGTCATGAATACGCTCCCGCACTTCCTGGCTGACGGGAACGGCTGTTATCAGCTTTCCTACACCGATATGCTTGTCTTTCCGGTACAAATCCAGAAAACTCAGGCAGATGTACTGGAGAAAGTTTTCCCGCCGGTTCTTCAACACCAGGGTCATGAAACGCGCAAACTCACGGCCCGCAGGAGCATCCCCCACAGCAGCGGTACAGATAAGTGTTAACTTCTCACGTATCGTCAGGATGGGGTTTTCCAATGCCATGCGCAAATCGGGATGTTTCCTGAAGCTACGGTCGAGCATACAAAACTCCTTGTACAGAGTATCTTCTGCCCCCATGCTCTTGGCATATTCCATCAATGCTTTCGCATAACGCATCGAAACGATTCCTATATCCATTTCTTTGAGAATTAATTGTTTTTACTTGCGGCCAGCACTTCATCCAGCATCCGGTCTATCATCTCCATCTGCTCATGTTTCTCGTCCAGATTCTTGCGGATAATTTTCTCGGCTATATCTACGGACAAGACTGCCACCTGGCGGCGAATATCGCGGATGGCCTCTTCCTTCTCTTGCTGTATCTGCTTTTTAACTTCGTCCAGCTCCTTCTGCGCGGCGGCTTCCGCCTGCTTGCGTGCTTCGACGATAATCTTGTCACGCTCATGCATCGCCTCCCGCAGAATACGTCCTTGTTCTTTGTTGGCAGCAGCAATCAACGCTTCACTCTCCTCTTTCAGTTTGGAGAGCTGGGCATTTGCTTCGCGTGCCACTTCCAAAGACTGGTCGATGTAGGTCTTGCGACCTTCCACCATCTTGGTGATAACGGGAAAACCGTACTTGGCAAGCACCACAAACACCACACCGAATGAAAGGAGCATCCAGAACAGCAGACCACTATCGGGTAATAACAATGACATAATTTTATTTACTATTTGACAATTTACGATTTACAATTTGGCTGCGCGGTGATGCTGCACGGACAAATTGTAAATGGTAAATGGTAGATTGTACATTATAAAAAGAATACCAATAAACACACAACTACTGCCAACAAAGCAACACCTTCAATCAAGGCAGCGGCAATAATCATGTTCATACGGATATCTCCGGATGCTTCCGGCTGGCGGGCAATGGCCTCCATAGCAGAACCGCCGATTTTACCAATACCTACACCAGCACCAATAACAGCCAAACCAGCACCAATGGCTGCACCCAGTTTACTAACTCCCACACCTGCCGCAGCAGCTTGCAATAATACAGATAGTAACATAACTTTCAGTTTTTAAATGATTATTTTTATTAATATTTATATTCCCAATAATCGTATCACTTCACCGCCTTCTCCTTATGCTCTTCCTGCGCCAGACCGATGAACACGGCTGACAGCATGGTGAACACATATGCCTGGATAAAGGCAACCAACAACTCAAGTGCATTCATAAAGATATTGAACAACACCGATGCCACGGTCAGCGTTCCGTTCAAAGCAGGTCCCATACTGGCCGAGATGAATATCAGGCAGGTAAGCACCAGCATTGCCATGTGCCCTGCCAGCATATTGGCAAAAAGACGTATCATCAAAGCAAACGGTTTGGTGAAAATACCGAAGAACTCGATAAACGGCATCATGGGGACCGGTACCTTCAGCCACCAGGGCACATCCGGCCAAAAGATATCTTTCCAATAAGTCTTGGTTCCAAAGATATTCACGGCCAAGAAAGTACAGATGGCCAATACCATCGTAATGGCTATATTTCCCGTCACGTTGGCCCCTCCGGGAAAGAAAGGAATCAGCCCCATAATGTTGTTGATGAAAATAAAGAAGAAGGCCGTCAGCAAGTAAGGTGCGAATTTACGGTACTTCGGACCGACACAGCTCTTTATAATATCATCGTTCACCATCATGATAAACATCTCCATAAACCCGATGAAACCACCGGGAGCGGCACTTCCCTGCGGGTGCTTGCGATACCAGTGCGCCACACTCAAAATGATGAGAAGCAGCAATGCGCTGTTGATGAGCAAAGCCAGTGTCACCTTCGTGATGGAGATGTCCAACGGGCGTATTTCGTTTCCGGTGGCATCATACTCCACCAGCTTGCCTTCGTACTTGCTTCCTGCGGGAGCGATGGAAAAGCCTTCATAACTTCCACCGTTCTCCTCCAGACGTGAGGATAGAAAGGCATGCCATCCGGTGGTAGAGCTATGCACTATTACCGGCAAAGGAATCGTAACGTGAGTTTCGCCCCACGTCGTGATGTGCCATTCGTAAGAATCGCCGATATGCCCGAAGACAATCTCCTTCACGTCCACCGTATTCTCGGCCCGCACCGTGGCGGGTAGCAACATGCCCAGTGCCAGCAGAACTACAGTCAGTATGTTACGCAATCTTTTCATTGTTACTTTTCTTTTTCAGTTTCCGATTCGCCTCAAAAGTGAAGAAGAACCAGGAATCATAAATCAAATATATCAGATAGTTGGCTATAAACGTCAACAAAAACGCCCTGGCTTCCTCACGTACTGCAACGCAATAAACCAGCATCACAATCATGGAGACCAGCATTCTCATCACACGCATCAGCAGATAAATCTGCAACATTCGTCCTGGCATCCGGTGACGGCAGCTTTCGGTCATATTAATCATGAATACTCCGAAAACAAAGAAGAAAAGCGGAATCAGCGGATAACCGCCGAAATAGTGATGCGGATTTATCGAAAAATACGCCCAACCGCCTACAATTCCTATCAATACCGTCAAGAGCGCTGTATGCAATAAGTAGTTTCTCTTAGTAATAGTCACGCCAACAACCTCTATTTTTTAATTTTTAATTTTTTAATAGCCTATTGCTGTTCTATACAGACGGCAACCCTTCCGTTACTCATCTCCACGAATCCGCTTTGAATATCCAACTCATGTTCCTCACCGTCCGTTGCGTAAATCAATTTCCCCGTTCCCAACGATGATACAATCGGTGCATGCTGCGGCAGGATAGAAAAAGAGCCCATAGTGCCCGGCAATGTAACACTTTCCACTTCCCCGTTGAAGAGTTCCTTCTCCGGTGAAACAATATTCAAATGCAACTTTTTCATCATCAAAGCTCCCAGACTTTTAATTTTTAATCGTTTTTCCCCCTGCCTGCTCCAGTAGTTTCTTACCCTTCTCAATGGCTTCTTCAATGGTTCCCACATTCAAGAAAGCAGGTTCGGGCAGGTAGTCCACCTCTCCGTCAAGAATCATCTTGAAGCCTTTGATAGTGTCCTCAATGGAAACCATTGTACCTGGGACACCCGTAAACTGCTCGGCAACGGCAAACGGCTGTGAAAGGAAACGCTGCACACGACGTGCACGGTTCACCAACGTACGGTCGGCATCAGAGAGTTCCTCCATACCAAGGATGGAGATAATGTCTTGCAATTCCTTGTTGCGCTGCAATATTTGTTTTACACGTTGTGCCACTTCGTAGTGTTCTACCCCCACGATGTGTGGGTCGAGAATGCGTGAAGTAGATTCCAACGGGTCCACAGCAGGATAAATACCAAGTTCAGTAATCTTACGACTCAACACCGTGGTGGCATCGAGGTGGGTAAACGTTGTGGCAGGTGCCGGGTCCGTCAAGTCATCGGCAGGCACATATACAGCCTGCACGGAAGTGATGGAGCCGTTTCTTGTAGAGGTAATACGCTCCTGCATGGCACCCATTTCCGTTGCCAGTGTCGGCTGATAGCCTACGGCAGAAGGCATACGGCCCAGCAAGGCCGAAACCTCGGAACCGGCTTGGGTGAAACGGAAGATATTATCAATGAAGAACAGAATGTCACGCGGACCGTCCGTCTCCGCTCCCATGTCACGGAAGGACTCGGCCACCGTCAACCCAGACAATGCCACGGACTGACGCGCACCGGGAGGTTCGTTCATCTGACCGAATATCAAAGACACTTGTGATTTGGCCACTTCGTCATAATCTACTTTGGACAAATCCCAATGGCCTTCCTCCATACCTTTCTTGAATTCTTCTCCGTAACGGATAACGCCGGATTCTATCATTTCTCTCAGCAGGTCGTTGCCTTCACGTGTACGTTCTCCTACACCGGCAAACACAGAGAAGCCGTGCTGCTTCTTCGCAATATTATTAATGAGCTCTTGGATAAGCACCGTCTTGCCTACACCGGCGCCACCAAACAGACCGATTTTACCGCCCTTGCTATATGGTTCCAGCAAGTCGATAACCTTGATGCCTGTATAAAGCACCTCTTGTACGGTAGTCAAATCTTCAAACTTAGGGGGGTCGCGATGGATGGGATAAGCACCTGTACGGTCCAACTCCTTCATGCCGTCGATAGAGTCGCCCACTACGTTCATCAGGCGGCCTTTGATTTGTGTACCTATCGGCATGGTGATGGGGCCTCCCAGCGGATGCACTGTCATTCCTCTCTGCAGGCCGTCCGTACTGTCCATAGCAACAGTACGCACCGTGTTTTCACCAATGTGCTGCTGTACCTCTACAATCAGTCTTTTGCCGTTCGACCTTTTTATTTCCAGTGCGTCGTGAATACTCGGCAACATCATTTCTGCCTCCGTTCCTTCGAAATAGACGTCTACTACAGGCCCGATTACCTGTGAGATATGTCCGACAATCTGTGACATAAGCAATCTTTTTATTCTATATTTCCTTAATTATTTTTCCCAATACTAAGTTGTAAGTCGCGTGTATCCTCATTAACAAGTCAGCCAAGTCGCGTCTTTCATCAGCTATGTACTCGTACCTATTAACGTTTGTCAGCTATGGTTTGTTCATCCCAATAGTTACATAAACAACAACGCAAATGTATAAACAATTTGCATGTAGTTGTTACCGTGTATAGCATTTTTTGAACAAAAAAAACTATTTTGAACGATTAATACTACAATTGGAACAAATTGTTACAGACATGATAACGTCAGTTAACAATTAGCAAGAAAAAGGAATTGCCCACCCATCTTATGAAAAAACACTGAATTGACAACAGAGGTTCTGTATATAATATACAAAAAATAAGCCTTGTCTCTCGACAAGGCTTATTCACAACACAAACACAAAATAAAACACGACAAAACTACTATGCAATCTTACCTGTCTATGCCGGGGAGGCATACGTACTAGTTACGGATATTCACATATACATAAACAGCTTCAGGCTGATTTGCACATTATAAACAAATGCGGGGAGGCATTTGTTTATTGCCTATTTGTTAAAAAACACAAATTCAAAGTTTGTCATTGAATACCTCTTTCACGAAGCTTCAACTGCCATTTCCATGCAGAAAGTAAAGTATCTTCAATACTTGTTTCTGCCTTCCAACCCAGTTCATTGTTTGCCAATTCCGGGTTTGCCCATACCTTCTCAATATCACCGGCACGCCGCCCTACTATCTGATAGTTCAGTTTTACACCGGTAGCCTTTTCGAAAGCATTAATCAGTTCCAATACGGAAAGTCCACGACCTGTACCGATATTGAATACTTCCACTTTTTCCTTCTGCTTGTTCTCCAAGATACGGCGGATAGCCACTACGTGTGCTTTGGCCAAATCGACTACATTGATGAAGTCGCGGATACAAGAACCGTCGGGAGTATCATAATCGTCACCAAACACGCTCAGTTTCTCACGGATGCCGATAGCGGTCTGGGTAAGATAAGGAATCAAGTTCTGCGGTACACCGTTAGGCAATTCTCCCAGCAATGCTGTGGGGTGTGCACCTATCGGGTTGAAGTAACGCAACAAGATGGCGTTTATCGGAGCACCGGAAGCAACCGTATCACGTACAATCTCTTCATTGATTTGCTTCGTGTTTCCATACGGAGACTCAGCTTTCTTAATAGGCGCCTTTTCCGTTACCGGAAGTTCGTCCGGCTGGCCGTAAACTGTGCAGGAAGAAGAGAATACGATACCCTCCACTCCATGCTTCGGCATCAATTCCAGCAGGTTTATCAGTGAAACCAGGTTATTACGATAGTAAAGCAACGGTTTCTGGACAGATTCACCCACAGCCTTGCTGGCCGCAAAGTGAATGATGGCTTTAATGCCTTTATATTTGGTAAACACAGCGTCAAGACCGGCATAATCCAAGCAATCCAATTCCTCGAATGCAGGGCGGATGCCCGATACCTTCTCTATGTTATCTACAACATCTGCGCTGGAGTTTGACAAATTATCAATAATAACAACTTCATAACCTGCGTTTTGAAGTTCCACCACCGTGTGAGAACCAATATAACCGGTTCCACCCGTAACTAAGATTTTCCCTTTCATATTAAATATAGATAATTTAGCTTTTAGGTTATCAATACGCCACAAATGTAAGGAAATAAATTAATAAAAACAGAAAAAGGGGGATAAATTTTAGTTTATCCCCCTTCCACTTTATTTCCGTTTTTTCTTCTTTAAATCTTCACAACCCCCGAAAAGCCCATGAATGCCATTGCCAGCAGTCCGGCAGTAATCAAAGCTATCGGAGTACCCTGCATACCTTTCGGTACACTAACCAGGCTCATTTGCTCGCGCAGGCCTGCAAACAGTGTCAGTGCCAAGCCGAAACCAAGTGCCGTAGAGAATGCATAAACCACTCCCGTCAGCAAATCATAATCTTTTTGGATAACAAGGATAGCCACACCGAGAATACAGCAGTTGGTAGTAATCAACGGCAGGAACACGCCCAAGGCCTGATACAGAGAAGGAGAAACTTTCTTCAGGATAATCTCTACCATCTGCACCAATGCGGCAATCACCAGGATAAAGGTAATAGTCTGCAAATAGCCCAAATCAAAAGCGTCGAGCACATACTTCTGAATAAGGAATGTCACGATAGTGGCGATGGTGAGCACGAATGCCACCGCTGCCGACATGCCCAATGCAGTCTCCACTTTCTTGGAAACTCCCAAGAACGGGCAAATTCCCAAGAATTGCGACAATACGATGTTGTTTACAAAGATTGCCGAGATAAATATCAATATATATTCCATAATCATTAAATTAAGAATTAAAAACTAAAAATTAAAAGCCCGGCAGCCTACCGCCGATACGTTCTCAATTTTTTCATTTTTAATTTTTCATTATTAATTCTTCTTCATACTGTTGATTAAAGCAATGAGATAGCCCAATGCGATGAATGCACCCGGAGCAAGGACAAATACCAACATGCCGTATTCTTCAGGAAGGATACTCAAGTTGAATATCTTGCCGGTTCCCAGGAACTCACGCACGGCACCCAGTAATGTCAGTGCAATGGTAAAGCCCAAGCCCATGCCCAGACCGTCGAACAAGGAAGCCACCGGATTGTTTTTGGCAGCAAATGCCTCGGCACGTCCCAATACGATACAGTTTACAACAATCAGCGGAATGAACAGGCCCAGTGTGGCGTACAATGCAGGAACGTAAGCTTGCATTATCATCTGCAACAGTGTCACAAATGATGCTATGACTACAATGAATGAAGGGATACGCACCATATCGGGAATCAGATTCTTGATGGCAGAAATCACCACATTGGAACATATCAGCACGAACATTGTAGCCAGTCCCATACCCATACCGTTAATGGCAGAGGAAGTGGTACCCAGTGTAGGACACATACCCAGCAGGAGCACAAACGTAGGATTCTCTTTGATAATCCCGTTCATCATAACTTTAAAATTATTCATATCTTCTACTCCTTTCTTATTTAGCGCTGAGTGTATCCACAGCTGCGGGAGCTGCGGAATCAGCAGGTTGTTCAACATTCTTTTGAGTAGCGCCGGTAGTGCCGTCGGCAGTTTCCTGACCGGCATAGGCAGCATAAGCCGCATTCACTGCATTCAAAAAAGCACGTGAGGTGATGGTAGACGCTGTAATGGCATCTACTTTACCACCGTCCTTGCTCACTGTCAATGCAGCTTCACCCGGATTCATGCCGGTGATGTCACCTTTATTGCCTTTCTTGAACCAGTCGGCAGCCTTGGAACCCAACCCCGGAGTTTCCACATGCGACAACAAGGAGTAGTCGATGATTTTGCCTTCAGCATCGAAACCGACCAACACTTTCAGCTCACCGCCAAAACCCATGGCAACAGCTTCCACAGCAGCTCCGATATATTCTCCACCTTTGGTGGCAGGATATACAGAATACTGTACTCCGTTTACTTCCTGCATCTTCTTCTCGGCAATGGGGTCATTGTCGAAGCCCGGAACCACCGCACTTACGGCATCGCTCAAGGTCTTTGCATTGGCCTGCGCAATGGGCTCCTTCGTCAATTCGTTTACATAAGCCAGCAACGCTACGGAGATTGCGGTAACGCCCGTAAGTACCAGCAACATATTCTTCAAGGATGATTCTAACTTTTTCATTTCTTCTTCGCTACCTCCCCAAAGCGTTTAGGTTTAACATAGGTGTTGATGAGCGGAGTGAACGCATTCATAATCAGAATGGCAAACGACATACCCTCCGGATATGCACCGAACAGACGGATGATGACAGTCAGTAGGCCGATGCAAACACCATAAATCAGCATACCTTTGTGGCTCATCGGAGAAGTCACGTAGTCCGTAGCCATAAAGACAGCACCCAGCATCAGACCACCGGACAACAACTGTACGACCGGGGATACATAAAGTTCCGGATTGACCAGATACATGATACCGGAGAACACGAATACCGTCACCAGAATAGATACCGGAATGTGCCAGGTGATGATTTTCTTCCACAACATGTAGAACAAACCAAGCAGCAGCGCCAAAGCACTCACCTCACCGAGACATCCTCCATTATTACCTATCAGAAGGTCGAAAGCTCCCGGAAGGTCGCTCAGGGACATGCCCGGAGCACCATTGATGACACCTTTCATAATAGCCAGCGGCGTAGCAGCCGTCGTGGCATCCGTATAGGCTGTCAACTGGCCTACAGCCGGCCATGTCGTCATCTGCACGGGGAATGAAAGCAACAGGAATACACGTCCTGCCAGTGCAGGGTTAAAGGGATTGCAACCCAAACCTCCGAAGGACATCTTGCCTACCCCGATGGCAAACAAGGCACCAAGGATGATAATCCAGATGGGCAGGTTGGAAGGCAGGTTAAAGGCCAGCAACACACCGGTAATGATGGCAGAGCCGTCGGTGATGGTTGTGGTCTCTTTTTTCATGAGGAATTTGCCGATGGCCCATTCAAAGAACAAGCAGGCTGCTACGGAAGTTGCCGTAACAATCAGCGCACCCAGTCCGAAAAAGTAAAGCGAAACGAGGAATGCCGGAATCAATGCGATAAGCACACCGTACATATTCTTCTTCACGCTGTCACCGCCGTGAACGTGGGGCGAAAGGGATACGATTAATTTATTCATACTTCGTTATTTTTTAGCTTGACGTGCACGGATCATCGCTCCTACCTTACCCTTACCCAAGCGGATATAATCCAGCATCGGACGGTTGGAAGGACAAGTGAACTGGCATGAACCGCATTCTATACACGACATAATGTCTTCTTTCTCTACTCTTTCAAAATCTCCGTGGGCCGAAACGGTAGCCAGCAGATACGGCTCCAACCCCATCGGGCAGGCTCCCACGCACTTGGCACAACGGATACAAGGCTGTACTTCGCCGCGCTTGGCTTCCTTCTCGTTCATAATCAGAATACCGGAGCTTCCTTTGGCTGTCGGTACATCCGTATTTACCAGAGCTTTACCCATCATCGGGCCACCGCCGATAATCTTACCCGTATCTTCGGGCAAACCGCCGCAAGCTTCAATCAGCTGCTTCATCGGCGTACCGATACGTGCCAGGAAATTGGACGGCTTTGCCAACGACTTACCGGTCACGGTAATGACACGCTCAAACAGAGGTTTGTTCTTCTGTACGGCCTGGTAAACGGCAAATGCGGTACCCACATTCTGCACCACAGCTCCCGTGGAGATAGGCAACGCACCGGCTGCAACCTGGCGACTGATGACAGCATCAATCAACTGCTTTTCACCACCCTGCGGATATTGTACCTTCAAGGGTACCACCTCGATACCTGCATAGCTGGAAGCAACCTTCGTCATCAGCTGGATGGCATCGGGCTTATTGTTCTCAATGCCGATGAATGCCTTGTTCACCTTTACCGCCTTCATCAGAATGGATACACCTACCATAATTTCTTCCGCATGTTCCAGCATCAGCTGATGGTCGGCAGTCAGATACGGTTCGCACTCTACGGCGTTGATGATGACACACTCTGCCTTGAATGCAGGAGGAGGACACAACTTGACCTGCGTAGGGAAGCATGCACCGCCCAGACCTACGATACCGGCATCAGCGATTTTCTTCACGATTTCCTCGGAGGTCAGACTGCATTCCTTCACCAACGTTTCGGAACGGTCAATGGATTCTTCCCATTCATCCCCTTCTACGTCAATGAATATAGCAGGCTTGGCGTAACCGCTGGCATCGACAATCGTGTCAATCTTAGCGACTTTCCCGCTGACAGACGAATGAATGGCTGCTGATACAAAACCGCCGGGCTCGGCAATCTTTGTACCCACTTTCACAACATCACCTTTGGCAACGATAGGCTTGGCAGGAGCACCGATGTGCTGTCCCAGCAAGATAGCGGCCTTGGCCGGAATCTCTGCCTTGATGATAGGCTGATGTGCTGAAAGTTTATTTTCGTGTGGATGGACTCCACCAATTGAAAATGTCTTCAACATACAATTCTGTATTTTTAGTCGTTTATTTACTTTATTAATTCATACCTCAACTTGGGAAGTCTAAACCTCTGCTTTAGGAGTCTCAACCTCAGCTTTAGGAACTGCAACCTTTACTTGGGGAGCTGTATCGTCAGCCTTCGGTTTGCGCGGCGGGAAGTTGAGGGCAATGATTGTGTTTTGCGGACAAGCTTCCTCGCACTTGCGACAGGATTTACACTTATTGGGGTCAATGTAAGCCAGATTGTTTTCCAGCGTGATAGCCTCGAACGGACAAACCTTCACACACTTGCCGCAACCGATACATGCCACGGTACAAGCCTTGCGTGCTACGGCCCCCTTGTCCTTGTTTACACACTGTACGTAAATACGACGTGATTTCTTGCCTTGAGGACGGATTTCAATAATAGATTTCGGACAAGCCTTGGCACAAGCTCCACAAGCCGTACACTTTTCCTCATCCACTTCGGGAAGTCCGGTCTCCGGATTCATGTGGATAGCATCGAACTGGCAGGCAGCCACACAGTCGCCGCATCCCAGACAGCCATAACTACAACCCGTTTCACCACCATAGAGAGAAGCCGCAATGGCACAACTCTTGGCGCCATCGTATTGGTTCACACGAGGACGGTTGGCACAAGTTCCATTACATCTCACCACCGCAACCATAGGTTCGGCAGCAGCGGCATCCAAGCCCAGAATCTCGGCAATCTTTGTCATGACGGGCTGTCCACCCACCGGACAAAGTTTACCATCCAGCGAACCTGCCTTTACGCAAGCATCTGCAAATCCGCTACAACCGGGGTAACCACATCCACCGCAATTTGCCTGGGGAAGCACCTCTGCTACCTGGGCAATCCGCGGATCTTCATACACGGCGAATTTCTTGGAAGCCACGTAAAGAATAGCGGCCGATACCAGCGCTATAACTCCCAATGAAATCACTGCAATCAGAATTACATTCATAAATTAGTTGTTTATTAATTATTTGTTTTATTATTAGTTAGTTCATCGGTCGTACGGAGAATGAGAACTTCTTACCCATCCGCGACTTGTTCAGCCACAATATATAATAATAAGGTATAAGAAGTGCCAGCGAACAAAGTGCAGAACGCAGCTCGTCATTCCAGATAGCCATAAAGACAAACAGTGAGATTATCAGAATAAGGAAAGGAAATATAAAGGCAAACAGAACTGCCATCACTCCCATTGAAAGTTCGCCCGTCACCCATACACGGTCACCGGGCTGGTAGGATGCGGCATTGGCATCGGCCACATCGACAAGTTTCTCTTTCGTATCCGCAGAGGTACAATGCCCCTTGACACTACACGAAGCGCACGCTGAAGTCTGGATGATTCTCACTTGGAGATGAGAACCGTTTATGTTTTCCACAATACCTTGATGTTTTATAGTATTCGCCATTTTGCAAAGTGTGCATTACAAATCGCGGCAAATTTACGCATTATTTGTGAACTGCAAACCTTTCCTATGCATTTTCTGTGTTCGTAAACGTGCTTTTTCTATGTTTTTATGTTTTTTCACCTGCCACAGACTACAAAAAGACAAAAAACAGACGGTCTGTCAAGGAAAAACAGACCGTCTGACTAACCAAAACAGATAATCTGTTCACTCCGAACAGACCATTTGTTTATTTACCATTTATAATTGATACCGAAACTGAGCAATTCTTTTACCTGAAAATAGCTGTCCCCTTCCGTCGGCTTGGCACTGTCGTCATAGCGGGCGTGCACATAGAGCTTGGTGGAAAGATAGCGGTTCAGCACAAAGTTCACCGTGTTTTCCCATTCGATACGCGTCCACTCATAACTGGTCTGGAAGTCCAGGCGGGAATCCAGCGTAATGGAAGGAATGATGGTCCACGAAAGTGTAGGCTGTATCTGCGAACCGAAGTTATGCTTCACGCACTTGCCCTCCTCAAGACCGAAACTCACTTCATTCACACCCTTATTCCCCACATAGCGCAGCATGTACGTCAGCGGAGCCATGAAAACGGACAAGCTGAATTTCTGCTTCTTCAACTTGTAGTCCATACCGATACTGCTCGACCAGTCTGCCGGAGCAAAGAAAGCCGAAACCAGCTCTTCACTGTTGGCCTTGTAGCCATTGCAGAACTGGGTCTTAAACTCAGTCGTGATGGTATAATACCACTTGGACGCAGCCTGAATACCCAGTTTACTGTACAGCCGGAGTTGGTCGGTACTTACCAGATAGTTATGAAACTCGTCGGAAGGTGCGGAGCTGAAGCCCAGCTTGGCATCGAGCAGATTTTCCCACTGCACCTTTTCACGGTCATTATAGTTGGCAAACAATTGCAGGTTGGCAAGCACGGCGTTAGTGCTCTCACCTCCCTTGTACCAGTTGTCGGAGATATAGTTCTGGGTAATCTGCAATGAACCGTTTCCACCCGTCACCCACCAGTTGGGCTTGTGGATAATCACGTCGGCTTCCTCCTTCACTCCCACCATATTCTCTTGTGCAAACAGTTTCACGACGGACGGCTTGGAAGAAACCTCCTTCTCTATATTATCCTTGAATATCTTCCCTTTCATCACCTCCTTCTCGGTCATTACAACCAGATTGGGACAATTCACATACGTGTTCAGCAGCGTACGGTCCACCAGTTTGTTGGCTCGGTCCTTTGAGGTGAAACTCAGTGTGTCGAACGGCAACATCTCGCGCGTCAGGGCAGGCACCGTATCAGGCACCTGGAAATGCCAGTCCACCTTGGAAAGGCGTCTCATGGGGGCATAATAATAGGTAAGGGGAAGGAACAACCTATAGTAGTTCGGATTGGAAGGTATATAACGCTCCGGAGTCGTGGGGTCATTCAAATAATCCAGCACTCCGATATACCTTTCATATAATATGGAAACAGTATCCAGCCTGTACCCCATACCTTCCGGTTTCAATTTCAGAATCATGTATTCTTTCATTATATCCGGCAAGGTGTCGGCTTTGGCAGTTGTTTCCTGTCCACTGTTCTTCGAGGCGGTATCCAGCGTATTCTGTGCCATCACCGACGAAGAAATCATCGTAGCAATTAACCAAAATGCAATGTGTCTATTCTTCATAATGCCCTAAAGTCTATGTTTCGAGCGCAAATTTAGCTTAAAATGTTTAGAAAACATAGAAAAGCCATAAGAAAAAGGCAAGAAGGACTTTCTTCGATGAAATCGTATTTTTTAATAATTGTTTCATCGAAACTTTCTCTACTTCCTCTTTTTTTTATAATTTTGCGCTTTTTAAGTTCTACGTGTACTGACGGGAGCAGTGCGCACCCTGAACGACAAGCCGTATAGGCTCTTGGCATTAGATTAAACAATTAATAAAATAATATAGTTGTGGGAGAAACAAAGTATATTTTCGTCACCGGTGGTGTTGCCTCTTCATTAGGTAAAGGTATCATCTCATCCTCCATCGGTAAATTGCTGCAAGCAAGAGGTTACAAGGTAACCATCCAGAAGTTTGACCCGTACATCAACATCGACCCGGGTACACTGAACCCTTATGAACACGGCGAATGCTACGTTACCGTGGATGGCCACGAAGCCGACCTCGATTTGGGCCATTACGAACGCTTCCTGGGCATCCAGACCACCAAGGCCAACAATATCACGACCGGACGCATCTACAAAAGCGTCATCGACAAAGAGCGCCGGGGTGACTATCTGGGAAAGACCATCCAGGTTATTCCCCATATTACAGACGAAATCAAGCGTAATGTAAAACTGCTGGGAAACAAATACAAATTCGACTTTGTTATTACCGAGATTGGCGGTACAGTGGGTGACATCGAGTCTCTGCCCTATCTGGAAAGCATCCGTCAGCTGAAGTGGGAACTGGGAAAAGACGCCTTGTGCGTACACCTTACTTATGTCCCCTACCTGGCAGCTGCCGGTGAGCTGAAGACCAAGCCCACCCAGCACTCCGTAAAGGAACTGCAAAGTGCCGGTATCCAACCCGATGTCCTCGTACTGCGTACGGAACATGAGTTGAGTACCACCCTGCGCAAGAAAGTGGCTCTGTTCTGCAATGTGGACGAAAATGCCGTGGTGCAGAGCATCGACGCGCCTACCATCTACGAGGTGCCCATCTTGATGCAGCGCCAGGGACTGGACGTTACCATTTTGAAGAAAATGGGACTTCCCGTCGGCGACACTCCGGGACTGGGACCGTGGCGCGCTTTCCTCGAACGCCGTCACAAAGCCGAAGAGACTGCCCCGCTGCACATCGCATTGGTGGGCAAATATGACTTGCAGGATGCCTACAAGTCCATCCGCGAGGCCCTTTCACAAGCAGGAACCTACAATGACCGCAAGGTGTCGGTAGACTTCGTGAACAGTGAAAAGCTGACGGACGAGAATGTGGCAGAAGCCTTGAAAGGTATGGCAGGCGTACTTATCGGTCCGGGCTTCGGCGAACGCGGCGTTGCCGGCAAGTTCGTAGCCATCAAATATGCGCGTACACACGACATCCCCACCTTCGGTATCTGTCTGGGTATGCAGTGCGCCGTGATCGAATTCGCTCGCAACGTGCTGGGCTTCAAGGATGCCACCTCGACAGAAATGGACCCGGCGACGAAGCATCCGGTCATCGACCTGATGCCGGACCAGGTGGGCGTGACCGCCAAGGGCGGCACCATGCGGCTTGGCAAGTATCCCTGCGTGCTGGCGGAGGGAACAAAGGCCCGGGAGGCCTACGGCCAGCGGGAGATATGGGAACGCCACCGTCACCGGTATGAGTGCAGCAACGTGTTCCGGCCGGAGCTGGAGGCCGTGGGCCTGCGGGTGGCGGGTACGTCGCCGGATGGCCGTCTGGTGGAGATGGTGGAGATACCGGACCACCCGTGGTTCGTGGGCTGCCAGTTCCACCCGGAGTTCAAGAGCCGCCCCAACCGCGCCCATCCCCTGTTCAAGGGCTTCATCGCGGCGGCGCTCAAGTTCCGCACCAGTGCCCAGCGCAGCCTGATGCACCTGTAAGCCAAGAACAAACGAGCCAGTGTGAGTTTTTTCGCACTGGCTTTTTTTCTCTGCTTTTTTTCATGATTTTCCGTTGATTTTTCGTTGAAAAGCAGTTGTTGACAGCGTCTAGTTCCGTGTTATACTAAATATAACAACAAAACGTTTTGATGTCGCAAGCTGGCACGCTGAACTGCTGCGATTTGGCCGCAGGCCAACAGCAGCAAATGCAACTGCCCGGAACGACCCCTCCCGTGAAAAAGCAACTCTGGAAAATCCGCAGATTTTCCAGAGTTGCAAATTTAAAAATAATTCTTCCGCTGCGATTGCCAGAGCAAAGCGGAGGCAATTTCAAATCGTTCACCCAACCAACGAAAGGAGCCTGACCTACCTTGAATCAACCACCCCTTGACCGCGCAGCCTTCCTGCGCACCCTGCGGCGCTGCCATACCGAAGAGCAGCTGTTCAGCCGCCTGACCTTTGCCTGTCTGGCCCAGTACGACGAAGCCCAGCGCCCGGAGCTGCTGGACGACGTGCGGGGCGCCGCCTACAGCCTGCGTCTGCCCGCCGTGGAGTACAAGACCGACCAGTGGCTCCACCGGTGTCAGGACGCCATCGACACCGACCGCGACGCCTTTCTGGCCGCCGCCAACGCCGAGGCCCGGCGCGAAAACGACAAGATGCGGGCCGAGCAGACCCCCGTCGGGCCGGGCGTGCTGGCCGACGTGCCCCTGCAAAACGTGGACTGGCTGGTCCCGGACCTGCTGCCCCGGGGCGAACTTTCCCTGCTGGGTGCCGACGGCGGCACCGGCAAAGGCCTCTGGCAGGCGCAGTTGATCG
>OHPV01000762.1_pt1 | contig 17924 bp, 20 predicted proteins | sample 1577781 | NCBI WGS metagenome assembly OHPV01 (sample SAMEA3879518, study PRJEB24766) | human gut metagenome | biome: human-associated habitat; feature: feces | place: USA | collected 1985/1987 | reverse complement strand
ACCCTACAATTCTTGAAGTCAACTTTTAGTCGACCCTATCTAATTGCGGATTACCCATATTTCTTAATTCGTCCACAGTAACACTTGTATCTTCTAATACATCATGCAAATACGCAACGGCCTTTTCTATATCTGTATCCATGTAGGATACAGGATATAATCTTTTCCTGCTTTATCAACTTGACCTGCATGTGCTTTTTGTGAGACATGAAGTGCTAATTCTTGAAACATCACTTTAAGCCTCTTATACTTTCTAAAAAACGAATGCTTGGATAGCTTTTTTGACTATGATATTCGATCCATTTAGCTAGATAGATCAAATCGTCCATGTTGAAATCAAAATGAACTTTCACATACTCTAAATTTTCTTCTTTACTTTTAAACAAAGCTCGATATTTTTTTAATGAATCCACACTCCATTTTGGATTTTGATTGTGATTGCACTTTTCACATAAAAAGCCACCATCTTTTAAAGATAAAGTTTCAACTCGCATATTTTGACAATGCACACACCCATCCACAAATGGTTGAATTCCTTCTTGTTCGATGCAATATTTTAAGACAATACATGCCCAGAAATAAAAGTCATCCAGGTCTTTATCTGCTGAATTCCAACATTCCAATAATGTATGAAATAAATTTTCTTCTTTTTTCGTTTTAGAAATCAGATCGTGTAGCACAAAACAACAACTGGATTTAAATAGATCTTCTTGAATGTGATAGTAATAATGAATGGTTTGTCCTTGGAGCAATAAAGGCATTTTCGTTTTATCTTCAATCATGAATTCATTATAAGAAAAAGGCTGTACAAGCCTTAAATTCTTAGAATTTTGCTTGAACAGTCCTCTTGCGTATAAAGTTAAAATGGAATCAGCAGTCAACACTTTGACCAAACCATCTTTATCTTTATATTCACTTACACTTAATACAAGGGCTTGAATCTTAGTCTTCATCGATTTGTTCTAATTCATCTAAACCAAATTCTTTGATTTTGTTTTCATGATTACGCCAATTCTTTTCTACACGAACAAACAATTCTAAATCTACACTGCATCCAAGCGTATCTTTCAATTCTTTTTGTGCATCTAAACGAATGGAACGAATCATGTTCGCTTGTTTACCAATCAAAATTCCCTTTTGCGATTCACGATCCACAACGACCATCATTTGAAGATACATACGATTACCGCGTTTTTCTTTACGTTCTAAAATAACCGCCACACTATGAGGAATCTCTTCATGCGTTTTAAATAAGATTTTTTCACGAACGATTTCACACATTCTGAAATTGATATCATGATCCGATTTCATTTCTTCTGGAAACATAGGTTCGCCTTGGGGCAAGTATCCTTTAAATACATGTAATAATTCGTCTAGATTATCTTTGTCTAAAGCACTAATTGGAACAATATCATTAAAGTCATATTGATTTTGCCAATACACTAAACGCTTCAACAATTGCTCTTTCGCTAACTTATCGATTTTATTCATAATCAACACAACTGGTTTATGAAGTGTTTCAATTCTTTTTAAAATGAAAGAATCTCCAGTTCCAAAAGATTGTGTACCATCCACGATCCATCCGATGACATCACAATCTTCCATGGCAGAATACGCATTTTTATTTAAAACACGACCCAATTGTTGTTGAGGCTTATGGATACCTGGCGTATCCACAAATACATATTGACAATCTTCATGGGTTAAAATACCCGAAATATTGTTTCTTGTCGTATTTGGTTTATCTGACATGATCGCAATTTTTTCTTTTAACAATGCATTCAACAATGTTGATTTTCCAGCGTTGGGTCTTCCAACAATTGCGATAAATCCTGATTTATAATTTTCCATTTTACCTCCCATTTAAAATAATTTGGGTATAAATACATATAACCCTATACAAGCCGCAAGCACACTGATAATAAAAACAGCACCTGCAGCCATATCTTTAATATGTTTAGCTTGTTCATTATGTTCTAGTGAAATATAGTCCACACATCTTTCAATGCAAGAATTCATAATTTCACTAAACCATACGAAACCAATTGCACTAATCAACATCATCCATTCTTCAATGGAACAATGAAAGATAAAGCCAAACAATATGACGATCAATCCAAAGATGCCTTGAAGACGTATACTACGATCACAAGTAAAAGCGTAAAACAGGCCTTGAAAGGCATATTTGAATCTACCTTTGAACCAATTCATCTAGGATTTCATCCTGTAAGGCAAACATGACCTTTTCATCTTCTTCTTTCATGTGATCATATCCCATCAAATGAAGTAAGCCATGACAGAATAAGAAACAAGCTTCTCTACGAATCGAATGTCCATAGGCACTTGCTTGATCACGAATAGCTTGCACATTGATAAAGATGTCTCCAAGTTCATATTGATCTTCATCCACCAACATGTCACTCATATCATCTTGAATCGCAAAACTAATCACATCCGTTGGACGATCTACATTTCGATAGTCACGATTGATTTTGTGAATCTGTTCAGGTGTTACATATATTACAGATAAACTCCAATCTCCTTTTCTTTCTAACACCTGGCATGCACGTTCTAATATGTTTTCAAAGTCTTTTTTGTATCGATAGACACTTCTATCTTTTGCGTTATTTATAAAAATTATTTCCATGCCTAGATTATACACTAAATAAAAAAAGAGTTCAAAACGAACTCTTACTTTGTAGTTTCTCTAAACATTTTTGAGAATGAGATTTCAATGTCTTTATTCTGTTTAACAGACTCATCATCCACTAACATCTTAGTTAATAAACGCATCGCAACAGCTCCTAAATCATATTCAGGAATATTGTATGTAGAAATCATTGGACGCATCATTGTTAAATATTTAGAATTCAAGATACATACAAGTTGTGTATCATCTGGAATTGAATATCCACTCTCTTTACAAGCATTCATTAAAGCAATGGCTTGTGAATCACGGAATGTGATTACCATACGACTTGGCTTATTTCTCTTATAGTAATCGGACAAGAATGTATAACTTGATTTGTAGCTATCATCATATGTAACATATTTGTTGAAAACCAATCCCTTTTCAGCATATGCACGATCTACACCCGCTTTTAATTGTTCCATCATAGAAAGATTTAATTTATCTTCTACCATAGAAATATCATCGATACCTTTTTCGAAGCATTCGTTGACAAATTCATATGCCATACGTTCGAAGTTGATATATACATTTCCAACGTTGCCAATCTTTTGTCCTTTTAATTTACTTCCAACTACAACCATAGGAATTTGGTATTCATGTAAGACTTCCATTTCATCTTCAGAGAAGTTGTCATTAAATAAAATTACACCATCCACACGTGACTTAATAATCGATTCAATCACATCCTGCATTTTTGAAATGCCCTTACTTGTAGTATGGAACATGATGTTGTAGTTATAGATTTTTGCGACATCCATAAGACCATTTAAGATCTTCGCATTATACGCAAATAACTTTTCACTCATCACAATTGAAATTGTAGTTGTTTTTGAAAGAGCTAATCCTTGCGCAATCGCATTTGGTTTATATCCCAATTTTTCAATAGCTTGTTGAACACGCATACGTGTATCTTCACGCACTACATTACTATCATTAATAACACGTGATACAGTTGCTAATGAGACATCCGCCTCTTTGGCAACATCATAAATGGTAATTCTTTTCATTCCTATTCGTCCCCCTTGTTAAATATTTTCTTCAATCCACTAAACAATGCTTCTGTAGCTTTACCAGTTACTTCTTCTGCTTTATCAACGGCACGAATAACAGAATCATTTGTACGAATTTCGTCTACTTTTTCATCCGCTTTATCAATCACTTTACGTAAAGAATCATTTTTTCTTAATGTTTCTTTTCCATATTTAAAGCCATCTACTACCAATCCAGCTGTGCCCTGTAAAAATTCTTTACCAGCCGAAACAGTTTGTTTAAATTGTTCACTCTCACTGACTTCAACCACTTTATCTTTTGTTGAAGAAAGAATATCTTTTGCATCCTCCTTAGCTTGCGATAAAGCTTCCTTTACTTTTTCAGGATCAGAAGCATCTTTTAATAAATCACGCAAATCATCGAACACTTTTTCAATTTTACTCTTTGCATCCTCAATAATTCTTTCATTATCTGTATTTTCGGATTCATGCATCACTTCAAGTTCTAGCATCGATTCTTTTTCTAAATCATCAATTAATTGTTTATCGTCCATGTCATTCATCCTCCTTTGTTTCAATACTTTCTTTTGCATTTTTCTTATTTTGAAACCAGTCTTTGGCATTTTGTACATTTTCGCTAAGTGAACTCATCACACTCACAAACGCGTCTTTTGCGCTCTGGTTCACTTCATCCACTGTGGTAGAAATATTTTCTGCCGTTTTTAATGGTGCATCTAATTTTTTTAATTGATCATTGGCTGTATCCAATGTTTTTGACACCTGTTTTAAAGTTTCAATCAACTGTTTTAAAAACAAAATCAAATAAATTAATGCGATAACACCAACGATTGGTAAAACATATGAAAATGCACGAGCTAATGTACTCATAAAGATATCTAGACTCACAATACCACCTCAGAAAGATTATAACATAAGCTTTCTAACTAATCTATTCCTTTTGAAACTTTTTTCACAACCCTGTAAACGCTACAAATAATAAAGGAAGTGCTCGAATTATTCTAACACTTCCATAAAATACATTCTAGAGGCAAAATCCTCTTTTTTTTGATTCAACTTCACGAACTTGCTCAAAACATAGTGTACAAGCAAATCTTGTTGACTATAAAAAAAAGAAAGAGTATCGATTAAATATATTCAATTGGTAATGCGATCATATCTTCAGTCAAATACATCTTTCGATCGTATTGACATAATATGATTCCTGGTTGTACTTCTTTATTTGGGATATCTTTTAATGCCGAAAAATGTTTTCCCATGGACTTTGTAGGATTTGCCGTCATTTTAATTTCAATCGGATACAATTTCCCATCTTCATCAATCACTACATCAATTTCTCTTTGATCACGATCACGATAGAAATAGATATTTGAAATGGTTTTACCTGCATTTAAATGACTTTTTAAAATTTCAGACACAATAAAATTTTCGTATATATTTCCAGCTTGAGCACCTGTCATAGCTGTATCTGCACTAGTCCATCTAGCCAAGTAACATACCAAACCGGTATCATAAAAATAAACTTTTGGTGTTTTGACAACTCGCTTTAATAAATTGTTAGAATATGATTCCAACAAATAGATAATTCCCGAAGCTTGTAGAATCGAAAGCCATCTTTTAATTGTATCTGCACTTGTCTCTACTTCATTGCTAACCGCATTAATATTTAATAATTCACCGCACCGTACCGCAAGAGATGTTAAAAACTTTACAAATTTTAACTCGTTAAAAACATTAATAATTTGTCGTACATCTCTTTCGATATATGTTTTCACATATGAAGAGTAGTATCTTTGCCAATCAATTTTTTCATCTTGAAGTTGCGGCATACTTCCTCTATGAATCCAATACCACAAATCACTGTAGCTTTTAATTTGTGATTGTCTTTCATTAAAATAGGCTTCATTTGGGATAAAAGGTTTATTAAATTCAATATGATGTATTTCACGAAATGATAATCCTTTTAATTCAACAATAGCCATTCGTCCAGCTAAGGTTTCATTTACCCCTTTCATCAACTCAAAAGCCTGTGATCCAGTAAGCGCAAAGCTTCCTTTTTGTTTATTCATATCGACATACATTTTTAAATATCTAAATATACTAGGCGCATATTGGACTTCGTCAATGAACAAGGGTGGTTGATAGTTTTTTAAAAACAAGTTTGTCTCTTCTAAAGCTTCAATTAAAACAAACACATCTTCCAAAATCACATATTTATAATCGTCACACAAACATTGTAGAAGTGTTGTTTTACCAACTTGTCTAGGTCCTGTAACCAATACAATAGGAAACTGTTCTAAGCATTCTTTTATCACTTCTTCTAAATGTCTTTTAATATACATGACTTCACTCCTTTTAACTTACTCAAGATCCAAACATATTATACTCGTTTTTTCACAACCAAAAAAGAGAACAGGGAGTCTGTTCTCTTATAAAATCTTCTCTAATTTATCTCTTAATAGATAGATATCTTTACTAGACATAAAGACGAATACTGCAGGAGCTAATTCTTTTAACTTTTCTGCTGAAGCATCATCTACATCTAATAAGATTGCGTTTGGACAACGATCCATTAAATCTTGAATTGTGACCGTGATTGTTTCATCTTCTCTTACGGCATTTTTAGGAAAATCAAGTAAACATACTTGATCTGCCGTATTTAAGCTTTTCGCAAAGTCATCCAAGAAATATTGTAGACGTGAATAACGATCTGGTTTATATAACGCAACAATTTTCTTTTCCGGATATTTTTTACGAACGGCATCAATCATAAGACGAATAGCGGTTGGATGGTGTGCATAGTCATCCACTAATACACTATCCTTGACTTCGTCAATCACAAATCGACGTGCAATTCCTTTATATTCTTTTAAGCCTTGTACAATCAAATCAGCCGGCATTCCTAGAACATGGGCTAGCGCAAAACATCCTAAGGCATCCTGCATAAATGGATCTCCTACCTCATTTAATTCAACATGAGCTAGAATTTCACCATTGTGCTTACAATCAAAATGCATGCCAAATGGACCTTGTTCAATATTGACGGCTTGATAATCATTTCCATCCTTCATACCATACGTTGTTACAGGTACGTTGTAATGCAAATTTTTCAAGTGTTCGTCATCTCCAAATACGACAATGTGTTTTTTGACTTGGTTGGCAAAGCTTTGGAATGCCGATACATAATCATCCAGATCTTTATAATAGTCGATGTGATCTAATTCAATATTTGTAATAATCGCATAATCTGGATGATAGGCTAAGAAATGTCTTTGAAATTCACAAGACTCTAGCACAAAATGATTGGCATGTTCTGGCATATAGCCATGGCCATCCCCGATTAAATAGGCACATTCATCTTGTAAAGAAAGAACTTGACCTAAAATACCAGTCGTAGTTGATTTACCATGTGTACCGGCTACACAAATTGAGCTGTATGACTCTAATAAAATACCTAAATATTCATTATAATAATATGTTTTTACAGTTGGATTATCCATGGCTGCTTTCACTTCAGGATGTGTTTGATCAAAAGATAAACCAATAATTACTGTGTCATTGTCCTTAATATTTTCAGGACTAAATGAATAAATAGGAATATTACGAGCTTTTAATCCATCTTCTGTAAAAATATATTTATCGATATCACTACCCGTTACTTCTTTATGTTCATCATGTAAGATACATGCTAAGGCAGCCATACCTGTTCCTTTAATACCAATAAAATGATAAGCCATTCTATTCACCTTCTTTATCGAATAATGATTCTTGTTTATTTGTTTCCTTTTTTGGCTTTTCTAACATTTCAGAAAGATTCATATTCGCCTTTTTATCTTCCACCTTATATTCAGGAATCGATTTTGCAGGTTGCATACTAGGAAGATATGTTCCATACATTGGCGATAAAATCTGTGAGAAATCTTCATCTTCTGGTTTTTGTAAAGAAATCGCATCATGTACTTTATCAAATTCTTTTTTATCATCCTCAACATTTCCAAAAATTGGAGAAATAACAGGTTGATAATCTAAATCTTCCGCCACACGACGTACTTTTACTGATTTATGACGATCATACTTATATACCTTTTGTTTCGGTTTAGTTTCTTCTTGGGCAATTGAATCCACATCTAAGCCTTTAAAAATCGTAGATTTCTTAGGTTTAGGTTGAATAATCGCCTTTTCAAAAATTGGAGAATCCATAAAGTTTTCAGGATTTTCTTCAACTGAACTTGCAGCTTGTGTAAATACAGGCTGTGGTTTTACCTCCTCTTGCACAACAGGTTGTTCTACAGCTTCAGGTACAGGTGTAATTTCTTCTTCTTTTGTAGGTTCTTCTACAACTTCTTGTTCTTCATCATCTTCTTCAATATCTTCATTGAAAATCGCATGCATTAAGTCCTTTAACATCTTTTATCCTCACTTTCTATAGTTTGAGTAAGAAATGCCTCTATTTCTTCTTTTGTCTTTCGAAGAGTCGATACAAATCTTGAAATTTCTTTTCCATCCTTAAAACATATAAAGCTAGGGATACCCATCACTTCATATTCAAGCGCAATATCCATACAATGATCACGATTTAAGGAATAGAATTGTAAATTGCTAAATTTTTCTTCAATTTCAGGCAAGAAAGGTTTGATGTACATACAGTCTGGACACCAAAACGCTGTAAACATCATCACTTGAATGCCTGTATTGTTTAGTGCTTTTAAAAATTCGTCTTTATTTTTAATATCAGTCATGCATATATCTCCAAACACAACGATAGATTGGTTGTCCTAAAGAAATGAATTTTTGTTCATATTCTGTAATCGCATCTTCATCATGTTTTTCACGACGATAATCCACACTGACTTCAACCATCTTAAATCCCGCATTCTGAAATTCAATCAAGCTATATTCAAACAAAGCACTGTTGTCCGTTTTCATTTGAATTTCGCCATTTCTTGATAAGATGCGCTTATATTGATCTAAAAAGGAAGCACTTGATAAACGTCTTTTCGCATAACGCTTTTTAGGCCATGGATCTGAGAAATTCAAATGGATCACATCCACTTCACGAGGTCCAAACCATTCTCCTATGCTACTCGCATCATCTTGGATTAGTTTCAAATGTTTATTTTCTGTATCCTCATCATATTTTTTAGCGGCAATACCCGCAGCACTTTCATTCTTTTCAATCGCAATAAAGCCAGTATCCTTATACATTTTAGCCATGTCTAAAGAATAATTTCCTTTTCCACAACCAATCTCGATATGCAAAGTATCTGTACCCATTAACTTTTTCCAATTTCCAGCCTGTTTAGATGGTTCCTTTACTAAACAATTTGCGGTAGGCAAATAATCTGTTGCCCACTTTACTTTACGCATTCTCATATTAGCTACACAATGTCACGATCGCATCGGCATAAATACAGATAGCCTGCAACAAGTTATCTAATTTAATACCTTCATCACGTTGGTGACATCCTCCTACGAATGCATCTGTTTCAATCACTTCATTTGGAAGTTCTGGACCATATGATACAAAGTTTTCAAATTTACGTGCATATGTTCCACCACCAATTGTGATAGGACAAGAGAATGTATCCCCTGTATATTTTTGATAGACACTCATTAAATCTTTTACTAAACGAGAATCTGGATCCACAAATAATGGTTTTGAATCTCCACGATTTTCTGCTTTGATATTTGAAGTTAAGCTTGCACAAGCTGCATCAAATTTAGCCATGATCTCATCTGCATTTGTATCATTTGGATAACGAATATCAATTAAGATATCTGTTTCGTTATTTTCCATATTCACAATACCTGTATTCATTGTCAAGAAAGACATATATAAACCCTCTTTTTCAATGCCAACAGGTTTTCCCATCCAGTCTTTTAATAAGAAATATAAATCTTTTGATAGTTGATCATTATAAGCTTCACCAATAAAGTTCAATAATAGAACAGCGGCATTCACACCATTATATGGCATAGCTGCATGCGCAAAGGCACCATCAATATGTAGTGTAACTCCTTCTTCACTTCTTTTGATTGAACCCTTAACACCTTGCGTAGCACAATAGAATTTAAATAAGTCTTCTTGTTGATAACTCATCACATCCACTGTAACATCCGCTTTACCAATGACGATATTTGGACGGCTTCCCGCATGAAGTTTTTTAATTACCGTTTCATCACGACTTACTAATCCTACATGTAAGCCACCTTTTTCACCATAAATTACTGGAAAGTTTGCATCGGGTACAAATCCCATTTGAGGAACTTCAGCATGATCTACATAGTAATTCATACATTCCATACCTGATTCTTCATCGCATCCTGTAATCAACATGACTCTTTTTTTCAAAGGAACGTTTAAGTCACGAATCATTTTTAATGCATAATAACCAGCTAGAGCAGGTCCTTTATCATCCATGACACCACGTCCAAAGATGTAGCCATTTTCTAATGTCACTTTTAAAGGATCTTTTGTCCATCCTTCGCCTAGTGGCACAATGTCTAAGTGACCTAAAACACCAAATGTTTCGTCACCCTTTCCATATTCAACAACACCTGCATATCCATCAATATCTTTTGTTTCAAAACCATCGCGTTTAGCCATATCTAACATGGCATCCAAAACGTCACGACAATTCTTTCCAAAAGGAGCATTTTCAGCTTTTGTCGATTCATCACGAACACTTTCATACGATACAAGTGTATTTAAGTCTTTTAAGAAATCATCTTTATATTTAAGTACTTCTGTATTAAAATCCATAATTTTCACCTCTACCCAACTATTTTACCACATAGTCAAGAAAAAAGAACTCGTTTTTCACGAGTTCCTTACTTTTACGCTTCCGTTTTTTCTTCTTCTGTTTTAGGTTTTGGAAGTAAAGCTTTTGCGCTTACATTGATACGACCCTTATTGTCGATTTCTGTAACCTTAACATCAATCACATCACCTAGTTTTAACACATCTTCTACTTTATCTACACGGTGGTGAGAAATTTTAGAAATATGTAGTAAACCATCTGTGTTACCAAATAAGTTAACGAATGCACCAAATTTTTCTAAACGAACAACTTTAGCTGCATATACATCACCAACTTTAGCTACACGAACAATGTCACTGATCATTTGTTTCGCTTTTTCGATTGTATCATAATCATTGTGGTAGATGACTACTTTTCCATCATCATCAATATCGATTTTTACATTGTCACATTGTGCAATGATTTCGTTGATCATTTTTCCACCAGGTCCGATCACATCTTTGATCTTATCTGGATCAATGTTCATCATCGCAATCTTAGGTGCATATGGACTCAATTGTTTTCTTGGCTCAGAAATACATGCTAGCATATTGTCTAAGATTTCTAGACGAGCTTTATGCGCTTGTGCTAAAGCTTCTTCAAAGATATTTTTAGTGATACCTGTTACTTTGATATCCATCTGCAATGCAGTGATACCATTTTTAGTTCCAGCAACCTTAAAGTCCATATCTCCAAAGTGGTCTTCCATACCTTGAATATCTGTTAATACAGTATATTTACCTGAATCATCATCCATGATCAATCCCATCGCAATACCAGCTACTGGAGCTTTGATTGGAACACCAGCTGCCATTAAAGACATAGTTCCTGCACAAATACTTGCCTGAGAACTAGATCCATTACTTTCCATAACATCTGCCACAGTACGAATTGTATATGGGAATTCATCTACGCTTGGTAATACTTGAGCTAAAGCTCTTTCACCTAAAGCACCATGACCAATTTCACGACGTCCAGGATTTCCCATACGTCCTGTTTCACCAACGCAATATGGTGGGAAGTTATAGTGGTGCATGAAACGTTTTGAATCTACAACAGTTAAGTCATCAATGATTTGGTTATCATTTAATGCACCCAATGTAGTTGTTGATAATACCTGTGTTTCACCACGAGTAAATAATGCTGAACCATGAACACGAGGAAGTAAATCCACTTGTGAGTTCAATGGACGAATTTCATCAATTTGACGACCATCTGGACGAACTTTATCTTCAATAATCAAACGACGTACTTCATCCGCCTCAATACCACGACAAATTTCACGAGCTTGTTTAACCGCATTGTTTTGATCTTTTTCAGATGCATATTCTTTGTTTGCGATCATTTCAGCCGCTTCATCTGTTAAATCATCAATCTTACCATAACGTTCCAATTTTTCTTTAATTGAAACAGCCGCACGAATTTGTGCTTCAAAGTTAGAACGAACTTCACGATCAATTGTTTCATCAACTGCGTACAATTCGATTTCACGTTTTTCTTTACCACAAGCCGCAACAATTTCTTCTTGGAATGCACATAATTTTTTGATTTGTTCATGACCAAACATCAATGCCGCAAGCATATCTTCTTCGCTCACTTCTTTAGCTCCAGCTTCAACCATGTTTAAAGCTTGTGCAGTACCTGCAACTGTTAAATCAATGTCACTTTCTTCCATTTGAGCGACTGTAGGGTTGGCAACCAATTCTCCATTGATACGTCCAACTTTACAACCAGCAATAGGTCCATTGAATGGAATATCAGAAATACATAAAGCCAAAGAAGCACCAAACATGGCAGCCATTTCTGGACTTGCATCTTGATCCACACTTAATACTGTGTTGACAACTTGTACTTCATTACGGAATCCTTCCGCAAATAAAGGACGGATTGGACGGTCGATCATACGAGCTGTTAATGTCGCATGTTCGCTTGGTCTTCCTTCACGACGTAAAAATCCTCCTGGAATCTTTCCAACAGAATATAACTTTTCTTCAAAACTTACTGTTAAAGGGAAAAAGTCAATCCCTTCTTTTGCCTGGTTCGATGCACATGCAGTTGATAAAGTAACTGTATCTCCATAACGAATAATAACAGCACCATCTGCTTGTTTTGCGATTTCCCCAGTTTCTACTGTGATCCCCCGACCACAAAAATCTAAATGAAACTCTTGTTTCGCCATTTTTTCACCTCAATCATACTTTTATATTCTATCAAATAAATGCTTAAAAAAAAAGTAATCTTTTCGATTACTTTCTTAAACCTAATTTAGCGATCAATGCTTTGTAACGATCTAAATCTTTACCCTTCAAGTAAGCTAACAATTTTTTACGACGACCAACTTTTTTCATCAATCCACGTTGTGAGTGGTAATCGTGTTTGTGTTCTTTGAAGTGTTCAGTTAAACGGTTGATTTCTTCTGTCAATACAGCGATTTGAACTTCAGGAGAACCTGTGTCACCTTCGTGTACTGCATACTCTTGCATAATTGCTTGTTTTTCAGATTTTAATAACATTTTTTCTTCCTCCATGTATATTAGTCCTTTTCTACCGAGCGAAAGGTTGGAAGTTTCCAGACTCTCAGTACAAAAGCTATTAAACTATATCATTCAATCAACATAAAATCAACTAGAATCGTATTTAATATTTCAAGACCTGCATCCTTTAAATAGATACATTCCCCTTCAAAACAAAAATACTCACGATACTTATCTAATACTTGCGCATAATGTTCTTTAAAATCACTTTGATACTTTACATTCCATTCTTTTATATTCAATCCAAATTTCGTACGTAAAGCCATCATGATCGCATCCATGCCTCGTTCAGCAAGTGTTTCAGAAATATAAGTAGAGCAAGATCCCTTCAAACAATACTCCTTTAAACTTGTTGTATTATCATAACGAATCCCATCAACTCTTCCACTTGCACCACAGCCAAAGCCATAAAAGTCTTTGTCTTGCCAATATGCTAGATTGTGCTTGGAATAATGACCTGGCTTACAAAAGCTAGAAATCTCATAGTGAATATATCCGGCTGCTTCAAGTGCTTTTGTAATATATTCAAACATATCGGCTTCTAGATCACTATCACAAGGTTCTACCCCTGCCTTTCCAAAGATAGAATTTTCTTCAATCTGCAAAGAATAGATAGATAAGTGTGGTATATCTAAACTTAAAAATGTGGAAATATCTTTTTTCACATCTTCCATTGTTTGATTTGGAAGCCCAAAAATCAAATCAATGGAAAAAGTCGATATCGAACTTTTCTTGATATTTTCAATAACCGAAATTGCCTGACTTGCTGTATGTGTTCTATGACATACTTTTAATAGATCATCCTTAAAGCTTTGTACACCTAAACTAATACGGTTCACACCAAGAGCTACATAGGCATTTAATTTATCTTCATCTAAAGATTCAGGATTGCATTCTACGGTAAATTCCTCAATATCTGTAGGAAAACAATTTCTTATAGATGCAAAATCATCCACACTTAATAAGCTAGGTGTTCCCCCACCAAAATAAAGAGTATGAAGACTTGAAATCTTATACTCTTGAATTTCTTGAATTAACTTTTCTTTCCAACTTGAAAAGAACAATTCATTCTTTTGAATCCGGACAAAATCACAATACGCACATATCGAATCACAGAAAGGAATGTGCACATAGGCTGATGGTACCATTAGTCGTCATCCATACTTAAAACGGCCATGAAGGCTTCTTGCGGAATCTCAACCGATCCTACCATCTTCATACGTTTCTTTCCTTCTTTTTGTTTCTCCAATAATTTCTTTTTACGCGAAATATCTCCACCATAACATTTCGCCAATACGTTTTTACGCAATGCCTTAATGTTTGTACGCGCAATGATCTTTCCACCAATGGCAGCCTGCACTGGAATTTCAAATTGCTGCTTAGGAATCAAGTCTTTTAATTTTACAGCCATCGCATTACCGCGGTTATACGCAAAATCTCTAAAGACAATCGTAGATAGGGCATCGACAATTTGTCCATTTAGTAAAATATCCATCTTCACCAATGAACTTGTGCGATATCCACTAAATTCATAGTCAAAACTAGCATAGCCTTTTGTACAAGATTTCATCTTATCAAAGAAATCATAGATGATTTCACTTAATGGCATTTGGTACACCATCATCATACGAACATCATCTAAAACTTGAAGATCCACATATTCACCACGTTTTTTCTGACAAAGATCCATCATCGGACCTACATATTCTTTGGGTACCATAATGTCACACTTCACATAAGGTTCTTCAATATGATCGATTTTTTGTGGTTCTGGTAAAGCCGATGGGTTATCGATTTCTTCCATAATTCCATCTGTTTTATAAACATGATAAATTACCGAAGGACTTGTGGCGATAAGACTTAGATTATATTCACGCTCTAAACGCTCTTCAACAACGTCCATGTGTAATAAGCCTAAGAATCCACAACGGAAACCAAACCCTAAAGCTTGTGAAGTTTCGGGTTCAAAATGTAAAGCTGCATCATTTAATTTTAATTTTGATAAAGCTTCCTTTAAATCATCATAACGCGCATTATCCACTGGATATAAACCACAATATACCATTGGATGCATTTCACGATATCCCGATAGTGGTTCACTTGCAGGATTGGATGCGACTGTAATCGTATCACCGACACGAACATCTTCAATATTTTTAATGGCGGCACTAACCCATCCTACATCTCCACAATTCAACTGGTCTTCTACCACTTCTTTTGGTGTACGAACACCAACTTCCGTCACTTCATATTCAGCGCCTGTTGCCATAAAGCGAATCTTATCTTTTGGTTTAATGGTTCCATTTTTAACAGAAACAAACGCAATGATTCCACGATAGGAATCATAGAAGGAGTCAAAGACTAAAGCTTGTGTAGGTGCATCTTTATCCCCTTTTGGACTTGGTAGTTTATGTACAATTTCTTCGAGCACTTTATCGACATTCAATCCAGATTTAGCACTAATTTCAACAGCTTCACTACAATCCAAACCAATCAAATCTTCAATTTCTTTTTTTACAACTTCAGGTTGTGCACTTGGAAGATCCACCTTATTTAATACGGGTAAGATTTCCAAATCGTTTTCGATGGCTAAGTATACATTGGCCAAAGTTTGTGCCTGAACACCCTGAGCTGCATCAACAACTAAAATAGCCCCATCACATGCAGCAAGAGATCTAGACACTTCATATGTAAAGTCGACATGGCCTGGTGTATCAATAAGATGGAACAAGTAATCTTGTCCATCTTTGGCATGATATACAAGCTGTACGGCATTTAATTTAATTGTGATTCCACGCTCTCTTTCTAGATCCATTGAATCTAGAATCTGATCTTTCATTTCACGCTTTTCAACTGTATCCGTCAATTCTAAGATACGATCCGCTAATGTACTTTTTCCGTGGTCAATATGTGCAATAATACAAAAATTTCGAATATTCTTTTGATCCATAGACTTCCCCCTACTCCACAATATTTCCTACTAAGTTTCTTCCTTGTCCATTAAAGAAGCTTGCACAATCCATGACTGGCTTTCCTTCCATTTGACAAGTTTCGATCACAAGTGTACCTAAATGAAGGCCAATACCAAGTTTGTTCTTGCCAATCTTAACAAGAAGTCCAAACTCGTTGTGTTCATTTAAATAACTTGCTTTTAAGATTTTAAATTTCTTTCCTTTTAATAACACATAAGCACCTGGTGCATTGGCAAAGGCACGAATCTGATTTAAAATGTGTTCATCATCTTGACTCAAATCAATATGCTCTTCTTCCTTGGATAAAACCGGTGAGAAGACAACTTGACTTTCATCTTGTTCTACATATACCGCATGGCCTGAACAGATTTCTTCAAAGTGATCTAGTAATAATTCACTAGCACAAACGCCCATCTTATCAAATAAGGTTGTTGAATTATCTGTTGGTAAGATTTCAATTTCTTTTTGAGCTAGTACTGGACCTGCATCCATTTTTGGTGCCATTTTCATTAATGACATACCACTCACTGTATCTCCATTCCAAATTGCTCTTTGAATAGGTGCTCCCCCTCTATATTTAGGAAGCAAAGAACCATGAAGATTGACACAACCATACCGAGGTAAGTCCAATACTTCCTTAGGTACGATTTGTCCATATGCACAAGTCACAATTAAATCAGGGGCAAAATCAAGAATGGTTTGATAATCCAATTTAATTTTAACAGGCTGAAATACAGGAATATCATATTCTAAAGCCACTTCTTTGACTTCCGAATAGACAAGCTGTTGTTTTCTACCCTTTTTTTTATCCGGCTGCGTTACCACTAAGCCTACATGTATATCATTTTCTAACATCGTTTTTAGTACGACACTCGCAATTTTGGGTGTTCCCATAAAAATAATGCGTCTATTTTCCATATATATCACTCCAATACTAGAGTATTATAGCGTATTTTTTTGAAGTTGTGTTGCATTAAATCTAGAAATTTGCTATAATCCATTTGCAAATTTATGTCAGGAGGTGCACTTCATGCCACAGATTAAATCTCAAAAGAAACGTGTTAAAACAAATAACAAGGCTCACAAATTAGTCGTATCTAAAAAATCAGCATTGAAATCAAGTATTAAAGCTGTATTAGCAGCTGTTGATGCTAAAGATAAAGAAGCTGCCGTAGCAGCTTACAACGACTGCAGTTCTAAATTAGACAAAGCCGTAGCTAAAGGTATTCACCACAAAAACTACGCTAGCCGTCAAAAAGCACGTTTAGCAAAAGCTATTAACGAAATCGCGTAATGAAGAATTAAGAAGTCATATGACTTCTTTTTTTTACGTTAAATTGCGGCCTTTTTGCTTACAATCAGAATCTAACATTTTATAGATTGCACAATAATAGAACATTAACCTTACTTTTATAATTACATTGTGTAGACGATGGATGTATTTTTGTTTATGATTTATGTGAATGAAGGTATGTTATATTTCTACAAACTTAAATAATAGAATAGATAAATCTATTATAAATCAAGCTGAAGAAATTTTTAACAAACTTGGTTTAAACATGTTTTTAAGAACCACTATTAGAGAACATGGTATACCTTTTGAGTTAAAATTGGATATACCCAACAAAACTACAATCGATGCCATCGACAAAGTAAGAAGAATGATGGCTGATCCAACAACGCCGAAATACTCCAGCATCGATGAAATTATATATGAAATATAGCAAGGAATTTACAACTCGTAGGTACACTTCCCAACTTTTTTAATAATGAACACCCTATTTTTGTATTCACGCGTAATTAAAGTCAAGAATCCAAATACATTTGAATTGGTCCTCTATAATCAGAGGACTTTTTGTTTGTCAATAGGGTAGAGGGATAAAATTATCGCCCCTCCCGTTGAACCGTACGTACGGGTC
>OHPV01000761.1_pt1 | contig 17943 bp, 18 predicted proteins | sample 1577781 | NCBI WGS metagenome assembly OHPV01 (sample SAMEA3879518, study PRJEB24766) | human gut metagenome | biome: human-associated habitat; feature: feces | place: USA | collected 1985/1987 | reverse complement strand
CCAGTTTCATACCTTGCTTGCTGCTCTGCAACACGCTGATTTTCTATGACATTTCGCTCAATCTCATAATTGATATGTAATTTATCAATCATCCGGTCAGCTTCATGGTTCAGTTTTGATTCAATCTGTCTTTTATCTGCTGCTTTCATATCAGAGCCATATGTTGACTTCGCAGTATCCACAACTGCCTTGACTGCACTCTGCTTTACCGCCTCTTTCAGTTTGTCAATCGCTTTTTGTGCTTTGTCCGGAGTCTGTTCCATTTGCGTCATTGTTTCCTGTACCTGAGAAGTCACATCATAGATTTTATTTCCAAAAACATCCTGAGTTCTTCCAATCACAAATTCATCACTTAATGATACTTCTCCATTTTTATCCAGTGATAAATCTTTCTGCACTTCCTCCGTCAGATTTATCTTATTCTTTGGTTCTTCTATCGGTTCAAATTTTGTGATAATATCAATGACTTCCTTCGGTGCCCCAAAGATATTGCTGATGTTCTGAAACAGAAAGTTACTCATAAATCCACGTTTTACAACTTCAACAGAACGAATTTTTCTCGGAATTGTCAGTACCTTTTCCGCATCCAGTTCTACTAATTCTCCCTGTTCATCTTCACCAATTACAGGGAAGAAATTAAGCAATTTCTTTACATTTTCCTTCCGCTCCTCTGCAGTACCGCCGCCCTTTGCTGTATTAGGATTCAGATTGTTGGCAAACTGCTCAAAGATAGTAAGTGTTCTTGCCGGATCAAAGTCAAATACATAAGCATTTTCTTTCCTCTTAAAAGATGTCCCCACCTTAAACAGGCAAGGATTCTGTGCCCGGAATGCCGCCTGCATATAAAGTGCCGGAGAACGCATATTACTAAGCATTAGCACTGCTGTCCATTCCGGAATTGTAATTCCTGTCGTAAGCTGTCCTACCGACAATGTAATTGTCTTTTCATGCTCGGCAATGGCGGCAACCACTTTATCATAAGATTTCATGGATTCATCATCGTCGTCCAGTTTTCCATCACCCGCAGCAAGAACAATTTCATACTCCTTAAATACCGGATGCTCTTTTAATTTCTTTGCCAATGCCTTTGCACTGTCTACCCTGTCAAGCAGCCAGAAGGTGTGCTTTAATTCGTCCCGCAATTCTTCCGTAGAAAATGGGAATTTTGTCTGTCTGGTCATGGCATCCAAAAATTTATCGACGGAAGATTCATGATTGAATTTTCCATTGGTAACAGCAAAAAACTCATTCAAATCGAAAGCATACTCTTCCGTTTCTCCGTTAATCTCTATGCCTTGTTGCAGCTCATCTTTGATAATTTCTGACATCTGATAAGTGTACAGATTAAGCTGCGGCAATGTTGCATACGGGTTTTCTTCCTCCTCTGAAGCATCCCAATCTCTCTTTTTCTTTTGTTCATCTGCATAGGTCCAGTTATAGATAGCATCATCTGCAAATTTATTATTGGCAAGTGCTTTAAATGGTGTACCTGACAAGTGCAACGTAAATTTACGTTTGATACGGTCAAATGCAACATCTGTTTTGTACGTATCCACGCCCTCATGTGCTTCGTCAATAACAAGGATGTCCCACTCCATATTGGCAACCTCACCTAATTTGTTATGCTCTCCGCCAAAATAAATGGAACCTTTCATATCCTGCAAGGATACAAATTCAATACACTTTACATTGTCCCTGTCTTTTCCTGAGAGCAAATGTGTATATTCCTCTCTTGTCAGCACACCTTGTTTTCCTTTCAGTGTATCAACCTCACTCACGAAAAGATAACCAGATTCATTCCCCAGAAACTTTGCATAATCTGAAAACCATGAGTTTGCAATCGCCGGTCGGTTTGTGACGATCAACACTTTTTCTGCCCCAGTTTTCTGCGCAAAATCGTAGACAGATAATGTCTTTCCAAATCTCGGCTTGGCATTCCAAAGGAACTCTCCATTTTTATGAGTTGCTTGATAATCAACCGTCATTGTAACCGCACTCTGCTGCTCCTCACGCAATTTGTACGGAATCACTGTATCTGTGGTTTTTAATATTCCATGATCTTCTCTGAAATCACGAAACATCTGCTTTGATGTAGCACCATCCACATGAAACCACTCATTATTCTTGCCTTTTTCCTGCTCTATACCGGATTTCCGCAAATAAGCATGAAAGTCCTTATCTATGAATGTCTCTCCTGAACCATCATCAAAAGTGGCATTCCCTTTCCATTCAAGCTGCCACTTGATATCCGCAGTGTGTGTCTGTTGATTGATACGAGTTTCTACATCCTGTTCCGTGTATCCTATCTTCGTCCAGCCATTATGACGAACCACTTCTGGAGTGGAATAGCCATAAAGCATCGGAACTACCTGTTTGGTTGTCTGAATATTAGGTTTATTCATGCTATTCCTCCTCATCTGTGATTATCCACAACATTTTTTATGTATGCTATATCACTATCATTCAGTTGTATTTTACTATAAAGCTGTTCATCTATATTTCTGTTAAAATCTATAATTCCATTATTCAAAGAATAATCTTCTATATCAGGAACGAGCAAACCAAGTGATGTTAGTGCTTCATCAGTCATTAAAAATGCATATCTTACCACGTAACTTTTTGCATATTCATAGAAATTCTTAGCCTCTTCAAATGTCTTAAAGGATCGTAGTGCCACTCGTGATCTTCCATATGCGGAATAATTATCAATTATGGCTATTTGGTTGTCTCTTTTTTGACCGCCTGCATTCGCACTAGAAACCACAACCTGAAATTCATCAATATATTCAGCATTCTGTTTGATTACACTTCTATCTGCCACAAACCATTTTGCTCTGCCTGCTTTTCCTGCTTTATCATTAGTAAATAACTTTACTTCTTTTCTAACATCTATTTCTTCTCCATCAATATATTCCCTTACTTTTGTTGGATTCTTTTCAACGAAATCACTTTCTATAGCAAATAACGATCGTGGCAAAATAGCATCATGCAAAAATTTGTAATTATTTTTTATAACAAAATTTCTTATTTTACTGCTAATCTCAATATCATTTGGATTTAACGGCATTAAATCGCTTCCCGGATTATTTGCACGTACTTTTTTTTCTAATCCATTTTGTGAATATATATAATCAAATCCGCCTGTTGCCTTATCTTGTTTTTTTGTAACTATTGTTACTCCATCAGCTAAGTCAGCCGCACTTCCAAATACTTCTTTAGCATCTGGATAAAATTCAATAGATGCTAATTTACAATCATTTATTAAGTCTTTTCCAAACTGTTTCAATCCTTTTCCAGATTGATGCATCCATCTTCCACCCGGATATATCAAAACAGAGCTTTCTTTAGCAATTTTATCTGCTTGTATCTGAAAATGCTGAAAAATATTTTTCCTTGGTTTTTGTCCATTTGAAGTTGACTCACTTTCAGCTTCTTCTTGATAGGGTGGATTTCCAATTACAAAATCAAACTTCATCTCATCTACCTTCCTTCATGCTTGTATACGTCAGCGACTTATCACTGCGCCAGTCATAGATCCGACAGTACACCTCTTCCGGTTCTTCTGTATCCTGCTTTTGCGGCTCATCTGCTACAACAAAGTCAAATAGACTGAATTGATGATATTCCTCTTTAGGCTTTCCAAATGGAATTGTCCCAGATATTCCGTCCATCTGCCACAAGTTCCAAACAATAACATTTACAATCTTTCGCAGTTCTGCATCTGTTGGAGTTCTGCCCCACCTGTCCTGCATATAATCCACAAAAGTTATGAGTAAATTGATTCTTGCAATCAGAAGGCTATCTCCCTGAAATTCATAACCGTACACACTCTGATATGCTCGAAGCACCCACTTGAACCATTCTTTTTCATTGACTGTGTTTTCATTTATCACACGCAGTTTTCTGTCCAAAATTCCTATCCGTTTCTTAATCTCAAGCAGTTCCCCGGTAGCTGCATCATAGCGTGACACAATGTATGGAGCTTCGCCACAGGTAATTTCAAGCCTTTTAGAATCGATATATTTTTTCCAACCATCTTCTGTATCAAACTCTACTTTTTCTGTGTTCACCTGCCACTCCTGATTACGTTCAACATTAAAAACATCTTTTCTTCCAAACCACTCCTCATCACAGTGGTTATTCATTTTGTTGCAAATCCATGATGGCGTGAACACCTCTGCTTTCGCTCTGGTGCGTTCCTGCTGTTGTTCCCTGTTCTTTAACACCCTCGGCTGTATCTCATACTGTGTAAATCCCTTTAAGATTTCTTCTGTCATCTGCTCAGTTTCCTTGATTGGAATGCCTTTGGAACTATATACCGATGTTGCAAATATAATATTTTTCTTTGTTGTCTTATCCTTCAGCAACGCTTTAAGGTTTTTACTGACCGGATAAGCATTCAGATCAATTAACTTATCCATTTTTATCCTCATTTCTAAAGCCGGCTATCCCTGATAGCCAGCTTGGAAAAAATGTATACATTTTTTCATGAGAAAAATTTGAACTTATGACTGTGAAATTTCATGAAGTTTTGACAGGAAATTACTGAATTTCGACTAATTTCGTGCTACAATATATAAGAATAGTTTTATGTATACGATTACTGGAAATGTATACCATTTCAGTTAGAACGCATGAACTATTTAACTGGATTTTTCATATTTTACAGCTTTGCTATAAAACGTCTTAGGGCACATATTACAAGCCTTTGCAGCTTCTTCTATTGTGGTTTTCCCTGCTCTCCAATCTTTATGCATCTGATAAAAGTTTTCTGGAATTGGTAACGGCGGTCTACCAAATTTCACACCCCTTGCTTTTGCTGCAGCAATTCCCTCCGCTTGCCTTTGCTTGATATTAGTACGTTCATTTTCAGCAACATAACTAAGTAAAGCCAAAACAACATCACTAATAAATGTTCCGAGCAAATTCTTTTCTCTGCGTGTATCTAATAATGGCATATCAATAACTACAATATCTGCTTTCTTCTCTTTGGTAATAATACGCCATTGTTCATTCAATTCCCCGTAATTCCTTCCCAGACGATCAATTGATTTGATATACAATACGCTGTTTTCATTCAATTTTCGCAACAAGCGTTTATACTGTGTTCTCTCAAAATCTTTTCCAGACTGTTTGTCCATATAAATGTGATTTTCAGGTACTCCCATCTCTGTTAATGCAATCTTTTGTCTGTCCTCATTTTGCTCCTTTGATGACACTCTCATATATCCATAGATGTTTATATCTCCCATATATTTTTTCTCCTTCGTCCATCTATATTTATTATTTACATTTAAATCGAAATATAACCACTGGAAGACTGATTCATAAAACCAGTCTTCCGATGCAATACATAATAATTATTTTAAGATTTCTGCTCTTACGATCTCCTCCGCACAAGCTCAGATATTATTCATTTTCCCAACCCATGCCATCTGATCCTGCATCTTCAATTCTTCTGTTACTCCCTGCTTTTCTTTCATCTGCTCCACCAGTCTGTCCATCATCTGATTACACTCCTCATCAATTTGATGCAGATGCTCATTCAACTTTCCTGCAAGCACCAACTCCAGATATAATCCTTTCCGATGCTCCTGCAAATATGACTTTCTCAGCATTCCATACTTTCCAATCGGATACTCTGTCTCTTCCGGGAGGTACAGGTCTGGATAATACAGACCGTCCTCTCCTAAAGTATAACTGATTCCATTTTCTCCCATAATGTGTTTTTCCATGATTGTCCTCCTATCTTGCACCCCAATCTTTATTCTGTTTGTGGGTATGCTGTTTATTTTTCTGTTCATTCTGTATTTCTTGTTTCTTTTCTGCCAGCTTCGCCCTAATACCATGTGCTACTGGCTCTTTTCCTGTTTCTTTCTTCCATTTTTCTATTGCAGTTCGATACTGGCTATACTCAGTTTGAGAAGCCTTAAAATCTTTTAAAAATTCCTGTACACTTCTATATCCGATTTTCTGCACAATCCTTGGAAGATAATCTTTCATATCTCTAATCTGACTTTTCAATTCATCAATTTCATTCTGCAATTCTTTTTTCTTTCTTCCTTTAAACCATCCCTTAACCTCTGACAGTTCTTTCTTCTTTGCAGAAAGCTGTTTTTGTTTCTGTTGAATTGCACCGTTTTGATCTTCCAGTTCTTTATTCACTTTAAATAGTTTCGGATACTTTGATGCAAGCCTCGTCATTTTAGGTTGTTCCGGTATTTTCAGCAACATGCTTTGGGTGTTCTATTTCCGTTTGCTCTGTCTGTTTTAGCACTTCCCTGGGTTTCTTAAACAGCACATTTGCTATCAAAAACTCCAATGCCTCAACAGCCACTGTTACAACTCTGGAAAATAATCGTGGTCTGTTTCCACGCCGGGCAATGGATTTCCTGATTGGTTCTGTGATTTCTTTTCGCTTCACTTCCATTATCTTCGGTTCTGGCACTCCACTAATCAATGCCATATCAACAGCTCTGTTCCATTCCTGGCGTTTCTGATTATCAGATTCTATCTCTTGTGCTTTTGGATTGTTCTTTCCAATTTTCTTTGTTGCAAGATACACGCCACCACGCTCAAATACCTGCAACTTCTGGCTCTCGTCCTGCACATAAATATTGATTAAATCTGTATAAGAATGCTTTACCTCATCCAGAAACGAATTACTCTTGAAGCGTTCCTCTTTCGCTGTAAACAACTTCTTCTCATAGACCTCTCCTTTTTTCACAATACAGCAGCCTTCTCGTATCTCACCATTTTCTCCCAGTATCTCTTTCTTGGTTCGGACATGTTTTCCATTTTCATTGTAAAACATATTTCTGCTGGCAATCTTAATGATTGGTTCATCCAATAGCTTCCGTTCTGCAAATATCAAATGAATGTGATAATTGGTCTTTCTTTTATTGTGATGCAAAGCAGCAATACAATCTGTTCCATAATTCTGTTTAAAATGATTTGTAAAAAGTTGCAACAATCTGTCTGGCTGAAATTCTGTAAAGCTCTCTGGCAAAGCAATGATCAATTCTCTTGCCTCAATGCATTTGCCCTCCGTCCCGCTCTTTGCAAATTCTTCCTGATTATATTTTGCAAGTTCCCGCCAAAATTTCCGTTCTGTGGTTTCATAAACTGCATAGAGGTTTTCCTGTTTTGCATGACTGGATATATAAGTGATCCTGCCTTTTACATTGCTTAGTTTTGTCATTTGAATAAATGAATTTCTTCCGATAGGCACTCCCTCCTTGTCTTCGGAAAAATAAATTCCGCTATATCATTTGTAAGTGGATGTATCGGCATCCGTTTACGAACTAACTGCCATTTCCGGCTACAATAGCTCCCGGCAGGGCGAAATATCCTGAGTACAAATCTTTGATTTGTGCGATGGGTGTATTTCGCTCTCAAACGCCGAGGGCTTTGTGAGATACTACCTGCTTATGCCATAACTTGTCTTTAGTTTTTTATTTTGGGCGTATCCGCCCCTTTTTTCTGCCCGTATCCGGGCTTATTTTTTACCCCTAACAACCAAACGGCTATTTTTCTTCCTGTCTGCTTTATTCCGGTATCCTTGCACGTACATACTCCAAATCTCCGCAATACGGTGTTCCAACCAAATACCATTCTCTCGACAGATTCATTTCTATTCGGGTTTTTACCCACTGATCATCAACTAGAACTTCCAGACATTCTCCGCAGTGAAATCCTGGATCAATCCATAAGTCTGATGACAATAATCCATATCTTTTGTTACAACTGTTGTAACCTAATCTTCCTTCTCTCATGGTGTCATTCTCCCTTCATTTATCATTTCCGCAGGGACGCCCTGAATCAGGGCCCCCTTTTGAAAAGTTTTTTCTTCGCCAATCAACTACCGGCTACACCTTACGAACCTTCTCTTTGTTTGCTATCTACAGGTGCGTGGCACGCTCCTGTCATAAGGTAATCAAGCAGAACCTTTACCAACGAAAGTTCTCATGCATTCCACACTTATCCAAATACTCTTGTCTGGCCTTTTCTCGTTCTTCCTCGGTTGGTGCTGTTTTGAATGTTGTATATAACTGACGCTTTACCATACTGTCTAATTTTTCCATCAATGCTTTTTCTATCTCCGGCAAATATTCCTCGTTCCCGGCAAGATGGTACTGGAACAATGCCAGTAATAAATCTTTTGGTATCTGCACCTGTGATTTTCTTTCCATGTTTCTCCTTTCCGTGACGGTCGTGACGATAGTGACGATATTTTCACTACCGACACGCTATATAAAATACCGTCACAACCGTCACATATCGTCACGCTTGTTTTCCAACAAAGGCTAATCTGATCTTTCTTCCATCATGTCCTCGTTCCGCTTTATACTGGATTCCATATTCCAGAATCAATCGTTCCAGGCTGACATTTAATTTTCGTGATAATGCGTTCGGCTGCATTTCCACCTGCAATACTTCCACAAGCTCTGTTGCTGTTCCTACCCACTCTGGCATAGTTTCTGTTACAAGTTCTTTGATTTTTTCCAACACTGGATCTTCTGGTTCTTTCCAAAGTTCTGTTTCTGTCTTGGTAAGTTCCCAGACACATCTCTCCCGATTAAAGTTCAACCACAGTTTCTGATCCTGCTGGTCACGCCCTGCCACTTCCAGAACTGCCTTATTATCTGTCCGTTTTTCTTTCTGCATGACGAATGCTCCATCCGCAGCTCCAAGCAATCCATTCGTGCCAGAAATCATATCAAAGCTATCGGAAGATTCCATTTTCCTTGTATGATGCACAACCAGAAAACAGATACCATATTTATCACTGAATGCTTTCAGCTTCGTTACAATCTCATAATCACTGGCATAACTGAATTTATCTCCACCAACCTCACGCACTTTCTGAAGAGTATCAATGATAATCAGTCTTGCGTCTTTATGCTCCGTCACAAATGTTACAAGCTGTCTTTCCAGACCGTCATTGAGCGATTTGGATTTTGTAGCGAAATAGAAATTCTCACTGCCTTCCATTCCAAACATCTGTGATAACCGCTTTTGCAACCTTGCATAATCATCTTCCAATGCCAAATACAAAACCGTTCCCTGTCTGACTGAAAATCCCCACAATGGAATTCCTTTACTAATGTGATATCCGATCTGCGCCATAAAAAATGATTTCCCGATTTTCGGTGAACCGACAAACAAGTAAGTTCCGTTATACAGAAGTCCATCTACAATTGGCAGTTTTGGTGGATATGCGGTATCGTATAATTCCATCATAGAAACTGTTTCCAGATCATCTGGATTCTTTTTATTTGCTGATTTTGCTGTATTTTCCGCATTATTTGTGGCTTGCAGATTGCCCTTACCGGGCAAATCTGCTATACTTTGGTTGGTTTTTAAATTTTGTAATGGCTGTTCCACATCTGCGCCAACAGATGCAATCGGAGCAGTCATTTTTTCTTTTACTGTCATTCATTTTCCCCTTTCAATCCATACAATGTCTCTGCGACCAATCTCAGGGTACTCAGCAACTCTTCGTTTTCCTCACTGCATTTTTCCAGATGTTTCAATTCTTCATAAATCTCTGCCATCTGATTTCGCAATGCTTTATACACTCTTGGATTTCCCTGTACCACAATTTGCCGATCAGTTAATCGTTTTGTGATATAGTCCTGCTTGCTAAGTCCTGACAATCGGACACATGCATCAATCTGCTCTGCTTCTTCCGGTGATACCCGGAATGCTACGATTTTGTTTCTCCATCTTCCTTTACTGTCCAGATTTTTCTCCATTTAATTTTTCCATCCTTTCAATATCCAACTGTTCTGCCATCTGTGTCTGCTCACTTGGAAACAGATGTGCATATCGGTAAGTGATATCAATGCTCTCATGTCCCATTCGATCTGCAATTGCTAATACCGTAAATCCCATATTGATCAATAACGCTACATGGGAATGTCTCAAATCATGCACACGAATTCGCTTCACCCCAGACACTTTTGATCCTCTGTTCATTTCATGATGCAGATAAGATTTCGAAATCGTGAAAATCCGTTCGTCCTCTTTCGGCTCATACAGCATTTTCAGATAATCCTGCATCTCATCACACAAAAACTGTGGCATCTTAATGGTTCGATTACTTTTTAACGTCTTTGGTGGTGTAATCACATCTTCCCGGTGCAGTCTCTGATAGGACTTGTTAATCCGTAGTGTATGCGTTTCAAAATTGAAATCTGCCGGTGTAAGTGCTAATAACTCGCCCATGCGAATCCCACACCAGTAAAGTATTTCAAATGCATAATAGGAAACAGGCTTGTCCATCATGGCATCTGCAAATTTCAGATATTCTTCTTTTGTCCAGAACAACATTTCCCGGTGCTCCTCTTTTCCCATATTTCCTGCTTTCTGTGCTGGATTAGATGGAAGATGGTAAAAATTAACTGCATGGTTGAAAATAGCACTTAACTGACTGTGAATTTTCTGCAGATAAGAAGCAGAATACGGTTTTCCATTTGGCTGACGGATCGCAAGCAGTTCATTCTGCCATGCAATAATGTCCCTGGGCTCAATTTCTCCTATTTTACGCTTTCCGAAATAAGGAAGAATTTTAGTTCTGGCAATATTTGTTTTCGTTCCCCAGGTATTATCACGAATTCGATTTTGCATATCCTCCACATAAATCTCATAAAAGCTTTCGAAAGTCATATCCAGTTTGGCTTCTTTCTTCAGCAATAGCTCTCGTTCCCACATCTGTGCTTCTCGTTTTGTAGGAAATCCTCTTTTTGATGACTGGTGCGTTTCTCCTGTCCAATCGGTATAACGATAGACTACTCGCCACTTTCCAGTGGCATTATCTTTATGAATACTCATACAAATTCTCCTCTCTTTCTCTTACATTTCGCTGTAACATACTTTTTTGCGGAAATAATTGGTGTTTACTCTGCCAGCTACCGTAAGATAACCCAGCTTCTGTAATTCTTCATTTAGCTGTTTGACAATCTTATAAGCATAAGACTTGGAAACTCCCAGTTCCGCTGCAACTTCTTCTACTGTCATAAAAGTTCTGTTCGTCACATCGCATCTCTCCTCTCTATCTTAACGTAATTTGTTTAAGTCGTTGCATTTGCATGATACTAAACATTTTAATTTAAGTCAAGCAGTTTTATAAGAATATTAAATTTTTTTGTTTAAGTTCTTCTTGCTATCTAAAATTGCTCATGCTATACTGAACCTAAACAGAATTGTTTTATTTTCTATCACAATTAATTCCAGCAACACGAATGACCATTATAAGGAGGCAAACAACAATGGCAATCGGACAACGTATCAAATTTTTTCGCAACCGCAAAGGCATGACACAAAAGCAACTCGGAGAACAACTTGGATTCAAGGGAAAAACATCAGATGTCCGCATGGCTCAGTATGAATCTGAAGCCAGAGTTCCTAAGATTGATCTTGTAAAACAAATGTCTCAGATCTTTGATGTCAATACTCATGCTTTAACCGTGCCCGATATTGATACTCATATAGGTCTGATGCACACACTATTTGCACTGGAAGATATATATGGTCTAAAGGTAAGAAATGTAGATGGACAGCCCCATCTCTGTCTTGACGCTTCCATATCTGCTCCCGGCTCATCTGTCGATGAAATGCTTCGTGCATGGATGGAACAAGCTGACAAACTGGAAAACAGTGAAATCAGCAAGGAAGAATATGATGAATGGAGATATAAGTATCCGGAACTGGATACTTACCAGAAATGTGCCAAGATACCATCTCAGGAATTGAGTGATTACCTCGTAAAAGAATTGACTAAAAAAGAAAAATAAGGAAAAAGAAAACCTTACCGATATTCAGTTTTTTACTTCTGAAAATCAGTAAGGTTTCTTTATATACGTTATGAAATAAAATTTCTATCTCTTGAATAATCGCAAAATGTTGCCATTTTGTTGCCAATCACTAAACATATTTATTTGCAACCCGCATAAATACTGGGTTCTTATAATTGTGTGGATTATTCGAACTCTTGGGCGGAGAGATTAATTTGGTTGTTTCTCGGTACACATTTGTGTGTTTTATTCTTCATATTCATTGCATTTTGCATTTTTGTATACCTCGTCCAAAATTTTTAGAGCCAAAATGGAGCCAATTATAATCCAACAAATACATGATGTAATTATGCATTCACATATCAAAAATGCTTAGCTGTGTTTCTTTTAATGAACCAACTTTTCTGATAGTAATTTTGTCATCTTCTTGGACTTGACCACATAGAAGTGGCGATAAAGGATCATATTTAGCAGCATTTGTTTCTACACTTTTCGAACTATAGTTTGCATAACAATATGCACATCCATTTTTACATGTATTATAAGTACCTATTTCAACACTTTCAACACATCCACATTCTATACGCTGATTCTTATCTTTTTCGACATTTAATTTGCATCCAATAATCTTTTCAATCAATTCTCTATCTATGCAGGAATTATGAACTATACCACATTCATCTAAGTCTATTTTTTCCGCGCAACTTCCAAGCTTTATATTATTATCTGCTGCTATCTTGCTTAATTCCTTAGCAAATTCTCTCAACTCATAATCGCTTAATTCATAACTTAACAGCCCATCCATATTTTTCTTATTCTTAGGATAAATATCCACAAAGCTAATCACACATTTTTCTGTATATCCGCTTAATACCTCTGCAATACTCTTAAATGCTTTTATGTGATATTCTTTCGTATATCTATCCGAAAAGAATATAGGATCATATCTCCAAACAACTCTTTGCTTACCTATTTTATCAGACAACTTTTGAAATATTGGAATCATGGTAGTTTTTTTATTAGGTAAATTTGCCTCAACATCATTTCCATACCCAGTTAATGTAAATTGAAAATAATAACTATAGTCTTTTATCTCATCAAGTCTTTTCATCATTGGCAAAGGGTTCTTTGTCCAAAACACAATACAATCTACAATATCTGGTGTTATTTTTATTTCGCTTATCTGATGAGCATTCATCGGATTACGAACATATAGAAATCCCTCTTTTATTCTATTGTAGAACCATTCCGAATAATAATTAGGAATATCTGTTCTTCTACTCACACTTAATATCATCTAGCTCATCCTTTCAAACATAATTACCTGATATCTAATATGCTTTACTCTTAAAATAGGCCATCTGCTTAAATATTTCTGACAATCAGATTGACAATTCATTTCTTGAATCTTATAATTCACACATTCCATATTTAGATTTGTCACAAACTGTAATGCACCTTGCGGATACTGAAAATCATTATCTAATGATACAATGCCATCATTGCAATCATAATATGCATATCGATTATACGGCCATTTGGTATAGAAACCATTTTTACTTATTGCTTCAATTAAGCATTTTGTTTTTTGCATATCTCTATCCATACTCCCCTGATCTTCCCTAAGAGATATACAAACAAAAAATCTATTTTTTTGTATCTTCTTTGACGAAAAGCTATTTGCCATAGCATTCAGTTCACTATCAGAGAACTCGCTAATTGACTTTGGGAAAAAATACACATCGGAGATAAATTGACTATTATTTGTGAAAATATCAGCTGCATTTCCAATTAAATAATGTACTTCATCATTTTGCCTTTGGGGAATTTTGTAGTTCCAGTCAATTATATCTATTCCAACATATCTTATGCTACAATCCATTTTACTCTTCATTTCTAATGCATGTATCAATGACCAATAATCTATCATCGATCCACATCCTACCGATGTTACCGAAATATGATTAGTATCATCTATCTGAGATAATACATCCAGATACATTCTACTATATTCAAATGCATAAGCAAATGCATATCTTAATAAGTATAACTGCTGAATATTTATATCTGTGTAATCAGGAATTGCTCCTGCTTCAAAATTTAATTCTTTAAATTTACATAAGCATACATCATTATCAACATAACTTTGCAAATCTTCATATATTCCTTGCAAATATTGTGTTATATCAATCATAGAAATCCCTCCTTAACTCCATATATACAATTACAGAGATCATTTTATATACTGATACTTGTTTATATTATACAATATCCAACAAAAAATAGCCATTACAATCAACTCTCATACCTAAAAACTCCCTAGCCATCATTTCCGCCGTAGCCCGGTTATACCCCTTTTTCAGATACCCCTGCACAATCGTCCCAAACATTCCCTTAACCATATCATCCTCAATATCACAATATGCCTGCATCTCACCAGACAAAGCCATTACCACATACTCTATTGGCTTGTTATCCAACAACCTATGCAACTTCGCCAGTGACTGCTCCGTTGTCCTCAGAGCAGCCTCCACTTCTTCACACTTTATCCGTAACATATTTCCATCTGTAAACCACACCTCAACATAGCCGTTATCCATTTTATAAGCACATTCCACGATATTATCCATTCGATTATCTTTCATCTCATCAATCCATCCTTCCAATTATCTTGTCCCATAAGACCTGTCATACCGCCTTATCTGCTGCTCTGTACGCTCCTGTTCCTTTACCTTACGAATAATCGTATCAATCTGCTCTGCACCGGCATATCTCTTCACACGCTCCAGATCATCAGCCTTTTCCTGCAACAGCTCTGTCTTATCACTCATATTCTTAATCTTGCCCTTGTAAAACTCCACATCATCTGACAATCTCTTCTTTTCCTTTTGAAGCTGTATTACTTCCTCTTTTAGCCTTACACACTGGATTGTCAGATTCTTTATCAGTGTTTTAAGCTTATTCACAAATGGCATGACTACCTTATCCCGAAATGACTTAGCACTTGCAAATGCTCCCGGCTCCGGCAACTGCCATTCCGGTGCTTCATCATACTTCCTTACATCACGCTGCAATAATTGCTCCGACTGCACCATCTGCTCTATATGGCTCTTAAGCTCATTCTGTTGCTTTTCAAGTTGAACATTATTCTGTTGCAAATCATTGTATTTCTGTCTTAATACCTGATTATCAGATTTCAATGAATCATTCCTTTGCTCCAGAGTGTGATTGTCAGCAGATAACTGATCATTCACATTCTTCAATTTACTATTCTTATATTGTAAATCTTCATTCCTTTGTTCCAGTTCTTCATTATCTGTCTGCAACTGTAGCTGCTTCTGCTTCAAATCATGATTTTCCATGCGAAGTCTGTCCTTGCGACTTTCAAGCCTTGTATTCTCCATCCTCAAATTCTGATTACCTGCAAGCAGTACTTCCTTCTCTTGTTGTGCTATAGTTCTCTCTTCATTTGCCTTCTGTATAGCTTCCTCAGCCAGTTCCTTTTCTATAGTAACATTTTGCAATTCCTGTTTCTTTACAGAAACCGCTTCCCCAAGCTGTAAAACCACCGAAGATATTTCCTGTTTTTGGCTATCCAGCTCAGCTACTTCTTTTGCTCGCTCTTTCTTTTCAAATTCAAGCACCGACAAATGCTTCTCATGTGTTCCCTTTTTCAGCCATTCCACACCATATCGCTCCATGACTGTAGCAAGTTCCTGCTTCTCTGATGCAATCCATTGATTTAATTCTGTTGCACCCCTTGTACCACCAGCAAATCCTTCTGCCGCTAGTGCAGATTTTAATGATACCCTTGTATCAAGTCCTCGCTTACTTCCTGTAATATATGGTACAAAATCAATGTGCAGATGCGGTGTTTCTTCATCCATATGCAAATGTGCCGCGAATACATACAAGTACGGATTTCTGGCTTGGAACTCATCCATAAATTCCGTTAAAATCTTTTTTGCCAACACTCCGTCCTCACTTTTGGCATTCATATCATCCTTGTTTCCAATCTGAAATATTACTTCATGAAACAACTTTTCCTGCTTGCCTCGTCTGATTTTCTCATAGTAATCATCAATCACACGATCTTTCCGTTTCTGTTTTGCATTATATCGTTCCAATGCCTCATCAAACAGCTTATGATAAACTTGTTTAATATCTTCCTGACAAAATTCCACATTATCAGCACTTCTGTTTTTATCTACATTCTTAGCTGTAAATGCTCTGGTATTATGGTTCACAGAACCTTTTCCGATCATTGCACTTATCGTTCTCTCCATAGGCAATCTTCCCCTTTCTTTTATCTGTCATATTAGCGCCGGATATCGGCATAGAGCGAGGTTTCCTCGCTCTGGCTTTGTTACTTTCGTCGAAAGTAACGCAAAAGCACTTTTGACAGCTGTCGCCATCAAAAATGCAACCTGACAAGTCAGGTTTTGCGCCCTGCCGGGAGCTTTTATGCCTGCGGCAGTTGTGCCCGTTCCGGTCACATCATCATCGCTGCCACCCCACCATTTTTTTAACCGTATCCTACGGGTGCGTGCCACGCTCCCGTTTTAATCGTCTAAGGAAAACTTACCATCGGAAGCTGTCCGGCACACCACGCTTGTCAAGATATTCCCTGCGTGCCTTTTCCTTTTCTTCCTCTGTCGGTGCAGTTTTATACTGCGTATACAGCTCTCTCATTACCAACGCATCCATCTTTTTCTCCAATGCCTTAGTTATCTCCGGCTCTGTTTCTTCCTGCCCTATCAGAAAATATCTCACGAGTAAAAAGAAAAGCTCCTGCGAAATCTGCACATTCTTCATAGTAATCCACCAATCCTTTCTGCAAGATCGCAACAACGCAATGTCTATATCTTTTGCAACCTTGCAATGTTCAAGACCGCATTTCCATATACTCTGCATTGTTGCGTTCTTCCCTTATTCTGGCTTTACTTTATCCAGTTCCCAATACCATGCGTTGTTGATTTTCCTTGTCTGGACACCCAACTCTTTCTTTGCGTTTTGCAGTGTCCGTTTGGAAATCCCCAGCTCATTTGCCCGGTCAAATATCTCATTACTCAGAACCGCACTCTGTGTTTCTGCAAGCTCCCTTAACATCTGCTTTGCCTGCTCCATTTTATTTGCCTTTGGTGTAATTCCGCCAAGCACCTCGTCCACCGTAATCTCATAATCTCCAAGCCACTTGAACCCGTCCTCTGATAAAGCAAACGCTTTCGGGTGTCCGAATGCTGCAAGGTTGTTTTTTATCTGAACAACTGCTCTGGTATTCGATTCTCCTTCTACCCTGCCGACCAATAACACACTCCTCGCTACCGCAAAGAAATCTATGGAACCCATGCCCCGGTATGCCGCTTTATTGCCAGAAGCCTTGTTCATGTGACCGATAAGGATAATGGCACACTTTGTTTTCTCTGCCAATGCTCCTAATTTCTTTGTCATATCCCTTGCTTCGTTCGCCCGGTTCATATCCATGCCACCGCCCAAATATGCCTGTATCGGGTCTAAAATCAAGAGCCTTGCACCAGTCCTTACAATCGCTTGTTCCAATCGTTCATCTACCATAGACAGCGATTTGTCGCTCTCATCAATAACAATAATTCTCTCACAGTCTGCCCCTGCAAGTTCCAGTCTCGGTTTTACCGTATCTGCAAGACCATCTTCCGCAGTCTGGTATATTACATTGAATGGTTCAATCTCTTCCATATTCGGAAAAGTCTTCCGGTTCGTACAGGCTGCGGTCAGCATCATGGCAAAATAAGTTTTTCCCTCTCCCGGATTGCCCTGGATAATTGTCAGTTTTCCAAATGGCAGATAGGGAAACCACAGCCATTCTACACTGGTCTGCTCAATATCTTCATAGCACAGCATCGGCACCAGTTCTTCCGGTGCTTTCATTGTAACTGTTTCAATGATTGCTTTCTTCCTGTCCGCACTTTTATCGCAGAGGATTTCATTCCAGTCCTTTCGGGACGGTTTCAGACGGATGATACTGTATCCGTCCGGGATTTCTTCTGCCAGTTTCTCACAGGCTTCATTCCCTGGCTGGTCATTATCCAGGCACAAAAATACAGAAGTAATCTGAGGGCGTTCAGAAAGAAAAGCCATCAGTGCCACACCGGAGATGCCACCTAAA
>OHPV01000754.1_pt1 | contig 18040 bp, 9 predicted proteins | sample 1577781 | NCBI WGS metagenome assembly OHPV01 (sample SAMEA3879518, study PRJEB24766) | human gut metagenome | biome: human-associated habitat; feature: feces | place: USA | collected 1985/1987 | reverse complement strand
GTTGTTTACATTATCGTTTTTGAATCCTAGGAATTTGTTGTGTGGCATGTCGTACAGATTCTCTTCCGTATCTTTCGATAGATTGACTGAACTGGTATAAGGAGTACGGTTATCATTCAGATAATCCATTTCTATGGTAACGCTTGTTTTGTCATCCGGACGCCATTCTAATGAAGGGTTGATGTATACGCGATTGGAATGGATGACCGGACGATAATTATCCGAACGTTCGAAGGCACCGTTCATACGGAAAGCGATCGTCTGATTTTTATCCAGAACGGATACAGTAAATATTGCGTGGATATGGAGGTCAACAATACGTCAATCCTGAAATATCCCTGCTCCAAATATATCGAACAGCCGCGGGAAGCGATGGTGCGCAGGCTGACGCAGGACGACAAAAATACGATTCTGCGGATTTTTATGGAGGATCTGGATACGCTGATGACGCAGCTTACGACCGGCGCGCATCATGAGCACAAGGTGCTGGTGCTGACGGAGCCATTATGCGAGCTGCCGGTGCGCGAGCAGATTTTCCGGGATATTGTTGCAAAATACGGAAAGGATGCGCAGGTGATTTTAAAACCGCATCCCAGAGATGTTTTAGACTATCATAAGCTGTTCCCGGACGATATTGTGCTGGATGGAAAGTTCCCGATGGAAATCCTGAATTTCATCGAGGGACTGGAATTCGACCAGGTAGTTTCCGTGTATACTGTGCCGGATTCGATTCATTTTGCAAAAGAAAAGGTTTTTCTGGGGGATGACTTTATGGATCTGTACGAAGATCCTTTAAAACACCGCTTTAATGAGCAGATTTTTTAAAAAGCAGTTACAGGATAGGGCTGCAGGAACGAAAGGAACGCTTTCATGAAAAAAATTTACCGTAAAATGATGGTTCTGATGAACCGGAAGCAGAAGCTGAAAATGGTTCAGATTCTGTTTATGATGGTGATCGGTGCGATTCTGGAAACCGTCAGCATCGGTCTTGTGGTACCTGCGATTCAGATGATTATGGATCCGGGCTGCGTGGAGGGCGACGGCACCCTGGCACAGATTTACCGATGGACAGGCTTTCAGAAACCGGGATATTTCACGACGCTGATTCTGGCGCTGATTATTCTGGGCTTTGTGTTAAAAAACGTCTTTCTGTATTTTCAGAATGTGGTGCAGCTACGCTTTGTATACACGAACCAGTTTGAAACCTCTCAGCGCATGATGATCAATTTCATGAAGCGCCCCTATGAATATTATCTGAATGCGGATACCTCTGTCATCCAGCGTATGATCACGTCTGATGTCAATAACATGTACGGTCTGATCCTGGCGCTGCTGCAGCTGATGAGCGAAGTGATTATTTTTGTCCTGCTGGCGGTTACGCTGACTGCGATGGCTCCGCAGATGATTCTGACGGTAGCGGCACTGCTGATCGTGACGCTGCTTGTGATCAAGCAGTTTTTAAAGCCGATCATGCGTCAGGCGGGCATCGAGAACCAGGATTATTACAGCGGTCTGTACAAATGGATTGAAGAATCCGTTATGGGCATCAAGGAAATCAAAATTGCCAATAAAGAAAATTATTTCATCCGCGAATACGGCAAATGCGGTCACGGCTATGTGAGCGCAGTGCAGAAATATAATATTTTTAACGCGACGCCCCGTCTGCTGATCGAGACGGTCTGCATGGCGGGACTGATTCTGTACCTGATTTTCATGATCCTGTCCGGCGAGGATGTCACCAGCATGGTGAGCCAGCTGGGTGCATTCGGCGTTGCTGCCATGCGGCTTCTGCCTTCTGCAAACCGGATCAACAACTATTTGACACAGATTTCCTATTTCGAGCCCTTTTTTATGGGCGTGTCCGACAATCTGCAGGAGGAAATCCACGACAAAAACGTGGTTTACGACGAAGCTGCCTATCGGAGAAGCAAGCCGGTGGATAAGCTGCCCCTACAGGATAAAATTGTACTGGATGATATTGTATACAAATATCCGAATTCCGATGTGCTGATCTTCGACCATGCGCATATGGAGATCCCTGCCGGAAAATCTGTCGGCATTGTGGGGACATCCGGTGCGGGCAAGACAACGATTGTGGATATTATGCTGGGGCTGCTGTCGATTCAGGAGGGACATATCCTCGCAGACGGTGTGGAGATTCGGGATCATTACGAATCCTGGCTGAAAAATATCGGCTACATTCCCCAGACGATTTTCATGATTGATTCCACCATCCGCAAAAATGTGGCGTTCGGTTACGCGGATGAAGACATCGACGATGCAAAGGTCTGGGAGGCACTCAAAAAAGCCCGTCTGGATGAGTTTGTCCGCAGTCTTCCCGAAGGGCTGGATACCGGCATTGGCGAGCGCGGCATCCGGATTTCCGGCGGTCAGCGTCAGAGAATCGGAATTGCGAGAGCGCTGTTTGAAGATCCGGAGGTTCTCGTTTTGGATGAAGCGACCAGCGCACTGGATAACGATACAGAGGCTGCGATCATGGAATCCATCAACAGCCTGCATGGTCATAAGACATTGATTATTATTGCACATCGTTTGCAGACGATCGAAAAATGCGATATTGTTTACCGTGTAGAGCACGGGGAGATCGAACGGGAACGCTGATGCGCGACGAACAGGACGATGCGGAAGCAAAACGTAGTCCTGAAGAGACGATTTACGCGGCGGGAGTACAGCACTGCGCACTTTTGGAACACACCGCGCGCCCGGAAAGGAGGAGACATGGGAAAGCCCGGACGTCAGGCAAATTTTGAGCTGCTTCGGATCATCGCCATGTTCATGGTTGTGATCCTGCACTGGAACACGAACAGCGGATTGCTTTTGGATGTCGGAAGCCCTGTGACGGGCGCCGGGGTCTGGTCCCTTGTGACAGAATCAGTCTGCATTGTCGCAGTCAACGTTTATGTGCTGATCAGCGGATATTTTCTTTCCTCCTGTACCTATTCCTTCCGGCGTGTGGCGCAGGTGCTGGTTCAGACGTTGTTTTATACGGTGCTGATTCCTCCGGTTCTGGCACTTGTCGGTGTCCTTTCGTGGTCGGAGGTTCTCAATCCCTACCACATCTGGAACAGTATTTTTCCGGTGCAGTCCGGACATTACTGGTTCGTGAGCGCTTATGTGGTGCTGTGCCTGTTGTCCCCATTTTTCAACGCAGGGCTGGAAACCCTTTCCCAAAAACGGATGCAGCAGCTGCTGGCGGCGCTTTTGTTCTTTTTTTGCATCGGAAAATCCTTCAGTCCGCTGCAGTTTGCGTTGGATCGTTTCGGATATGACTTCGGATGGTTTGCAGTGCTGTACCTGACCGGCGGTTATTTGAAAAAATACGGGATGCCGCGTTTGAACAGTTTTTCCAAAAATATTGCGTTGTATGCAGGCTGCACGCTGGGGACATTTTTGCTGGAGCTTTTGCTGCTTCCTTTGGCAGGACGACTGGCGGGACTGACCTATTATGCGTCCGTTCCATTTCACTATAATGCACTGTTTGCCTATCTTGCGGCGGTGGGGCTGTTTGGCGCGTTTGCTGTCCTGAAGGTAAAAGAAGGGCGTTTTGCAGATATGGTGCGGTTCTGGAGCCCTGCGGTATTCGGGGTTTATCTGATTCATCAACAGACGGATATTGCACCGCGCTGGTTTGCGTGGGTCAACGCCCTGACCGGACGACTTGGGGATTTCTGGAACATCGTTCCGGGTGAGACGGGCGTAACTGCAGGACGGATGCTTCTTGTGCTTTTGGTGCAGTCCGTCATCGTTTTTGTGGTCTGTATCGGAATCGAGCGGCTGCGGCTGTGCGTGTTCGATAGAATTGGAAAAGGCTGAGGCAGGTTTGCTGCAAATCGGGAAAAGGTTTTTTTGGAGGAAAAAAGAGAGCGTGAAAGAAAAAGCAAAACGATTGGGAACAATTTTGTTTCCGGTGATACTGTTTTTGTATCCGCTGTTAAAAATTACACAGGGAATCGAACTGACGGACACCTGCTATGGTCTGGTAAATTACCGCTTTTTCCCGCATGCGGGGCAGGAGTGGACGGTTGCGACCTATCTTGCAGATGTGCTCGGGGCGCTTTTGATGCGCCTGCCCTTTGGGGACAGCCTGGTGGGAATGCGTTTTTATACGGGTCTTTTCGTCAGTGCCATGGCGCTTTTGGCGTATTTTTTCCTGAAAGGCAAAATGCCGTCCTGGATCGTGTTTCTGGGCGAATTCGCGGCAATCAGCCTGTGCTGGATTCCGACGACGAGCCTGTATAATTACCTGACGTTTTTCCTGTTTTTGTGCGGAACGGTGCTTTTATACCGCGGACTGATCTGGCAGAATCGCAAATGGATGGCGTTTGCTGGCGTATGTCTGGGCGCTTCTGTGCTGACGCGCCTGCCTAACATCGTAGAATGTGCGCTGATTATCGCGGTATTTTATTATGGCATTTTGAAAAAGAAAAAAGTGGCGGAGATCTGGAAAGATGTCGCTGCCTGTGTGATCGGCTTTGTGGCGGCATTTCTTGTCGGTTTTCTTGCAATCAGCCTGCAGTTTAGGTTTGATGCATATCCGAAGATGCTTGTCGGGCTTGCCGGATATTCCGGAACGGATGAGACGTATTCATCCCTTTCTATGATTACTTCTGTTGTATCTGCTTATGTAGAAGCGTTTAAATGGGTGCTGATTTTGGGGATCGCAGCGCTTTTAGGTACGGTTTTATTTTTCCTTCTCCCCGGAAAATTCGAAAAAGGCAAGATGGTGCTGTATCTATGCATGCTTCCGGTGCTGCTGCGGTTTTTATGGGGACGCGGCATGTTCAACCTGCAGTACGCCTTTTACTGGAGCGTATTTGAGTGGTGTATGGTGCTTTTATATGTGGCTATCGGGCTGTGTATCTGGACCCTTGCCGATCCGCTGGTATTTCGAAGGGATAAGCTGTTGTCGTTGATGGTGCTTTTGGTCATTTTGATCACGCCGATCGGAAGCAACAACGAAACATATCCGAATATGAATAACCTGTTTTTGGTTGCTCCGGTGACCTTCTGGATGGGCTACCGGCTTTTGTTAAAGCTGCGCCGCCTGCCGTATAGCTTTGCGTGCCGGGCGATGCTGGTGTGCGTGGCGGTTGTTTTTCTGATACAGAGCACGGGCTTTGGCGTGCGTGCGGTTTTTCGGGACAGCATCGAGGGACAAAAGCGGGATACCCGGGTTGTAAACTGCAAAAAGCTTTCCGGTGCAAAAACGAATCGGGCAAATGCAGAGCAGCTGCAGGATGTTGTGGATTATTACGCAGAGCATGCGGATGAATTGGAGGAAAACAGCAGGCTTTTGACCTTTGGCGATGTGCCGGGCTTTTGCTGGCTGTTCGATCTGCCCTCGGCGCTGTCCCACGACTGGCCGGATATGAATACTTACCCGGCAGAGACGATGCGGACAGATTTGGAAGCGCTGTCCCAGGCGGGAGAAAAGCCGCTGGTGATCCTCTGTCCCGGAAAGGTGGACACAGAGGATGCACAGGAAGCGCAGAAATGGGAGCTGCTGCAGGAGTTCCTGGCGCAGAATGCCTATGAAATGAAGCTGGATAACGGAACCTATCAGATTTATGAATAAAAATGAAAGCAGCGCAGTGCGGTTGAAAAAACGGACTGCAAAACCGCTTTTGGGAAAGAAGGAATCAACCATGGAAGAAAAGAAGCTTCCCTTTACCGGACGGGAAAAAATCCGGTTCAATGTACCTCCGTTTACGGGACGGGAATACGAATATGTGCGCCAGGCAGTGGAAAATCAGAAGATCTGCGGAGACGGGGAATTTACCAAAAAGGCGAGTCGCTGGTTTGAAGAAAAAACCGGAACGGCGAAGTGCCTGATGACGACTTCCTGTACCCATGCGACGGAGCTTGCCGCGATTCTGGCGGATATCAAACCGGGGGATGAAATTATTATGCCGTCTTACACATTTGTTTCCACGGCAAATGCGTTTGTGCTGCGGGGCGGCGTGCCTGTTTTTGTGGATATTCGTCCGGATACCATGAATATTGACGAAAAACAGATCGAAGCAGCGATCACCGAAAAGACGAAGGCCATTGTGCCGGTGCACTACGCCGGAGTAGCCTGCGAAATGGATACGATCATGGATATCGCAAAGCGTCACAACCTTCTTGTGATTGAGGATGCGGCGCAGGGCGTGATGGCTTCTTATAAAGGGAAAGCCCTCGGGAGCATCGGTGATTATGGCTGCTACAGCTTCCATGAAACAAAAAATTACAGCATGGGGGAGGGCGGTGCACTGCTGATCCGCGATCGGGAGCATGTGGAGCGTGCAGAGATCATTCGGGAAAAAGGTACTGACCGAAGCAAATATTTTCGCGGTCAGGTGGATAAATATCGCTGGCAGGAGTTTGGCTCCAGCTATTTACCGAGTGAGTTAAATGTGGCGTATCTGTATGCACAGCTGGAAATGGCAGATCAGATCAATGAGGCACGGTTGGCGCGCTGGAATGAGTACTATAAGCTGCTGACGCCACTTGCTCAGGCAGGCAAGATTGAGCTGCCGGTGGTTCCGGAGGGCTGCGTCCATAATGCCCACATGTTCTATATCAAGACGGCGGACGAACACGAACGCCAGGAGCTGATCAATTATTTGAAGGAACGGGATATTCTGGCGGTTTATCATTATGTGCCGCTGCATTCCGCGCCTGCAGGAATTAAATATGGACGCTTCAACGGAGAGGATGTCTACACGACAAAGGAAAGTGAGCGCCTGCTGCGCCTGCCGATGTACTATGGTCTGACGGCGGAAGAGACAGCATTTGTGGCGGATCAGGTGAAGGAGTTTTATGGCAGGTAAGCAGTTTTTGAAAAAACACGAAAATTGCATACTGTCGCTTGCGATGGCTCTGATCCTGGCGGGGATTTTAGCGGCGCGCTTTGACTTTTATTATGATTTGAATGACGATGTGCTGATAAAAGATATTCTGTCCGGCGTATATTCCGGTACGCCGGACGGACATACCATGCAGTTGTTGTATCCGCTGGGAGCATTGCTTGCGCTGTTGTACCGGGGGCTTTCGATCCCGGTATTCGGCGCGTTTTTGCTTTTCTGCCAGTTTGGGAGTATCTGGGCGGTCGGATACAGGAGCACCGTGCTGGTGGACGAGGAGCGGGCAGCACGTGATGGCGCGCCTTTTGCACCAGGGATGTGCAGTGCAGCGTCTGCCACGCGTCTGGCAGAGCCTGCGGTATGTAGCGCATGGAATACTACTGCCGAGCGGCTGGGTGTAAAAGGGGTGCTTCTCCTTGTAGAGGCTCTGTTCTGGTTCGCAGCGATGGGCAGTCACCTCGTGTATCTGCAGTACACGGTCACGGCGGGGATGCTGGCGGGCGCGGCGATTTTCTGGGTTGTTACGGCGAAGGGCAAAGAACGCTTCTGGGCGCTTTTGCTTTATTGGCTTTCTTTCTGCCTGCGTCCGGAGATGGCGCTTTTGTGCCTGCCGCTTGCAGGAGCTGGCGGTCTTTGCATCTGGGGCAGGGAAAAACAGATTTTTTCCAAAGAAAGCCTGCGGCATTATCTTGGACTGTTTGCAGCGCTGGTAATCGGGATGGGTGTTTTTTACGGGCTTGACGTGCTTGCCTATTCCGATCCGAACTGGAAAGATTTCCGACAGTTTTTCGATGAGCGCACGATATTATATGATTACCATCTGGATTTCATTGAGCAATACGACGAAAACCGGGAAGCCTATGAAGAGACGGGTGTTTCCAGGACGCTGCAGGAGATGCTCAAAAACTATAACTTTGGGGCGGCGGATGAGATCGACACGCAGATGCTTTCTTCCCTGGCAGTGCAGGCGAAGAAAACAGACGCAAAAGAATCGGTGCTATTGCAGGTAAAAAAAGCAATTTGGCGGCTGGCACATGAAAACTGGTTGTCGAAAAGCGACCTGCCCTGGAACTTTGTCTGGCTGGCAGTTGTTTTTGCATGGTGTTCCTGCTGTTTACAGAAAGGAAACCGAAGATATTTCTGGCAGCCGGTTTTTGTGGTTTGTGTCGGCGGAATGCTGTGGAGCTATCTGCTGATGCAGGGACGGATGGTGGATCGCGTGACCCATCCGCTGTATCTGGCACAGATTTTGCTGGCGGCTGTGCTGTGGGGAACGGCACCGAGCACAGCCGCGCCCGGCATCAACACGCGCAGCACCGGACGTATTCACACTGTCATGACCGCTGCAGTCTGCGGTGTTATCCTGTTGCTTTGTATTCTCCGGGTTCCGGGCATGTGGCAGGGTGTGGCGCAGGAGCAGACACGCAGGGAAACGGTAAACCAGACAAACGAGGACGTGTTTGCATATTGCAAAAAACATGCTTCGACGCTGTTTTTAGAGGATGTGTATTCGACGGTGGCGTATTCGGAGAAGATTATGCTGGACCGCGATAAACCGTTCAATTATGATCTGCTGGGCGGCTGGCTGGTAAAAAGCCCGCTGACGAAGCAGAAGCTGTCAGCGTTTGGATATGCTTCCATGGGAGAAGCGGCCAGAAGCAGTGAGAAGGTCTGTCTGCTGGCGGACGAGGGCACGGATATGTCCTGGCTGACAGAATATCTGGAGGAACGGGGAGAACCCGGAATGCTGCTGCGGATCGGCTCTGCAGGAGAAGGGGTTGAGGTTTATCAGTTCCTTTCAGAAGAGCGCATAAACGAAATGTTTCGGGGAGAAGAGATTGATGCAGAAGATTGAGGGAAAGCAGATTTATCTGCGGCCGATCACGATGGAGGACACGGACCGGATTGTTTCGTGGCGGAATCAGGATCGCGTCCGGCATAATTTTATCTATCAGAAGCTTTTTACAAAAGAAAGCCATGAAAATTGGATGCACACCCAGGTGGAAACTGGCCATGTCGTACAGTTTATTATCTGTGAAAAAAATAACGATCGACCGGTAGGCAGCGTATATTTCCGGGACATCGACCACGACAATAAAAAAGCGGAATATGGAATTTTTATCGGAGAAGCGGACGCTGCGGGCAGAGGAATCGGATCGGAAACAGCCCGCCTTGCAGCAGATTACGCGCGGGATGTGCTAAAGCTCCACAAGCTGATGCTGCGCGTGTTCGCGGATAATGTCGGGGCAGTCAAAAGCTACCAAAATGCCGGATTTGTGCAGGAGGCATTCCTGAAGGATGAATTTTTGCAGAACGGCATTTATCGGGATATGCTGCTGATGGCAATTTTGTTTGAGGAGAACAGATAAACAGCGGGGGGAAAGATGAAAGAACAGAAAGTTGATACACGACAAAGAAAAATTTCGAATATAAGATTTAATAAGGTGCTTTTCACATCCATTCTTGTGTGTGGTATTTTTATTAGCGGAATATTTTATTTGTGGATTTATCATGGTCTACGTTATGGTTATGAAGCAGAAAGACCTTCTACAGAAACTTTTGAGACGGTATCAACTGAAGAAACGATTACTCAGGAATTTATTGCCAGAGAATATTATTTAAAGGGGATAGAGTTTGTTTTTATTAACCTTGCAGAAGACGGAAACGGAGAACTTGATTTTCGAGTATTAGATTCTGACGGAAGAATAAAAGCAAATAGTGAAATTGCCATTTCTTCTGTTACAGCGGGTGAGTGGGAATTTATTCCATTAATGGGAAGATTAAAAGCCGGTGAAAGTTATATTCTTGAAATCAGTGCGAAGGATTGTTCTATTCCACCATATGTATTAGCAAGGGAAAAGAAAACTGTAGGAGAAAATACTGTTTTGACAGCTTCTGGTGCGGAAACTTCGTTGGAATTGTTGAACGCATATGGATTTGCAGTGTCAGCTTCAAGATTGGAAAGGCTTTTAATTACTGTTATGCTGGCGGTTTGTCTGTTTGGATTATGGATATTCTGGGATAATGAAAAATGGACTGCAATATGTAAGCAAAATGCATGGGTAAAACAGATAAAGGATGGGATCGCAGCAGTTTTGCTGGTTGTACAATTTGTTTTTATGATTCCGGATATCATTTATGTATTGGAGAATACTGGATTTGATCCATCCTGGAGGTATTTCTTAAATGTTGTAAACGGAACAGATTTAAAATTCGGAAGAGATATTTATTTTACCTATGGTCCATTGGGATATTTGTTTTATTTAATGAAATTACCTGGAAATACGATAGAATATTGGTCTGGTATTGTTATTTGGGGGATTATTTTTCTATTTCATTTGTGGATGCTGTTACAGCTGTATAGATTGTATCAAAAGGGTAAGATTCATTTTTGGGCAATTACGGCGTCCGTGTGTTGCTATTTGGCAGGATATTACGCACCGACCAGAGATAACTATTTGTTGTACTTAATGATTTTAGCGGTGGTATTGTGGGCAAAAGGTGCAAAAAATATTGTATTGATTCCAAATCTGCTTTTGCTGTTGATGTTTTTTGGAAAGTTTTCAACCTTTACGAGTGGGTTCGCTTTTTGTATTTTATTCTGTATTTTCGATGTATTGTTTAGAAAAAACTGGAAAAGTATTTGGTTGTTTTTACCGGGAATTATACTTATGCCGGTATGCTATTTGGTCTATTGTCCGTCGATAAAAAACTTATTTGAGTATGTGGCGGGAATTTTGAAAATTTCTTCTGGTTGGATGTTGACTATGCAGTTTGACAGCGTACTGCAGCCAAGCGAAGTCAGATGGTTAATTATTTTAATTGCGTGTTATGTATTATTGATAATAGGGAATCTGTGGAGTAATTATAAAAGTTCTGCAGCAATTATTGCAAGCTGTGCTTCGATGTTTTTCCTTTATAAATATGCAACAACAAGACACGGATTAAAAGTTGGGATCTGGCTGTTTGCAATGTTATTTTCTGCGACTATTTTGTCGATCGACTGGAATGTTTTTTTTCAGAAAATTGGACAGAGGGCGAAAGCTGTAAGAAAGAATCAAATTATATATTACGTATGCGGAACAGCTATGATTATGGCAGTGGGATGTACAGGAATTTTAGAAGCACACAGTTTGCGCAGTTCAATGGGATATGTGAAAGAAGCTTTGGCTGCGAAGATGTATCATTATACGCATTTGGGAGAGAACAGTATACCAGAAGAATTGGTAAAGGAAAATCAACTTCCAGATGAAATTTTAGAGGCAATTGGAGAGCATACAGTAACTGTATATCCCTGGCGAAATGGTTATGGAGCGGTATATCCGGAATGGAATATGGTTTGGTATCCGTCCGTACAGAATGGAAATGAATATATTCCGTGGCTAGATGGAATAGTTGCTGATTGGTTTTGTTCGGAAAAAGCATCAGAAAAGATATTGTTGACGAATGAGACAATTGATCATCATATTCCATATTTGGAAAATCCGCTTACTTGGGAAGCAATTCGAAATAACTATGAGGTGGAAATTATTTCTGATGATGTTTGCGTTTTAACACAAAGAAAACAGAAGATTGAAATAGAAAAATTGGAAAAGGTAGGGGAACAAATTAGTTCTTCTAATGAAACTATTGTGTGCCCTGAAAATGCAGATTATGTTAAAATACATTTAAAACTGAATTTAAAGGGTTTTATTAAAAAATGGTTATATCATGTAGGAACAGTAAATATGATGTTGGATTGTGAGGATGGAAGCCGGATAGAAGGACGTAGCGTAGTTCCAAATCTGGAATCAGGATTTTATTTGGAGAAAGTACCGGAGACACTGGAGGAATTGAAACAGGTTATAAATGATAAAGCATCAACTTCAATTATGCAGATTCAGTTGGATGGGAAAGGGTTGGAGGATTATCAGGAAAACGTTACGATAGAATGGTATTGCTTACAATAACAGCCGCATCTGCGGCAATACAGGAGGAAGATTGAAAAATAAAATTTTTCAATCACGAGATTTGTGTCTACATGCACTTGACACAAACTCGGTATGCGCAAAAAGCGTGCGCAGAAATGAGAGGAAAGTATGAAGAAACAGTTAGTCAGTTTTGTAATCCCGTGCTACCGGTCAGCGGAAACGATCGGCAGTGTGGTGGACGAAATCGAAGCAGCGATGGGGGAGCTGGAGCGGTATGAGTATGAGATCATTCTGGTCAACGATTGCTCGCCGGACGATACCTTTGGAAAAATCCGCGAGCTGTGCGGCAAGGATAAACGGATCAAGGGGATAAATCTGGCGCGAAATTTTGGACAGCATGCGGCACTGATGGCGGGATTTCATCAGGTAAAGGGCGACATCCTGGTTTGTCTGGATGATGACGGTCAGACGCCTGCAAACGAAGTCGGCAAGCTTCTGGCTGCGCTGGAAAACGGCGCAGACGTTGCATATGCAAAATATGAGCACAAGCATCACAGCGCATTTCGGAATTTCGGAAGCAGGGTCAACGACTGGATGCTCTGCTTTATGCTGAACAAACCAAAGGATCTGTTTATTTCCAGCTATTTTGCCGCAAGACGCTTTGTACTGGAAGAGATGCTGAAATATGAAAATGCGTTTCCTTATGTCATTGGACTGGTGCTTCGTGCAACCAGAAATATTGTCAACGTGACGGTAGAACATCGGGATCGAATGGTCGGCGAATCCGGCTACACCTTTGGAAAGCTGTTGGCGCTGTGGTTTAACGGATTTACAGCGTTTTCAGAAAAGCCCCTCCGGATCGCAACGATGGCGGGTGTGGGCTGTGCCGGACTGGGATTTTTGTACGGAATTTATACGATTATTAAAAAACTGGTGCTTCCGGGTGTTCCGATTGGATTTTCAGCGCTGATGGCGTCGATCATGTTTATCGGCGGAATGCTGATGCTGATGCTGGGGCTGATCGGGGAATATGTCGGAAGAATGTACATCTGTCTCAATCATGCACCGCAGTTTGTGGTAAGGGAGATCGTTGGTGGAGAAGAAGAGGAAGCGGGAAATTAAATATCGCACGCTTATTTGCAGCGCAGCAGGGGCTTTTTTTTGCGGATTCAGTGCAAACTGGGGCAGTCAGCTGGATCGAAACGGAAACGTAGCAGTAACGGATTTGTACAGCTGGCTGATCCCATTTCTGACGGCCTGTGTGCTGACACCGGTGTTTTATCTGGTGGTGGAAAAGCTGACCGGCATAGAGGCGTCAGGCGATAGGCTGGTATCCCACAGCAACAAAAAAGCGCCGGATGCCGGGCAGCAACTGCAGCGGGGCTGGAAGAAGCTGTTTCAAAGTCCGATCCTCCGCTATGCCATCATCCTGTTCCTATGCTGGCTGCCGGTATTCCTTGCGGTCTATCCAGGCTTTTTTGCCTATGATGCGACGGAAGAGCTGCAGGAGGTGCTGACCGGACAGTATGTGACAAGACATCCCCTTTTACATGTACTGATGCTTGGAAAAACGGTAAGCGGCATTCAGAAGCTGACGGGCAGCTATAATAGCGGGATCGGCGTTTATGTGCTTGCACAAATGGCGATAATGGCGATGCTGCTTGGCTGGACCATACAGCAGCTTCGAACCAGGGCAGGACGAGTCTGCGGGCTGTTGTTCTACGGACTGTTCCCGGTTGTCCCGATGTATGTGCTGTGCACGAGCAAGGACACACCGTATACGGCAGGAATGCTGGCAGTGCTGGTACTGCTGTGCAGGATGCAGCGTGGCGGATGCAGCAGGAGGGGAGAAGCTGAAGTTGCTGCTGCGCACGCGGATGTGGTATCATCGACAGCCAGCGCTGTTCGGTCAAAAGCTGTAGCAGACGCCGAAATGCCCAAAGCCGGTCATTTTCCCTTAAGCACCGCATCCCTTCCGGCACTCGCATTCGCCCTGCTGGTCATGGCAGTTTTCCGCAGCAATGGAGTGATCGTCCTTGTATTGTTTCTACCGATCCTGTTTTTTCTGGTACAGAAAAGCAGCCGGAAAAAGGCAGTGCTTTTGGCAGGTGTTGTTTTGGGGGCGTATGTTCTTTTACAGAGTGGCTTAAACATTGTCCTGAAGCCGGAGAGTACGAATGCGATGGAAAGCCTGACCGTGCCGATTCAGCAGCTTGCGCGGACGTGGAACTACAGCCCGGAGCTGTTTTTGGAGGAAGATCAGGAAACGCTGTTTGAAATTTTACCGGAGGAATCCCTGCAGCTGTATCAGCCGAAGCTTTCCGATCTGGTAAAGGCGGGATTTGTGACGGAAAATTTTAAAAAGGATCCTGCAAAATATGCAAAGCTGTGGACAAGGATCGGGATAAAAGCACCGGCAACGTACTTAAACGCCTGGCTTTTGACCTCCTATGGCTTCTGGTATCCGGGCGCGGATATTGATGTATACAATGGCACAAGATGCTACGAAAGCAGCTCTTATTTTTCCTGTGAAACGGAAGGACCCGGACGGCGGGATTCCAAACTGCCGTGGCTGGAGCATTGGTATGAAAACCTTTCCTGGACGGATACAGTGCACAAAATACCGGTCGTTTCCCTTCCCTTTTCGCCGGGAGCGCTGTGCTGGTGTTACGTGCTCGGCACACTGTTTTTGATCGCGTCCGGAAACTGGAGGAAGGCGGCGGTATTTTCACCGGTCTGCCTGAATCTTCTGACGGTGTTGTTGGGACCGACCTATCTGGTACGTTACGTCCTGATTTTCTGGTTCGCCCTGCCCCTTTACTTGTCAATCTGTGTCGGAGTGTGTTATACTTCTAAAGATAATGGGAAAAGTGGGAAATCCTGCGTAAAAGCAGATAAACAGGCTGCCGGAAATCTGCCGGAAATCTGCCGGATGGTTCCCTTTTCGGAAAGGCTTTTCATGAATCGAAAGATTAAAGCATATCAGGCAATTATTTATATCGTTCTGTTTTATCTGGCAGCGGTTCTTTTTTTGCTGGGACCGGGAAAACTGCTGGAAAAAGACAGGCTTCTGGCGGGTGCAGAAAATCCGGTCGGAACCGTGGAGGTGCGGGAGGATCAGCAGGTTCAGCAGGTGCTGATTGCGGAGGGCGATTATTTACGGTATCTGGAGCTGTATGTGACATCTCCAAAATCTGCCGGGGAGTATTATCATCTGCTCGTTTACGATGAAAATAACGAAATGCTGATTAACCGGGATTTTGAACTCAAAGCGGACGAAGTGCCCGGCTTTGTGCGGATTCCGCTGGGAATCGATACGACGAGGGGGACGGCTTATGTCTGGCAGCTGCAGGGTAAGTCGGAGCCGCTGGAGCTTTCTTATGAAAATACAGGGGAAACGGGGCTGACCTGCTTGGGCAGCTATTATGTCCTCGCAGACAGCACTTCGACTCAGATGGAGACACAGAATATTGTCATGCGTCTGGTCTACACCGACAAGCCGTCCGCGGCAGTGATGACGATTTTAAAGACAATACTGTGCGTTGCAGCGGCAGCTTTTATCCTTGCTGCGGTATATCTGAGTCCGAAACAGCCAAAACTCAACAATAAAATCACATGGCGTTTTGTCCACTGGGTGACAGCCGGACCTTTGATTACTGTGGGCACGGCAGTTTTGCTCTGGGAGGTCTATGGGCGCAGGGCATTTGGAGGCAAACCGGACGACCTGATCGTGTACGGACTTGGAATCGGTCTGTTTTTTGCATTTTCTGCCTGGGTGCTTTTTTCGCGGCGTGGCAGCAAATACCATCCACCGTTTGAAGAAATGCTGACAGAGCAGGGGATGGACTGGCTGCAGGCGGCGGCGTTTGCCGGTGTTTTGCTGGGCGGCATTCATTATATGAACGCGCTGTACCAAAACCAACAGAACCTCGCGTATCGGGAAGTGCTTTCGTGGGCGGCGTTTCTGATTCTGACGATGGTATCTCCTGCAGTTCTGTTTTCCAAAAAGGGCGGATGGCGGGCACTGATCGGCCTGATCGCCGGTGGAATCTGGTATGTAGTGCAGTCGCTGACGCAGAAGGAAGCCCTGCAGACCAACGAGCTGCTTGGCAAACAGATTTTTCTGGAAGCGCTGATCGTCTTTTTCTTCGTTCTGATTCTGGCAGAGCTGGCAGCACGAATCCGCGCCAAAAAGCTGGTCGAGGGCAGTGTCAACCGCATTTATACGGCAGTGCTGTTTGGATTTATGGCGCTTTTGGTGATTTTCAGAAATACGCGCCTCTGGCCGGTTTATCTGGCGGTCGTATTTGCACTTTACTATATTTTTTATCTGGGCTGGAACAAAAAGAAACATCTGTTGAACAACTTCTGCAATGGCGTGATGTTAAACTTTGCACTGGCAGTCGTGTTCGCATTTGCGAGAAGACCGTTCCGTGCGTGGGTGTATTCGAGATATAATTTTGTTTTTCACACTGTAACGATTACAGCAACTTATCTGACGTTGGTGCTCTGCGTGCTGACGGTGCGGCTGTTCGTCAAACTGTCGGAGGGCATGCCCCAAAACAGCACGAAAAATGCCAAAGGGATGAAGCATAAGCCGCTCCGCAAAAAGGATGCGAAAAACAGCTGCCCCGCGGATTTGTGGGGAACGTTTTTGCTGTACGGAATCGCAGTTTCGCTGCTGTTTTTAACGCTGTCGAGAACCGGCTATCTGGCGGTGCTGGTAATGACCGCAGTGCTGCTGATTTTTGTGCCGGTGTTTGTATACAGACAGAAAATCCGGGAAATTTTCCGGGCGCTTGTCTATATGATTGTAGCGTTTGTGATCTGTCTGCCGATGACCTATTCCGGCATCCGGCTGCTTCCGGCACTCTATAACGATCCGTATCTGTATGAGATCGAGGATTCCGCATCCGCGATTCACAAGGACGATCCGAAGGATTCTGACGCCTATATGTCGGTCTCCTATTTCAAATATGTCATAGAAAATAAGCTCCTTTCGGATGCTTCCGAGCTGACGGAACAGACAGAGCTTTTCTGCAATGCAGTGACCGGTAAGCCTTCTGTAAAAAATGACGTGCTGGTAGCGTCTGCGCAGGATGAGGCAGGCATGTCGGACGCAGAGGATTTCTCCAACGGACGTCTGGAAATTTTCCGGTCGTATATGGACAACTGGAATGCGACGGGACATACGGAAATGGGCGTTTTGCTGCCGGACGGCTCCATTAGCGTCCATGCCCATAACACCTATCTGCAGGTCATCCATGATCACGGACTGATCGTCGGCATTTACTTCCTGTGCTTCGGAGCCGGAAGCATCTGCCTGATGTTTGCATATGCGATTAAAAAGATTCGGGAGGACGCATATGCTGTACTGCCGCTGGCTGTCATGCTCGGCTTTTGCGTCGCGGGGCTGGTGGAATGGCTGTTCCATCCCTGCAATCCGCTCGGATTTTCCGCGATGGCGCTGCTTGCACCCCTGATGAGCTTTTCCCCCCGCAGACATGCCGCCTGACGGGATATCACGATAAATGAGGAAGAAAGAAATGCAAGGCAAAAAGAAAAAACCCTTTAATTATCAGCTGTTTTATCGCAGGACAGCGTTAATTGTATACGATATTATCAGTGTAATCGCCGCCAGCTATCTGGCGATCCTGATCCGGTATGATTTTGACGTGAGTACAGTACCGGCAGCGTTTTTGCTGCCGATCCGCCACTTTTTGCCCATCGGGCTTGTTATCGCACTGTTCGTATTTTATCTGTTCCGTCTCTATCACAGCCTGTGGGCATTTGCAGGCGAGACAGAGCTTCAAAACCTTGTGATGGCATGTCTTGTGACGAGTGCGGTCAACGGCGCAGGGATCAACCTGTTCCGAATGGAGGGAAAAGCAGTTCCGGACAGCTATTATTTTCTGTATTTCTTCTTCCTGCTGACCTTTTTGTTTGCCAGCCGTTTTTCCTACCGTTTTTTCCGCAGCCGCAAGCACAAGCTGCAGAACCGCAAAAACAGCATTTCTGTCATGATCATCGGTGCCGGCGAGGCGGGCAATACGATCATCAAAGAAATCGTTTCCAGCAACTTCTCTACAATGGTGATCCGTTGTATTATCGATGACGATAAAAATAAATGGGGACGCTTCATTCAGGGCATCAAGGTGGTCGGAGGCCGCGACAAGATCATAGAGTCCGCAGATTTATACGATATTGATGAAATTTTCCTGGCGATCCCCTCTGCGTCTCCGGCGCAGATTAAGGATATCCTGG
>OHPV01000743.1_pt1 | contig 18269 bp, 20 predicted proteins | sample 1577781 | NCBI WGS metagenome assembly OHPV01 (sample SAMEA3879518, study PRJEB24766) | human gut metagenome | biome: human-associated habitat; feature: feces | place: USA | collected 1985/1987 | reverse complement strand
CATGGCGGGGGAGGGGGACAGCAGGATTGCTTTAAATTATCATTGGGGTAAATTCTCATTTCCCTAACCTCCTTGATTTAGTTTCATACCATACTATGCGGAGAAGTACTTTCGCGAGACAAGCAGTTGACCCGCCTGGGCTCTGATTTGGAAGGGACGGCTTAAATTTTGATGCATGGCAAGGCGAAAAAATCTTCCATTTGCCAGTATATGCACCGATAGTAATCAGGTGTGGATTCCCTCCGGCGGTCAAGCCTTCCAGGATAAGCATTGACAATTTTTGAAAATACTTTAAGATAGAAAATGACAGGTGAAAGAGCGGAAGCGGAAAGAACCTATCGATGGCTTGGAGACTCATCAGGCAGCGGGCTTACTCCGCGGCCAGGGCGGCTGATTTTATTTGCCGCGGGCTGTTGATTGAAAACTTTCCGCGGTCGTGCGTTTTGATGATAAAGCAAAGATGGAATCACTTAACAGGAAAGCAGCATACCGGGACTTCGCGAGGCCGGGCAAGTCTGCTGAAAGCCCGTAAGGCAAGTTCCAATGGCGCTCTTTCCGTGCTTTCCAGAAGAAAAGAAAGAATTTTTAAAATCAATAAAGTGCCAAGCCGGCCAAACCGGCGGCATGAAGGAGGAAGCTTATGGAAAAGCTGCTATGTCCGTCCATGATGTGCGCTGATTTCGGTGCGCTGAAGCGGGAAATGGAGGCTTTGGAAAAAGCCGGAATCGACCTATACCACTTGGATGTGATGGATGGAAAATTTGTCCCTAATTTTGGTATGGGCCTGCAGGATATCCAATATATCTGCGGGCAGGGTAAGAAGCCTGCGGATGTCCATTTGATGATTGAGAACCCGGGGAATTACGTGGAACTTTTCGCGGGATTGGGCGCCAAGATCATTTATATCCATCCGGAGGCGGATACCCATCCGACCAGAACCTTGCAAAGGATTATCGATGCGGGGGCTAAGCCTGGCATCGCGATCAATCCGGGAACCTCTATCGGTACTGTGGAGGAGCTTTTGTATTTGTCTGAATACGTGCTGGTGATGACGGTAAATCCTGGTTTTGCCGGACAGAAATATCTGGACTTCACCGATTATAAAATAGAAAAGCTGTCAGCTTTCAAGGAGAAATACGGCTTTGAGATGGTAGTGGATGGAGCGATTTCGCCGGAGCGAATCGCCAGCTTGAGCAGAAAAGGAGTCAAGGGCTTTGTACTGGGAACCTCCAGCCTGTTTGGAAAGGGCCGGAGCTATGAGGAGGTTATTCCGGAGCTGAGGGCGCTGTAAGGGCTGCTTTTCCGGAATCAGATATTCGTAAAGGAGTATAGTTAAGCTGGACATCCGCTGAAAATTACGGCTGCTTAGGATCGTTTTGAAAAGATAGTGAGATGTTATGCACGGGGATCACGATAGAGCCTGTTTCCAAATACCGGCGGCAGGTAAAGCGGATTTATTTCGATTCTTTCCCGAAAAAGGATCGGATGCCTTATTGGATGCTGCTCATGGCTAATAATGAACCATACGGAAATTCGCGCCTTTTGCGACCAGGGCCGGGTATGTGGATTTTCTTATTTTGCGGCGGTTGGAAAGATCACGTTTATCATGTTCTTGGCAGTGGATTCAAAACTGCGCTTTAATGGCTGCGCTAGCTTGATGCTAAAGGAGATACAAACCCTTGATCCGAAGAACAAAGCGATCGTCTCCATTGAAAAATGCGACAAAACCGTAGAAAATCTGGAACAGCGATTGAGACGCAAAAGGTTTTACGAGAAGAATGGATTCCTCTCTACCGGATGCCTGGTGGAGCTTTCTAAGGAGCAGCAGGAGGTTCTGGTAAAAAACGGGGAATTTGATCCTCGAGAATTTTCAGAATTTTTCAAAAATACAGCAATGGAACTATGAATCTTCCGATTATTCCTATGGGGAATGAAGAAGATCTGCGCAAAGCCTCAAAAAATGGAACGAAGAAAAACGTTCCATCTTTGTTACACAAAGGCTTAAAAATTTTTTTGATGGATTTAATAATCCTTCAACCACAACCATCTATTCCTATTTGTATCCTTTGATGAATGAGGATAACATTCATAAGTTGTTTGATGAAGAGTTTGGTACACCAGAAGAATGGATCGAACTTAAAAATGCGCTTCAACAAATTTATGTTATTTTAAATCGTGCAGAGTATGATTTTGTGAGTTATGAAGATTTACAATTATTAAAAGATATCTTGTTTAATCAAGAAATATTGTTGAAAATTAAGAATTTATGAAAAAGCTAAAAATCAATGCGAGTCTTGAACCAATGGATGAATGGACATATGAATCGTATGTGAGTGATTATATATTTGAGAATGTTTGTATTGAACAAAACTTAGATAATGTCACGATAGATGGGTGTAAATTTAGTAAGTGTCAATTTAAAGATTGTAACTTTAGTTTTATCGAGGGTATGGATATTATTTTTGATCATTGTGAATTTGAAAATGTACACTTTAATCAATGTAGTTTAAGCCGAGTTCATTTCATTTCTTGTCGAATCAGTGGAATGGAATTTTCACAAAGCTTAATGCAAGATATATTATTTCAATTATGCAAAGGACATTATTGTGACTTTGGTGGCAGTACATTTAAAGATTGTATGTTTGACATCAATGATTTGACAGGTTCAGGATTTGTTCAATGTGATTTTAAAAAGACTTCATTTGATAAATGTATATTAAATTCAACGGAATGGTTTAACACAAAATTAAAAGAGCTTGATTTCTCAAGCTGTGAAATTGAAAATATTGCGGTATCTAGTGATAAATTAACAGGTGTTGTCGTTAATTCATCACAGGCACTTGAATTTGTGAAATTACTAGGTATTGTAGTTAAAGATTGATATATTGTTTCAATCTTTCGGGCATGGATTCAATTAACATATTGACGAGTGTTTCAATATCTAAATACATATTTTTTTCTACCCATGATTTAGTCATTTCGATAGATCCATGACAATACATTTGAAGTAGAAAATCAAGTTGTGAATCAATTGTTGTCTTTGTTTCAATTTTCTTTTTGTAGAAATCATAGATACAGCGATAATCATAGTTTGTCAAAGAATTGTAGTCATCTTCTTTAAAGGCTTCTTTAAAGAATGTGTTTTGGCTTTGAATAAAAGTGAATTTCTTAATTAAAGCTTTTTTTAAAGTGGTTTGATCCGCCATTTCTTTAAAAGAGTCTAGGCATAGTTTTTCAAAATACCAATTCACTAGATCTTCTTTATCTTCAAAATTACGATAAAATGTTTGCCTTGTCAGATTCGCTTCTTTTGTGATCTGTGTGACTGTAATCTTGTTTAATGGTTGTGTCTTTAATAGAATTAATAGCGCATTTGCGATCGTTAGTTTTGTATCGTTCATACAACTATTATATGTCATGACAATTGACTTTAAAAGGGGACTAGCTTAAAATTAAAGAAAAGAGTTAGAGGAGTAATGAATATGCAGTTAGGCGAATCGATGGAAGATTATTTAGAAGCCATTTTAGTTTTATCAAAATGTTTAGATCATGTTCGTAGCGTTGATGTCGCAAGTTATTTGGGTTTTTCTAAGCCTAGCGTCTCACATGCCGTAAAATTATTGTCTGAACAAGGATTAATTGTTTTGGATGTTAGTAAATTTTTAACTTTGAGTGAAGAAGGAAAGAGAATCGCAGAAGAAACATATGCGCGTCATACTTTCTTTTCAGAAATGCTACAAAATATTGGGGTACCTAAAAATATCGCGACAGAAGATGCTTGCCGTATTGAACATGTGATTTCGCAAGAAACTTTTGAGGCAATTAAAAAGTATTATCAAAATAATAAAGACTAGCTATAGATTGTATCTGTAGCTTTTATTTTGAAAGGAGCAAGGAAAATGAAACCAGAAATATTAGCACCCGTAGGAAGTATGGAAGCATTAAATGCAGCATTAGCTGCAGGATGTGATGCTGTTTATTTTGGATTGCCAAGTTTTGGAGCTAGGGCATTTGCGAATAATTTTGATTTAGAAACCACAAAAGAAGTTATCGAAAGATGTCATTTGTGTGGTGTAAAAGTATATATTACGATGAATACAATATTATATGAGGATGAAATGGAAGATGCCTACAATATGGCAAAGATGGTTCATTTGTTTGGTGTAGATGCTTTGATTATTCAAGATTTAGGCTTTATCCATCTATTACATCATAGACTACCAAATTTGGTGCTACATGCTTCTACACAGCTTTCAGTTTCTAATCCTTATCAAATTGAACAATTAAAAAAATTAGGGGTTCAACGTGTTGTTTTGGCTAGAGAATGTACAAAGAAAGAAGTTCAAGCCTGTGTGGATACAGGTATTGAAGTGGAAGTCTTTGTGCATGGGGCTTTATGTATTTGTTACTCAGGGCAATGTTATTTTTCAAGTGTACATTATGGGCGAAGTGGAAATCGTGGCATGTGTGCGCAACCATGTCGAATGAAATATAGTCTTTATGAAGATGGAAATAAAGTAGATACACATGGGGATTATGTATTAAGTCCAAAAGATCTATCTTTGATTGATGAAGTGAATACACTAGCGGATATGGGGGTTTGTTCATTAAAAATTGAAGGACGAATGAAAAGTGCTCCTTATGTATATGAGAGTGTTTCTCAAGTCAAAAAGGTATTAGAGAATATGGAACGGAGTCATTTGGATGAACAAAATTTGCGTGTTACATTCAATCGAGAATATACTGTAGGCCATATGTATGGGGCTAGTGGCAAAGAATTAATGAATAGTAAAACTTGTAATCATCAGGGAATTGAAATTGGTAGAGTTGTTAAAGTAAATAAAAATAAGATTTGTATTCAATTAAGTCAAGATCTGCATCAAAATGATGGGATTCGTTTTGAAAGAGAGAACTTGGGGTGTCATGTGAATTTTATGTATGATAAGAAACAAAAGTTGATTTCTTTTATGCCTAAAAATTATACAGTTCTAATCGAAGGGCCTGTAGGGGTTCATGTAGGTAGTATTGTTCGTAAAACGATGGATTCTGAATTGAATAAAACAATTGAGGGAAAAATTCGTACATCGAATCGTCAAAGCATAGTCAATGCGGTTGTCTCTTGTAGTGCAGTTGGAAAGCCAATGGTGATGGAAGTATATAATGATTCGACAAAAATTAGTGTTTCTACTGAAATTGATAGTGTGCATGCTTTAAAACGTGCAACGGATGAAGAAACTTTGAATAAGCAATTTTCTAAGACTAAAGATAGTTGGGCAAATTTTGGTCGAATTGAATATCATTTGGGTAAAGACATTTATTTTCCGATTTCAGTTATGAATCAACTTCGTAGGGATGCTCTTGAGAAGATGAAAAAGGCTTGTTTAAAACAAGAGATGCTTGTTGAAAATGAATATCATTATGTTCCACAGAAAAGTAAAACATCATTTGATTTGTTTGAAATCAATTCAATGAATCAAAAGGTTGATGATTCTTCTTGTTATGTGAGTGAAATGTTAAATAATGAGAATGTAATAAATAAGTCGAATATTACAGGCGTTGATGGATTTGTGAATGCGCATCTAGGTAAAGGAAAAATTGTGGATTCATTAAATATTTCTAATTCTTATGGTGTGGCTGCTATTTTAGAGATGGGATATGAAAGTTGTGTTTTAAGTGATGAGTGTGACAAGTATCAAGTTGAAGCATTGATGAAGGCATTTTTGAATCGTTATCACTTTGACGCTCCAGTCTATAAGACTTTATATCAGAAACGACGCTTGATGACGATGAAACATTGTCCTGTAAATACGGCTTTAAAAGATGGAAAAAGAGTTGGCTGCGGATTATGTCATAGCCATCGTTATGAGCTTGAAGGCTTAGATGGAAAGTGTGTCTTTTTACTTGGAGATAAAGATTGTCATATGCGATTGTATGATGTGAATATTATGGATGAAATTGAAAATCGAAAAGAATATGAATCATATGGAATCAAACATTTCCGTTTTGTGTTTACTGATGAGAACCAAGAGGAAGTTAAAACCGCTTTCAAGGCCTATAATCGTTGATTTTAGATGGCTTGCGTGCTATTATTTTATTAGCTTAAGGCTTAGAGGAGGATATTTTAATTATGCCTATTATTGTTGATGTATATGCTCGTGAAGTTCTAGATTCACGTGGAAATCCAACTGTTGAAGTTGAAGTAACTACAGAATCTGGTGCTTACGGACGTGCTATGGTACCAAGTGGTGCAAGTACTGGTGTTCGTGAAGCTTTAGAATTACGTGATGGAGACAAAGCTCGTTACTTAGGAAAAGGAACAACTAAAGCTGTTGAAAACGTAAACACTAAAATTGCTCCAAAAATTATCGGTATGGATTGCCGTGACCAGGTATTAATTGACAAAACAATGTTAGAATTGGATGGAGACCCATTCAAGAAAAATTTAGGTGCTAACGCTACTTTAGGTGTTTCTATGGCTTGTGCTTTAGCAGCTGCTGATTTCTACGGAGAACCTTTATACAAATACTTCGGTGGATTCAACGGAAAAACATTGCCAGTTCCTATGTGCAACGTTATCAACGGTGGATCACACGCTGACTCTACAGTAGATTTCCAAGAATTCATGATTATGCCAGTTGGTGCTAAGAGTGAAAAAGAAGCTGTTCGTATGGCTGCTGAAACTTTCCACGCTTTAAAATCTGTATTAAAGAAAAAAGGATACAACACTAACGTTGGTGATGAAGGTGGATTTGCTCCAAGCTGTAAAGATGGAAACGAAGAACCTCTTGAATTATTAGTTGAAGCTATGGAAGCTGCTGGATATGTTCCAGGAAAAGACATGAAGATCGCAATGGACGTTGCTGCTAGTGAATTCCACAACACTGAAACTGGATTATATGAATTGAAAAAATCTGGTCAAGGAACTAAGACTAGTGATGAAATGATCGACATGTATGAAGAATGGATCGCTAAATACCCAATCATCTCTATCGAAGATGGATTAGGAGAAAGCGACTGGGACGGATGGAAAAAATTAACTGACCGTCTAGGAGACAAAGTACAATTAGTTGGTGATGACTTATTCGTAACTAACCCTTCAATCCTTTACGAAGGAATCGAAAAAGGAATCGCTAATGCGATCTTAATCAAAGTTAACCAAATCGGTACTTTAACTGAAACATTCGACGCTATCGAAATGGCTAAGAAACACGGATACACTTGCATCGTATCTCACCGTTCAGGAGAAACTGAAGACACTACAATCGCTGACATCGCTGTTGGATTGAACGCAGGACAAATCAAGACTGGTTCATTAAGCCGTACAGACCGTATCGCTAAATACAACCGTTTAATGCGTATTGAAGACGAATTGAACCAACGTGGAACTGTTAACGTTGCTGAATACCTTGGAGACAAGACTTTCTACAACTTACCAGCTGTTGAATTCAAAAAGTAGTATTTCACTAAGAACTTTAGCTAAATAAGACCCTTCGGGGTCTTTTTTTTTGTGACGTTTCGTATTACTATTAAACAAGTAAAAGGAAGTGCTATATGGTTAGGACAATTGTATGTGATTTAGATGGATCTTTGATGAATCCAAGTAGTGGAATCTATGTTAAGGAAGCTGTTAAAGAAGCATTGATTGAAGTTGAAAAAAGAGATGTCTTAGTCGTATTAAATTCAGCTCGATGCTTTCAAGGTGTGTATCCATTGTCTAAACAGATTTTGATGCAAGATTTTGGCGGATATGTCATTAGTTGTAATGGAGCCCATTGTTTTGATGTGAAAATGAAAAAGACGATATTTGAGTATGTAATCTCAAATAACGATGTTTCATTTATTTGGCAATATGCTCAAAAGCATAATTTAGGTGTTGGATATAGTCAACCCGATTATTTTGTGGCCAATAAAATGACATATGGGTTTGAATTGGATATGCACAATTGTGATGTGGATTACATTTTAACGAATCACATGGAAAAATATTTAAAGAATTCTGTGTGGAAAGTGTCTATTTCGGATTCGAAGGAAAGGATTGATTCGATTTATGATGAAATGAAATCAAGGATTGAATCAAATTGTAATGTAAGAGTTGTGCATAGTACAGATACGATGATTGATATTATTCATAAGGATTGTGAAAAGTTGAATAGTGTGAATCGTTTATTAGAAAAAATAAACATTTCTTGGCAAGATGTTAGTTCAATTGGGGATGGTTCTAGCGATGCACCTGTCTTAGAAGCATCTGGCTTAGGTGTAACACTTGAAAATGGTTGTGAAGCCTGTAAAAAAGTCGCAAATAAAATTGTTCCATCATGTTATGAAGATGGCTGTATAGAATGGTTAAAGGAGTTATAAAAATGAGAGTAGTCGATATGCATTGTGATACGATTCTAGAATTATTGAGTCGTGATTTAAAAGGGAAAGAGGCAAGTTTATATTCGAATGATTTGTCAATTGATTTAGAAAAAATGAAAAAGGGTAATTATTTATTACAGAATTTTGCACTTTTTACAGATCAAAAAGAACTAGCTATTCCTGAACAACAAACAATGCGTTTGTATGATGAATATTGTACACAAATGGATAAGTATGCAGATTATATTGCCCCTGTATATACGTTTAGTGATATTGAGAAGAATGATAAAGAAGGAAAATTATCAAGTTTATTAACTTTAGAAGATGGTGGTGTTTGTTTTAGTGATTTAGCTATGTTAAGAAACTACTATCGCATGGGTGTAAGAATGATTGCCTTAACATGGAATTATGAGAACGGAATTGGTTATCCAAACCTTTCTATGAAAGATATGGATGGAAATCGACCTAACTATAAGCGTAGTGTAGATACAGAAAGAGGATTGACAGAGTTTGGTATTTCATATGTGAAAGAAATGGAAAGACTTGGTATGATCATTGATGTTTCTCACTTAAATGATGCTGGTTTCTATGATGTATTGAAATATACGACAAAACCATTTGTGGCGTCACATTCTAACGCAAGAAGTGTATGTAATGTAGCACGTAATATGAGTGATGATATGATTCTTCAATTGGCAAAACGTGGTGGTGTCATGGGACTTAATTTCTGTGGCAGTTTCTTGGCTGATCGCGATGATCACAAGAGTTGTGTAGACGATATGGTCAAACATATTCTATATATCAAAGATCTTGCTGGAATCGATGTGATTGGATTAGGTACTGACTTTGATGGTATTTCATGTCCTTTAGAAATTGAAAATGCTTCTATGATGAATTTATTAGAAGAAGCTTTATATAAGGCGGGTCTTACACAAGAAGAAGTGGAAAAAATCTTCTATAAGAATGTATTAAGAGTCTATAAATCAGTGTTGTAAATGGATCGTTTGATCCATTTTTTTTGCTTTTCTTGAAGAATATGATATAATTTCGAATGTAAATTTCTGTAAGAAATATGAAAGAGAGAATGAAAGATTATGGAATTATTGAAATTATTAGGTATTCTAATTGTCGTAATCGGATTTGTATTAAAATTGGATTCGATTTTGATTATTATGATTGCCGCTATTGTGACTGCGCTTGTTGCAGGTATGGATCCTGTTACTTTCTTGGAAACACTTGGATCTAGTTTTGTCGCTAATCGCAGTATGTGTGTATTTGTGATGGTCATGGTTGTTACGGGTACTTTGGAAAGAAATGGTTTAAAACAAGCAGCAGCTAATTTAATGAAGAAATTTAAAAATGCATCAGCCGGTGTTGTTCTTGCGATTTACGGTGTGTTCCGTCTAGTCTTTGCGGCATTTAATGTAAGCTTTGGTGGCGTAGCCGGATTTGTTCGTCCTATTGTATTGCCTATGGCGAGTGCTGCAGCTAAGAAAAATGGTAAAAAGATCAGTGAAAAGTATGAAGAAAACTTAAAAGGAATGGCAAGCGGTATGGAAAATATCGCATGGTTCTTTGGGCAAGTTTTATTTGTGGGTACAAGTGGAATGATTTTAGTACAATCTACATTAGCTGGCTTAGGCTACAATGTTGAATTGGTCGATTTAATGAAAGTACAAATTCCAGTGGCAATTATTGCCGTAGCTGTTGCGATTGTGTATTACTATTTTAAAGATAAACAATTATCTAGAAAGGAGACTAAATAATGAATCCAATTCAATTTTATACAAGTGTGGATGTTACACTTTCAGAAAAACTATTAGAAGTCATGTATTGTCTAATTGGATTGATTTCTATGTATGTTGCCTTTAAAAATCTAAAAGATAAAGAAAATAAAAACAGTGTTGGTTCATTTATTTTTTGGTTTGATCTAGGAGTTATGTTTGTACTAGGTAAATGGTTACCTTCCTTGGTTGATGGTATCTTGTTGATTATCTTGGTTTTACCTCCAATTCTAAAGAAAGTTTCACCTGGTAATGAGCCTGAACCTACGCTTGAAGAGATGGAACAAAACAACAAGAAGATTGGCGCAAAAGTATTTGTTCCAGCTGTATGTATTGGTTTATTCGCATTACTTGCAGCTTTCTTCACAAAGATTTCACCACTAGTTGGAATGAGTGTAGGTGTTTTTGTGGCCATGATTATTTTGCGTATCTATTCAAAATCAAATACACCAAGTGTCTTCTTAAAGGATTGTCGTAGAATGATGGATGTGGTTGGACCATTAAGCATGCTTCCAATGTTACTTGCTGCTTTAGGTGCCGTATTTACAGCTGCAGGAGTTGGAGATGTCATTTCTAGTTTAGTTTCGAATATTATTCCTGCAGGCAATGTTACAATTGGAATTATTGTCTATGCGATTGGTATGGCAGTATTTACCATGATCATGGGAAATGCTTTTGCAGCAATTACCGTAATGACAGTTGGAATTGGTGCTCCTTTTGTGCTTAAATATGGAGCAGATCCAGTAGTGATTGGATCTTTAGCATTAACTTGTGGATATTGTGGTACACTATGTACACCAATGGCAGCTAACTTTAATATAGTGCCAGTCGCAATTCTAGAAATGAAAGACAAAAATGGTGTCATTAAAAAACAAGTGCTTGTTGCCGTGGTTATGTTAGTAGTACAAATTGTCATGATGATCATGATGTCATAGGAGAAAAAATGTTATGAAAAAAGTATTAATTACAGGTTTTGATCCATTTGGAGGAGAAACAATCAATCCAGCTTATGAAGCCGTTAAATTATTGCCGGATGAAATAAGTGGGGCAAAAATTATTAAGAAAGAAATTCCTACGGTATTTCAAAAAGGGCCAGAGGCAGTTTATGAAGAAATTCAATCTTCTAAACCAGATTATGTATTGTGTATTGGTCAAGCAGGAGGCAGAAGTCAAGTCACACCTGAATGGGTGGGTATTAACTTTAGAAATGCAAGAATTGCCGATAATGAAGGCAATCAACCGTTACAGACAAGTGTTGTAGAAAATGGGCCAGAAGCTTATTTTACAATGCTTCCTGTGTTTAGAATGGTTGAGAAAATGAAGGAAAATGGAATTCCTGCAAGTGTTAGTTATACAGCAGGTACTTATGTTTGTAACGATGTGATGTATTCTGTATTGCATTATTGTCATACAGAATTTAAAGATGTAAAAGGTGGCTTTATGCATGTGCCTTTTGCGACGGAACAAACAGTAAATCAGCCAGCAGGAACACCTGGAATGAATTTAAAAGATATTGCCAAAGCTATTGAATTGTCTGTAGAAGCTATGTTAGAGAGTGATACGGATATTAAAGTGGTTTCTGGAGAAACGCATTAAGAGAAAAGATTTATTCTTTTCTTTTTTTGACTTTTAGAATGTAAGAGATTACACTAAATGTAAAAAAAGAGGTTTATATATGAAAAGAAATGAACAATTAATTGAAAATACATGGAAAATAGAAGATATCTATCCAAATCTAGATGTGTTTTATAAAGAATTAGAGGAAGCAAAGACGCAATCAAAAGAATTATTGAAATATAAAGATCATCTAACAAATGCATCTAGTTTATATGCGTATTTAAAAGGGTATGAAGAATTAAATGAAAAACTATATAGATTGGATTGTTATACATCTTTATTAAGTGATCAAGATGGTTCAAATGCTTTTTATCAAGATTTAAAAGGAAAGGCAAACGTAGTTATTACAGAGATTCATTCTCAGCAAGCCTTTTTTGAAGTAGAGCTTTTAAAATTGTCTGATGTAGAAACATACTTCGAAAAGGAACCGGGATTAGAGAGATATAGACGATTTATTCAAGATATTTATCGATTAAAGCCATATACTTTGTCTATGGAAAAAGAAGAATTGTTAGCAGGGTGTCAAGATATTTTTTCTAGTAGTGAAAGAGCATTCTATATTTTGAATGATGTGGATACAAGGTTTGAAGATGTTAAAGATGCGAAGGGGAATGTTTTACCATTGACATCAGGAAGTTATGTGGATTATTTAGAAAGTGCAGATGAGACATTAAGAAAGTCGGCTTTCGAAAATATGTATGCAGCTTATGGTAAGGTTCAAAATACGATGGCTTCTTTATTGAATTCACAATGTAAGATGTTGAAATATGAATCGGATTTAAGAGGTTATCCAACATCATTGGAGGCAAGTACAAATAAAAATGGAGTTCCATCAAGTGTGTATAAGAATTTGATTAAGCAGGTACATAAGGATATTGCACCTTTGCATAAATATATGAAGGTTCGTAAAAAGGCTTTAAAGAAAGATAAATTAAATATGTATGATTTATATGTTCCTTTAGTTAAGGAATTTGATAAGAAAATTACCTTTGAAACGGCAAAAAAAGAAGCGTTAGCTTCCGTGGCTTTATTAGGACAAGAGTACGTAGAGGCTTATGAAAAAGGTTTAAATTCACGATGGATCGACGTATATGAAAATGAAGGAAAGCGTTCAGGCGCCTATTCTTGTGGTGTGCCATGTCATCCTTTTGTCTTATTAAATCATACAGATACATTAAGAAGTGAATTTACTTTGGCACATGAAATGGGTCATGCGATGCATTCTTATATGTCTTTTAAACATCAGCCTTTTATTAATAGCGATTATAAGATTTTTGTGGCTGAAGTCGCAAGTACATGTAATGAAGCTTTGTTGATGCATTATTTATTGGAAAGAACTACAGATAAAAAAGAGCGTGCTTATTTGATTAATTATCTATTGGAACAATATCGTGGAACAATGTACCGACAAGCTATGCTTGCAGAATTTGAAATGTTGATCAATGAGGAAGTGGCTAAAAATAATACGTTGAGTGCTGAATTATTGAATAAGATCAATCATGATTTAAATGCATTTTATTATGGTGAAGATGTGATTGTAGATGCGCCAATTGATTTAGAGTGGGCAAAAATCCCACACTTATATATGAATTTCTATTTGTATCAATATGCGACAAGTTTTTGTGCTTCCATGGCCATTTCGCAAAAGCTATTAAAAGGCAATCCAGAAGATATTGAGAATTATTTGAATTTCTTAAAGGGTGGATGTTCTAAGTCTCCAATTGATTTATTAATAATGGCAGGCGTCGATATGACAAGTCCACAACCAATTCATGATGCGATTTGTCAGTTTGATAAGCTTGTGGATGAGTTTGATGAATTGATCAATTGTAAATAATTGAAATTTTACTGAAAATAACTTGCAAAGAAAATGAAAGAAATGTATCATATTTTTAAATTAAGAGGGTGATGTGAATGAACAATAAGATTATGAAGTCAGGATTAGCAGCAATGATGGCTGCAAGCTTAGTGGGATGTTCATCTTCGTCAGGTGATAATTCGAATAATGTTTTAACCGTTGGAATTACTGCACAGATGAATGGTGTATTTTCACCACTGTATTATGAAAGTGCATACGATGCATATGCGATCAACTTGATATATCAATCAATGCTTCAGTATGATGAAAATGAAGAATTACAGCCAGTTTTGGCTAAGGAGCTTCCTACAATTAGTGATGATGGAAAAACGGTTACTTTTAAGTTGAATAAAGGTGTTAAGTTTTCCGATGGATCTAAGCTTACTTCTAGTGATGTAAAATATACATTTACAGTGTTGGCAGATCCTAGCTATACAGGAAGGTTTTCGAGTGATGTAGAAAATATTGAAGGTTATAAGGAATATCATGATGGGGATGCTACAGAATTAAGTGGAATTGAGACACCAGATGATTATACGGTTGTTTTCCATATGACACAGCCAAGAATTGATGCGGTAACTACTTTTGGTACTCGTGCTATTTGTTCGGATACACAATATAAGTACAAGAAGGGACACATATCAAAGATTGAAAAAGATACTTCCAATCCGATTGGTAGTGGGGCTTATAAATTGAATAAATATTCAAAGGCAACCGGCGCTAGCTTTGTAAGAAACGAGAACTTTAAAGCTAAAAAAGGAGAATATTCAATTGATAAGGTTATTATCAAAGTTTGCAGTACTTCAACTGAGTTAAATGAACTTCAAAAAGGAAATGTGGATTATTTACCTGAGAATGCAGATCCAACTAAAATTGGACAAGTTAGTCTAGATGACAATTTGACATTTAATACATACCCACGTGCGACAGAAGGCTATGTTTACTTTAACTGTGCACAAGGTCCTACAGCCGATCCAGCCGTACGTAAAGCCTTAGCTTATGCGACGGATCGTCAAGGCTTTGTCGATAGTTTCTTCTCTTGGGAAAAAGCAAGTAAGGAAGCAAAAAAAGAAAAACTAGCCTTTGTACCAGCTGTATATGCGAATCCAGCAAGCGCCAATTTAGGCACTTATATTCGTGGTGAAGAGGCTTTGGATGGTCTTGAAACTTATGAATTTAATGAAGATAAGGCAAATCAAATCTTAGATGAAGCTGGATGGGAAATGGCAGATGATGGCTATCGTTATAAAGATGGTCAAAAATTAAGAGTTCGTTTCATGATTGCGGAAGGTTCTAGTTCATTGGAAACTTTGATTCCTATGATTGAAAAGACATACAAAGATATTGGTGTTGATTTAAAACAGACAATTCTAGAATTCAATTCATTATTGTCAAAAACAAGTGATGATAGTGCATTGGGTGAATGGGAAATGAGTTGTCTTGCGATGAGCTTTACAGGTGTAGCCAATACAGATTTAAATTCTATGTTGAAAACAGGGGATGTAAATAACTATGCAAGACTATCAGATAGTGAATTAGATTCATTATTGGATGAAGCAATGTATACAACAGATGAAGCAAAATCAACAGAGCTTTATAAAAAGGTTATGATTAAGGAAAATGATTTATTGCCATATTTAGCATTATATGGAAACCAGAATGTCAACTTATATAACAAGCGTGTTAAGAATATGAAGACAGGTCCAATTCATAACTGGTCACAAGCAATGGATACAGCTACTTTAGATTAAGAGTGTACATATGTACATTCTTTTTTCTTGTTCAAAAAAAAGGGGTGAGTCTATTATTGTGACTCACCAAAGAAATAGGAATATATGAAATAAACAGCTTTTTATTAGGAAAGGGTTATATGTATTGGGTTGATTACTGTTTATTTCTGTATATAGAATAGTTTTAATAACTTAAAAGAAGCTTAAAAAAACCGTGAAAATATTTACAAATTTATGAAAAAATGTAATTTCTTTCTTGACACTCTATATATGTTGAGTATAATAAGCACTATAAAGTAAATCGAGTAAAGATAGAGGCAGCATTGCATCAGAGTAAAACATGGAGTTGGCAGACTGTGAAGTGTTTGAAAGGTAACCAATGCCGAAAGAAGTAAAATGGCAATTTTATTTCTTGGGGTTATAAGGAATACTTATAACACTCCTTCGTCAGGAAGAGGCGTTATCTTATAGTTAATGAGATTGTTTTTTAGCTATGTGGTATGCCCACATAGCTTTTTCTATTCTTTGCCGATTAGAGAAGGAGAAAAGAAATATGAACTTTAAAAAATTAATGGCATCCGCCATGGTATGTGCTTTTGCACTAACAGGATGTGGATCAAACACAGCTACAACATCTGAGGATAAGGACACATTTGTCGTTGGAATGGAATGTGGATATGCTCCATTTAACTGGCAAACATCTACAAAAACAGATACTTCTGTAAAATTAGGTAAAGCTGGTTATGCGGATGGATATGATGTGCAAGTCGCTAAAAAGATTGCGAAAAAATTAGGAAAGAAATTAGTCATTAAGAAAACTGCATTTGATGGTTTGATTCCAGCTTTAGAGAATGATGAAATTGATGCGATCATCGCTGGTATGACTAAAGATAAAGATCGTGAAGAAGGAGCTGACTTTACAACTCCATATTATGATTCAAAGGGAATGATCATGATCGTTCGTAAAGATAGTGAAGAAGCTGGATATACAGATATTCAACAATTTTCTGGTAAAAACGTCGTTGGTCAAAAAGCAACAAACTATGATGATGTTATTGATCAAATTAAAGGTGTAAATCACGTAACACCAAAGGCTACTTATCCTGAAATGATTTTGGCTTTAAAACAAAATGAAGTGGATGGAATTACTGCTGAAATGGCTGTTGCCAAAGGTGTGGTAGAAGCTAACCCAGACTTAACAGTCGTTCAATTTGCAGATGGACATGGATTTGATTGTGATACAACTGTTTCAATCGCATTAAAGGAAGGTTCTCGTGATTCTAAATTCTTCAAAAAGGTTCAAAAAGCATTGGATAGTATTACAGAGGAAGAACGTGAAGAAATGATGGAATATGCAGTAGAACATCAACCTACAGAGGATTAATTATGCATATTGATATTGCGAAAACTTGGAACATATTTGTTCGTAACATACCTCTTTTCCAGTATGGAATTGAGATGACTTTGTTGTTTGCATTCGTTGGTACTTTTGCAGGATTTGTCGTCGGCTTATTAGTCGGCGGCATTCGTGCGATTGAAATCAATGAATATGATTCAACAGCTATTAAAATTTTAAAGAATATTGGAAGAATTATTACTGGCTTGTATATCTGGGTATTTAGAGGTACACCAATGATGGTTCAAGCTATGTTTATTTATTATGCAGGAAAACCTGTCATTGGATGGACTCCGATTACAGCAGGTTTAATTATTATTTCAATCAATACAGGTGCATATATGGCTGAAATTATTCGTTCTGGAATTCAGTCTGTGGATAAAGGACAAAATGAGGCCGCAATGTCTTTAGGTATGACAACGATGCAAACTTTGATGTATGTTGTATTTCCTCAAGCTATTAAGAATTCATTTCCTTCTATAGGAAATCAATTGATTGTAAATATCAAGGATAGTTCAATGTTGAATGTTATTACGGTAACAGAATTATACTTCCAGACAACATCTGTAGCTGGAAGTAACTATCGTTATATTGAAACGTTTATGGTTTCAGCAGTTTTATATTTAATTTTAACAACACTTGCTTCTTTCTTATTGAATTATCTTGAAAAAAGAATGGATAGCGAAAGCAGCATGAAAGATTTCTGTAGCTAGGAGGGTATTTATGGAAACAATTATTCAAATTCAACATCTCCAGAAACATTTTGGAAATCTTAAAGTATTAAATGATGTAGATTTCGATATTCATAAAGGAGAAGTGGTTACGATTATTGGATCGAGTGGATCTGGTAAAAGTACAATGTTAAGATGTGTAAACTTATTAGAAAGAATGGATGGAGGCCATGTTCTATATCATGGTAAAGACATTCTGAGTGGTCAAATGGATGTCAATGAATATCGTTCTAAGGTTGGAATGGTGTTCCAAAGTTTTAACTTATTTAATAATTTGACTGTTTTAGAAAACTGTATGTTAGGCCAGATTCGTGTCTTAAAAAAATCGAAAGAAGAAGCAAAGGCTACAGCTTTAAAATTCTTAGATGTAGTAGGAATGAAAGAATTCGCAAATAAGCCAAGCACTAAACTTTCTGGTGGACAAAAGCAACGTGTTGCGATTGCACGTGCCTTGTGTATGGATCCAGAAGTACTACTATTTGATGAACCAACAAGTGCATTAGACCCAGAAATGGTTGGTGATGTTTTGGATGTCATGAAAAAGTTAGCGGATGAAGGTTTGACTATGGTTATCGTTACACACGAAATGCAGTTTGCTAGAGAAGTAAGTGATCGTGTTATTTTTATGGATAAAGGTGTCATTGCAGAACAAGGTACTCCTGAACAATTGTTCGAGCATCCTCAACAAGAAAGAACGCAACAATTTTTATCTCGTTATCAAAGCCGTTAAGCGGCTTTTTCTTTTTGTGAAAAAGTCACATTTAATAAAATGGGATATAGACATCATTAATGTCA
>OHPV01000734.1_pt1 | contig 18394 bp, 10 predicted proteins | sample 1577781 | NCBI WGS metagenome assembly OHPV01 (sample SAMEA3879518, study PRJEB24766) | human gut metagenome | biome: human-associated habitat; feature: feces | place: USA | collected 1985/1987 | reverse complement strand
TATCGTGATTGCGATAGAGAATAAGCTTGGTTTAAAATATTGGGCGGGGTGCCGGGAAGACCACGTCGGCACGTTTTTTTCAGGCCTGGAGGATTACCCTCAGGGCGGTGCGGCTCGCACCTTTTCCCGGAGCGGTCTGGAAAAAATCCTGAAAGAATGCGGTGAGACGGAATATCATTTCTACTACCCTTATCCGGATTATAAATTTATGACGACGCTGTACTCCGACCGGTATCTGCCGAAAGTCGGAGAACTATCTAATAACCTACGAAATTTCGACCGCGACCGGATGCTGCTGTTCGATGAAAAAAAGGTGTTCGACATGCTCATCCGCGAGGGACTGTTTGGACAGTACAGCAATTCGTTCCTCGTGATGACAGGGCCAATGACGGATATTGTATACAGCCGTTTTTCCAACGACAGGGCGGAGCATCTGAGCATCCGCACGGATATTCTGGAAAAGGACGGAAAACACACTGTCCGCAAATATCCGGCAGCCTCAGCTGCTGCGGCACATATTGAAGCCCTGGCAGAAAATGAATGCGTCTTCACAGAACGGTTTAAAGGCAGCACCCTCTCAGTCAACCGTCTGGAGCTGAAACGGAATCCGGATGGATTGCCCTTTGCGGAAATCGAATATCTCGAAAATAGCCGGACATTGGAAGAGCTGCTGGATGAGTGCTTACAGAACAATGACGAAGCCGGTTTTGATAAGCTGTTTGACCGTTACTGCAAAATCGCAGCGTGGAAAGCGGAGGGGACGAAGCAGGATTATGACCTGACCTTCCCGAATATCTGCGTACAGGGTGATATCTGGACGATGATCGATTACGAGTGGACGACAGACAAGCTGACGCCGCAGCAGATCATCAGCCGGGCATTGAACTGCTATGGTCAGGAGGATCCGGTTCGGATGGAGCATCCGATTGTGAAAAAGCATCTGGAAGCCCTCGGCATCGGCAAAGAGCAGATGCGGGAGCTTTCGGAAAAAGAGCTGGCGTTCCAGCACTTTGTCCTGCAGGAAAAGGACGGGCGGAGCCGGACGGCTCTTGGGCAGCTTCGGCATCTGATCGGCAACCGTGCTGTGCCGTATCAGGAATTTTTTGCCCGGGCGGACCGCAAAAAGGTGCAGGTATTTGAAGACTTCGGCGCAGGATATACACCGGAGCATTCTTATTATCAATATGATGCATATGAGGCGGACGATCTGATCAACGCCAGGATCATCTGCAAAGCAGGTACAAAAGCGATTCGCTTAGATCCTGCGGAGCTGCCGTGTCTGGTACAGATTCATGGAATCGAATGGCGCGGAAAAGCGCTGACGCGGGCACAGCTGGATCAGTGCCTGTCGACGAACGGACAGGTGCTTGCAGATACCCCGTCCCATGTTCCGACGGTACTGTTTGAAACAGGAGATCCGAACATCAGCGTTCGGCTGGATTGTCTGGACAACGAGGCGACGGATGGCGAAGCACTGATCATCCGGGCACAGATCGCATGGCTGTCGGCGGAAATGCTGCAGGATATTCAGGCGCGCCTGGCGGCAGCGGCAAGGAGGAAAGGTTTTTGGTTTCAAAGATAAAAGAAGCAATTCAGAATAATCTGGTAAAGAAAAGATACCGCTGGTATCAGGAGCAGATTCAGAAACAGACCCTCACCTATGACGAGTGGATTCGGGAAAAGGAAGCCCAGGAGGACGAGGCACTGCGCGCAGAGCACAGGGCAGAGCACGCAGAGGTGATCTCCTACGATGAGTGCCGCGCGGATTTTGATGTGCGGCGGTATGGAAATGGCGCAACGCCCGCGGACGTCCTGATTTTCCACGCGCCGGACGCAAGCCCGGACACGAGAGGCATTTCACATGTGCTCAGCTGGTTTGAAGCCCATCCCGAAACGGTGATCGCCTACGCGGACGAGGATGAAATCGACGAAGCCGGTAAGCGCAAAAATCCCTGGCTGAAGCCGGACTGGTCGCCGGATACGCTGATGTCCTGCTTTTATTTCGGCGGATTCTTTGCGGTGCGCAGACAGGCGATGGAGAACTGTCCGTGGCTGGCAGATGAGAACCCACTGCGCAACCTTTATGACCTGGTGCTGCGCCTGACGGAAATCGAGAATGGAACGGCACATATCGACAGCGTGCTGTTTCATCATGAAAAAATCGAAGTCTGGGGTATGGAAGAGACGTATGATGATCTGAAAAAGGCGGCATATGTAAGAAGAGGCTGGCCTCTTACGCCCTCCGGGAAGGTTTCAATCATCATCCCGACCAAGGATCATCCCCATATTTTATCGAATTGCATTCATTCTGTCCTGGAAAGTGGAAACTACCGGGATTTTGAGATCATCGTTGTGGATAACGGAAGCAATGAACAAAACCGTGCAAGAATTGAACGGATGCGCGACATGTTGAACGAGGATTTCCGGTTCGTTTATCACTATGAACCGATGGAGTTTAATTTTTCCAAAATGTGCAACCTTGGCGTGTCCCTGGCGACCGGCGATTACATCCTGTTATTGAATGACGATATCGAAATTACGCAGGACAACTGGCTGGAAAAGCTGATGGAAAAGGCGGTTCTGCCGCACGTCGGCGCGGTGGGCGCAAAGCTGATCTATCCGGGCACGGAGATCATTCAGCACGCGGGCATCACCAATATTCATCTGGGACCTGCACACAAGCTGCAGTTCCGCTCCGATGCGCTGGAATTTTATTTCGGGCGCAACCGCATGGCGATGGATGTCCTGGGTGTAACCGGAGCCTGCCTGCTGGTGAAAAAAAGCATTTACGATCAGGCGCAAGGACTGTCCGAGAACCTGCGTGTCGCGTTCAACGACGTGGAATTCTGCTATCATGTATATGAAATGGGCTATTACAACGTGGTACGCAACGACGTGACGCTGACGCATCATGAATCCTTAAGCCGCGGTGCGGACGACAGCACGGAAAAGCTGCGCCGCCTGCATCAGGAACTGAATTTGCTCTATGAACTGCACCCGTCCCTATACGGAACCGACCCGTTCTATCACAGATATCTGGTAAAGGATGTGCTGGATGCGGAATTTTATACGGGCTGCCGTTATGATTTTGACAAAAGAGTGGAAAAAGTTTCCCCTGAGAAGATCGAGGGTGTTCTGGAACCACAGTGGCATAACGAGGTGCTGCGCATCGGTGTGGAGTTCGCCGGGGACATGGGGCGCTGGCAAAGGGGCACTGCAGGAGCAGGAACAGGCGACTGGATGATCCAGGGCTGGACATGGGCACTGCAGGTTGACAACTGTCGGTACGATTTTTCCCTGTTGTTAAAGAAGGTGGAGACCGGCTATATTGCGCCCGGCTCCAGTACGGAAGCACTTCCCGAGGATCGGGGCGAGGTCTGGAGGATTCCCTGTACGAGGCAGTTCCGCCCGGATATCGACGAAAATCTGCACGGAATTGTCCATACCGAGCTGCCGGGCGTGTGCGTGACCTTCGATCGGGACAGCCTGCCGGAGGGAGACTACCTGATCGGCTTTTTGTGGGAAGATACCTGCTCGCGGCAGAAGCTTTACCGCTTCAGTCCGGAAATGCTTACAGTGAGGAAATAATAAAATCATGGAAGAAAAAAAGGACTATCAGGACGCTTACGAGAAAGAACATTATAAAGCCGTTTATTTGGCAAACCGGGTCGCTGAGCTGGAGGATCAGGTGGACGATCTGCAGTTCAAATTGAACCGCATCAAAAACAATCCGATCTGGAAAGCGTCCGGCCCTGCCAGAAAGTGCATGCATTTTGTGATCCGCCAGAAGGACCGTTTGAAAAATTGCGGCAGCCTGTCGGGTGTGATTGCAAAGGTGCGCTATAAATCCTGGGAAAAGAAGGCGATGACCCATTACGGCACCCAGAGCTTCCCGTCCGCAGAGGAAAGACAGAAGCAGGAGGCGGCTGTCTTTGAACGGATGCCAAAGATCAGTATTCTTGTTCCGTTGTGGAACACGCCGGAAAGCTTTTTAACCGAGATGATCGGCTCCGTCCAGTGGCAGACCTACAAAAACTGGGAGCTGTGTCTGGCGGACGGTTCGGACGATGCGCACGCCTATGTCGGCGAATACTGCAAAAGGCTGGCGGCGCAGGATTCGAGAATCGTTTATCAGAAGCTTGCCAAAAACGAGGGCATTTCGGGCAACACGAACGAATGCTATAAGCTTGCATCCGGCGAGTTTATCGGGCTGTTTGACCACGACGATATTCTGCATCCCTGCGCACTTTACGAGTATGTAAAGGCGATCAACGAAAAGGATGCGGACTTTATTTACTGTGATGAGGCGACGTTTAAGAGCCCGGACATCAACAAGATGATCACGATGCACTTCAAGCCGGATTATGCGATCGACAACCTGCGCGCGAACAACTATATTTGTCATTTCAGCGTATTTTCCAGAGAGCTGTTGGATGGCACGGAGCTGTTTCGGACAAAATTTGACGGCAGCCAGGATCATGACATGATTCTGCGCCTGACGGACAATGCGAAGCATATCGTCCATGTGCCGAAGCTTCTGTATTATTGGCGCTCCCATGCAGGCAGTGTTGCGGGCAATATCGAGGCAAAGCCTTACGTGGTCGAAGCGGCGAGAGGCGCGGTTGCGGATCATTTGCGCAGACACGGCTTCAAAAACTTTACAATTACGAGCACTCGCGCGTTTGAGACGATTTTTAAAATCAGTTATGAAATTATCGGGGAACCAAAGATTTCTATCATTATTCCGAACAAGGATCATGTGGAAGACCTGCGCCGCTGTATCAGCTCCATTGTGGAAAAATCGACCTGGGAAAATTACGAGATCATTGTCGTGGAGAACAACAGCGAGACGAAGGAGATTTTTTCCTACTATGACGAGCTGCAGAATAATCCGCAGATCCGCGTGGTGACCTTCGAGGGTAAATTTAATTATTCGAAAATCAACAATTTCGGCGTCTCTCTTGCGACCGGAGACTATGTGCTGTTGTTAAACAACGATACGCAGGTAATTACGATCAACTGGATGGAAGAGCTTCTGATGTATGCGCAGCGCCCGGACGTCGGCGCAGTCGGCGGAAAGCTTTACTATGGGGATAAAACGATCCAGCATGCGGGCGTCGTGATCGGACTTGGCGCGCATCGGACGGCGGGACATGTGCATTACCGCCAGAAGCGGGAAAATTTAGGATACATGGGACGTCTGTGCTATGCGCAGGACATGACGGCAGTAACCGGAGCATGTCTTTTGGTGAAAAAATCGCTCTATGAGCAGGTCGGCGGTCTGGACGAGAGCTTTGAAATTTCATTAAACGATGTGGACTTCTGTTTGAAGCTGCGCAAGGCTGGTTATCTGAACGTCTTTACGCCCTTTGCCGAGCTGTATCATTTCGAATCGATTTCGAGAGGATTAGACGATCAGGGAGAAAAAGCAAAACGGTATAACGAAGAGTCCGAACGCTTCCGCAACAAATGGAAAGCCGAGCTGGAAGCCGGAGATCCTTATTTCAACTCGAATTTTTCGTTAGATAAATCTGACTTTTCTTTACGGGTCTGAAAAAATAGTGTATACTGACCTAAAGAAGATGCACTGCAGCCAAGGGAAGACTGACAGGCAGGGACGTAAGAGACGGCAGGCATCAGAAAAGATGGAGGTAGCAAAAGCGATGAATTACATGGATCAGTACAAATTCTGGCTGGAGGATTCCTACTTTGATGAAGGAACCAAGGAAGAGCTCCGTAAAATTGCAGATAATCAGGCGGAGATTGAAGATCGTTTTTACAAGGATCTGGCGTTTGGTACCGGCGGTCTGCGCGGTGTGATCGGAGCCGGAACCAACCGGATGAATATTTATACTGTCAGAAAAGCAACACAGGGTCTGGCAAACTACATTTTAAAGCAGGGCGGCGCTGACAAGGGCGTTGCAATTGCATACGACAGCCGTTATTATTCTCCTGAATTTGCAGATGAGGCTGCACTGTGCATGGCTGCAAACGGCATTAAGGCGTATGTATTCGATGAACTCCGTCCGACACCTGAGCTGTCCTTTGCACTGCGTACCTTAGGCTGTATTTCCGGTATCGTTGTAACGGCGAGCCACAATCCTCCGGAATACAACGGCTACAAGGTTTACTGGGAGGACGGTGCACAGGTAACTGCCCCCAAGGATCATGAGATCATCGACGAGGTAGAGCATGTAACCGATTTCCATACGGTAAAAACCATGTCCAAGGACGATGCCATCGAAGCCGGTCTGTATCAGTACATCGGCGAAGAAATCGACGTTGCCTACATGGAAGAGTTAAAGAAACAGATCATTCATCCCGAAATCATCAAAGAAGTAGCGGATGAACTGAAAATCGTGTACACACCGTTCCATGGTACCGGCAACAAGCCCGTCAGAAGAATTCTGGCTGAGCTGGGCTTCAAGCACGTTTATGTTGTTCCCGAACAGGAACGTCCCGATCCTGCATTTACGACGCTGGATTACCCGAACCCTGAAGATCCCAAGGCATTTACCCTGGCATTAAAGCTTGCAAAGAAGGTGGACGCAGACATCGTTCTGGCTACTGACCCGGATGCAGACCGTCTCGGCATTTATGCAAAGGATTCCAAGACCGGCGAGTACATGCCCTTCACCGGCAACATGTCCGGCATGCTGATTGCAGAGTACATTCTGCGCGAGCGCACCGCTACCAACCGGATGCCGGTTGATCCTGTTATGGTATCCACCATCGTTACGACCAACATGGCAGCAGCGATTGCAGCAGATTATAACGTAGAATTAAGAGAAGTCCTGACCGGCTTTAAGTATATCGGCGAGCAGATCAAATGGATGGAACAGGCTGGGAAAGGCCACTATGTATTCGGTCTGGAAGAGTCCTACGGCTGTCTGGCAGGCACCCATGCAAGAGATAAGGATGCGATTGTTGCAGTAATGTGTCTGTGCGAGACCGCTGCATGGTGCAAGAAGCACGGCATGACCTGCTGGGATCAGATGCTTGCGCTGTATGAGAAATATGGCTACTACAAAGAAACCCAGTATGCCATCACCCTGAAGGGAATCGACGGCGCAGCCCAGATCTCCGCAATGATGGATAAGCTTCGCAGCAATCCTCCGAAGAATTTCGGCGACCTGCAGGTTGTGGAGATGCGCGACTACGATAAGGATCAGGTTACAGATATGGCAACCGGCGCGGTTCGCCCGACCGGACTTCCCAAGTCCAACGTTCTGTACTTTGAACTGACCAACAATTCCTGGTGCTGTGCACGTCCTTCCGGAACCGAGCCCAAGATCAAATTCTATATGGGCGTAAAGGGAACCAGTCTGGAAGATGCACAGGCAAAGGTTGACAAGCTGACCGCTGACCTGAAGGCAATTCTGTAAAAGAAAAAGCCGCAGCACCAGCAGCGTATTTTGCAGCAAAAATGCAGCATGCGCTCTGGCGCAGGGGTTATATCACGAATCAAAAGGACACGGCGCGTGCCCGGTGTCGGAGTTTTCCGGCGCTTGGGCACGCGCAGGCGTCTGTAGCAGGAAAAGGAGTTCGACGGATGTCTGTTTTTTCCCTATCCAATCTGAAAAAAACCTGGTATTATCTGCAGAAAAACGGAATCAGAAATGCCGTGTGGGCGGTGTTGGAGCGGATTGGGCAGGAACAGGAGGTCTATACCTGGCAGGAGCCGGACGAAAAGACACTTTCGTTCCAACGGGAGCATTCTGCTTCCTTGCGCATCAGTATCGTCGTTCCGGCATACCGGACGAAAAAAGAGCATCTTGAAGCGATGCTTAACAGCGTATCGAAGCAGTCGTACCCGCACTGGGAGCTGATTGTAGCGGATGCGGGCGGCACGGCAGAGTCTGTACAGGCCTGGGCAAAAAAGAACGGAATCTGCCTGCGGGAAGCGGCAGATGCATCAAATCTTGCAGAATGGAAGGATCAGAGCATCGTGCTCTGCACCCTTTCCGAAAACAAAGGAATTTCCGCCAATACGAACGCAGGAATTGAGCTTGCAGCGGGAGACGCAGTCGGTCTGCTGGATCACGACGATCTGCTGACTGCGAATGCGCTCTGGGAGATGGCGGGTTGTCTGGAAAAAGAAAAAAAGCGCGGAAAACAAAAGCTTGTGCTGTTTTCCGATGAAGATAAATGCGACGGAGCGGCGAGCCGCTTCTATGAGCCGAATTTCAAGCCGGATTTTGACGGGGAATTGCTTTTGACCAACAATTATATCTGTCATTTTACGGTGATCGAAACGGCATTTTTGAAAGAATTAAAGCTGCGCAGCGGATTTGACGGGGCGCAGGATTACGATCTGATGCTGCGGGCGTATGCGGCAGGCGGACAGTATGTGCATGTGCCGAAGGTGCTGTACCACTGGCGCTGCCATGAAGCGTCTACGGCGTCGAACCCGCAGAGCAAGCGCTACGCTTACGAGGCGGGGCAGCGTGCGCTGGAAGATTATTGTCTTCGAAAAGGCTGGAAGGCGACAGTGAGCGGGCTGAAACATCTTGGCTTTTATCGGGAAGACTATGAAGACAGTGTATTTTGCCAGCGCCCGGAAATCGGGATTTGGGCAAAGCCTCTGCCGGGCGGCAGGGATGTTTTTGGCATCCGGCATCCGAAAGGCTTCCTGGTGAGCGGGCTGTATGAAAACGACGGTTCGATGCGGTATGCAGGGCTTCGGAAAGGATATTCCGGACCGATGCACCGTGCAGCGCTGCAGCAGAGCGCACCGGCAGCAGACCTGCGCAGCATGGAGGTTTGCAGCGCATTAAAGGAGCGTTACGCGCAGACGATAGCGGAATTAAAAGAAGCCTGCCAGGGGCTTCCGACGGCAGCGCAGGAAACAAAGATCCTTCAAAAGAGTATGGAATTTTGTAAAGAAGCGGCAGCGGCAGGGTATGGGATTTTATGGGATCCGCAGGCGTAAGCCGCAGATAGAGCGCACCGCGGCAGGCGGCTTTGTTGCTGCGTAGGCAGGCGATCCGCGCTCTGAGGCTCTCCCTCGCGCGGACGGCAAACACAGGAAACATGAGGAGCAAAATCGGTGGATGAAAACGACCGTGGTAATACCGAACTATAACGGAAAACATTTTCTGCAGGACTGTCTGGACAGCCTGCTTCAGAGCACAGTGGAAATCGCCGTGATCGTTGTGGATAACGGGTCGACGGACGGAAGCGTTTCGTGGATACAGGAGCATTTTCCGCAGGTGAAGCTGATCTTTTTTTCGGAAAATAAGGGTTTTTGTACGGCAGTCAATACCGGAATTGAAGCTGCTGCTACACCGTATGTTTTTCTTTTAAATAACGATACAAAAACCGATCGCTTCTGTCTGGAACGTCTGGAAAGGGCAATGGAAGCGGATGAGAAGATTTTTTCAGTCGGGGCGAAGATGCTTTCGATGAAGGAACCGGAGCTTGTCGATACGGCGGGGGATCTGTACTCGGCATTTGGCTGGGCGTATGCGATTGGCAAAGGAAGACCTTCTTCCAATTACACAGCGCCAAAGCGCGTTTTTTCCAATTGTGCAGGGGCGGCGCTCTACCGCAAGGCACATCTGGAGCAGATAGGAGGGTTTGACGAGCTTCATTTTGCATACCTGGAAGATGTGGATATCGGATACCGGGCGCAGATTTTCGGGCTGAAAAATGTCACAGAGCCGGCTGCAGTCGTCTATCACGCGGGGAGCGGTTCTACCGGTTCGCGGTACAATGCGTTTAAGGTGACGCATTCTTCGAGAAACAATATTTATCTGATCTATAAAAATATGCCGCTGCTGCAGCTGATCCTGAATCTGCCTTTTTTGCTGGCGGGATTTTTGATGAAACAGCTGTTTTTTATGAAAAAAGGATTTGGAGCGACTTACGCAAAAGGAATCCGGGCGGGAATCTGTCTGTCTGCTTCGAAAGAGGGACGCGCGCATAAGGTCCCCTTTGCAGGACGAAATTTTCTGCATTATTGCAGTTTGCAGTTACAGCTGTGGGTCAACCTGTTTCGGCGTGTGTAAGCGGTGACTGTGGGCGTACACAAGTGTTACGGTTTGCCTGCGCGATTCGTAAAAATCCTTGTGCTTTGCTGGAAGGTATTGTATACTACATTTTGAATATGGGGACGAGCCGTAATGATAAAGGATAATCAACGTTATTTGAACCGGCTTCATGTTGTTGTAGATGCCGTGGTTACAGCAGCTTCCTATCTGTTGGCCTGGTGGCTGATGTTCGGGAGCCGCTTTGCAGATAAAGAAATAGGTGTACTGGACATGGGCATATATTTTTCCGCCCTTTATTTTGTTGTGCCCGGTTATCTGATCCTTTATTACTGGAACAAATTGTATACGCCGAAGCGTGTACAACGCCCGGAAAATGAAATACTGAATATTATCAGGGCGAATCTGATCGGAATTGTCCTGTTTCTTGCAGGGTTATACCTTGCCAACTCCATCGACCGCGAGCTGCAGCATTTTTCCCGCGGCATGCTGGCATTATTTGCTATCATCAATACGATTTCGGGAATTCTGGTGCGTGCGCTGATCCGTAGAATCCTGCATCTGATGCGCAAACGCGGTTATAATTTGAAACACATTTTGCTGGTGGGGTATTCTCGTGCGGCGGAAGCCTATATCGACCGGATTATCGCCAATCCCCAGTGGGGCTATATGGTGCGGGGCATTCTGGACGATAATGTGCCGAGGGGAGCGGTTTACAAGGGAGTCAAGGTGCTTGGTTCCATCGATAACCTGCCCTTTATCCTGCCGGAAAACAAACTGGATGAGATCGCTGTGACCCTTGCGCTGCAGGACTACGACCGTCTGGAAGAGATTGTCAATCTCTGTGAAAAATCCGGCGTGCATACGAAGTTTATTCCGGACTATAACAGCCTGATTCCGGGCAAGCCTTATACGGAGGATCTTGGCGGACTGCCGGTCATCAACATCCGTTATGTCCCGCTGAGCAACACATTAAATGCGGTTGCAAAGCGCGCTGTGGATATTGTCGGTTCGCTTTGCGGATTGATAGTGACGTCGCCGCTTCTTTTGATCGTAGCAATTTTGATCCGTGCGACGAGTAAGGGACCGATTATTTTCAGCCAGGAAAGAATCGGACAGCACAATCATGCGTTTAAAATGTACAAATTCCGTACAATGTATGTTCAGGACACTAAGGAAGAAAAGAAGGGCTGGACGACGAAAAACGATCCCCGCGTCACAAAGGTGGGGCGGATTCTGCGCAAGACCAGCATTGATGAGCTGCCGCAGCTGTTTAATATCCTGATCGGGGATATGAGTCTGGTAGGTCCCAGACCGGAGCGACCGCAGTACGTTGAGAAGTTTAAGGAAGAGATTCCGCGTTATATGATCAAGCACCAGGTTCGTCCGGGGCTGACCGGCTGGGCGCAGATCAACGGCTACCGGGGAGATACGTCGATTCGCAAACGAATTGAGTATGATATTTATTATATTGAAAACTGGAGCATGAGCTTTGATTTCAAAATCATGTTTTTAACTATTTTTAGAGGATTTATCAACGAAAACGCGTATTGATTTGGATGCGTGAAAAAAACACAAGGAGAGGAAAACATGTCAACAGGTACAAATAGCTCTAAGAGAGCACCGCAGAGAAGTGGCAGTTCCAGCAGCAGAAAAAAGATGTCTGCAAAGAAACGTAAGGCAAAACAGAGAAGAAGGATCATCTTCTTTGCAGTGGAAATCGTAGCGCTGATCGTTTTACTGATTGCGATTGTCGGCGTCAATATGGTAACGAAGATTGACAAGATCAAGATCAATGAAGAAGATATTGTGGTAAACCCGCAGGTAGAAAATAATAAGGAAATGAAAGGCTACCGTAATATCGCACTGTTTGGTGTGGATTCCAGAAAGGGCAAGCTGGGCAAGGGCTCCCGTTCCGACACAGTCATGATCGCATCTATCAATCAGGACACCGGAGACGTCAAGCTGGTTTCCGTTTACCGCGATACCTACTTAAATCTCGGAACGGACAGCTACAATAAAGCGAATGCGGCATATGCACAGGGCGGTCCGGAGCAGGCGATCAACATGCTGAATATGAACTTTGACCTGGATATCACAGAATATGTGACAGTGGGTTTCGATGCGCTGATTGAAACCATCGATGAGCTGGGCGGCGTGGATATCGACGTGCACGATAACGAAATCGACCATCTGAACAACTATCAGCGAAGCATGTTCGTAGAAAATGAAAATGATGCGCTGAACGAAAACATTGTAAAGGTGACACATTCCGGTATGCAGACGCTGAACGGTCTGCAGGCAACCGCATATTGCCGTATCCGCTATGTCGGCGATGACTTCGGCCGTGCAGAACGTCAGCGGAAAGTGCTGATGGCATGTATGGATAAGGCAAAGACCATGAGTCCGACTACTCTGGTATCGATCCTGAACAAGGTGATGGAAAATGTATACACCAACCTGGATGTGACGGAAATGGCTTCCATCCTGTCCGACGTTGCAAACTATCAGATCGTAGCACAGGACGGTGTGCCATTTGAAGATAGTCGCACAACCGGCACAATTGGCAAGAAGGGTTCCTGTGTTATCCCGCTGGATTTGGAAACAAACGTTGTCAAGCTCCATGAGCTGCTGTTCGACGTAACCGAGTACGAACCTTCCGATCAGGTAAAACAGTACAGCCAGAAGGTACAGGCAGACACCAGCCAGTATATGAAAAAGTAAAATATGGATTCTGTAAAAGTAGATGTTATCATTCCGACATTTCACCCGAAGGAACGTTTTCTGGCGCTGATGGAGCAGCTGGAGAAGCAGGTGCTTGCGGTGAACCGGATTGTAATTGTAAATACCGAAAAAAAAGCGTTTGAAGCGCTGATGGATTGCGACACATTTTTAAAAGAGCATCCAAAAGCGATGCTGTTCCATATCTCTCAGGATGAGTTCGATCATGGAAAAACACGGAACCTCGCTGTTTCCAATTCGGATGCGGAGGTGTTTGTCTGCATGACGCAGGATGCGCTTCCGGCGGATGAATATCTGACGCAGGAGCTGTGCAAGGCCTTGTTTTCCGATGAAAAAATCGCAGCCGCCTATGCAAGACAACTTCCGGAAGAAAATTGCAGCCGAATGGAACGCTATACGAGGCAGTTCAATTACCCGGAGCAGCCGTCGGTCAAAACAAAGGCGGATCTTTTGAGGCTCGGAATCAAGACATATTTTTGCTCGAACGTCTGCGCCGCCTATAAGCGCGATATTTTTGAACAGCTCGGCGGATTCGTGAATCATACGATTTTTAACGAGGATATGATTTATGCTGCCGGAGTGATTCAGGCGGGCTATGCGATCGCCTATGCAGCGGATGCGAAGGTGATTCATTCCCACAATTATTCCGGCTGGCAGCAGTTTACAAGAAACTTTGACCTCGGTGTATCCCATGTGCAGTACCCGGCTGTGTTTGACGGTGTGCCGCCGGAGGGCGAGGGCATGAAGCTGGTCAAAAAGACCGCCGTTTATCTTGCAAAAACCGCACCGTGGCTTCTGCCGAAGCTGATCTGGCAGAGCGGCATGAAATGGCTGGGCTACCGTTTCGGTAAAAAATACCAGAATCTTCCGCCTGGGCTGGTTCGCTTCTGCAGTTTGCAGAAAGGCTACTGGAAGCAGGAGAAAGAATAAGACATAAAAAGTCGTTTCCGAAAAACTCCGGAAGCGGCTTTTTTCACAGAATGGACACAACTATTCGGTATACTGTCTGCAGAGCAAGCAGACGCACCGGATACGGAAGCGAATGAGAAAAGAGGTCACAACATGGGTTACGGATACGACCCGGAAGAAACAACCGGACAGGAGCATATGGACGGCACAGCGCCGGAGAGCGGCGGGCAGGAATACACGGACAGTGCACAGAAAACGGATGCGTCGGATATGTCGGCGTACAGTGGCGTGTCCGATGACACATCGGCATATAGCAGTGGAAGCACGGGTGCAGCGGATAACGCACAGAACACATCCGACAACACGCAGGACACATTCAACAGCGCATCGGACGCTGACCAGGGCGCGCAGCCCTCGCGCAGCCGTTACGAATATCAAAATTATTATAACGACAGATACCGGGGCGATGATTCAAAACAGAAATATGGCTATCAGCCAGGCGTACAGCAGACGCCTATGCCCAAAAAAAGAGATTCTGCGGGCAAATGGATTGCTGTTAGCGCACTTGTCGTCATTTTTGTTTGCGTCTGCATTGGAATCGGCTTGATCGGAGTTTATTCGATCCGATCGGCAAATCAGCTGGATTCCGCGTCGGTCGGCGTTTTGGAGGTAGCTCCGGATGCAGGAGATGATGCAAAAAATCAGGAAGATGACGGAAACCATGCAGCAACAGACAGTCCCGAACGCTCTGAGGCAGGACTGTCCGGAGATTCGTCCCTGACAGAGGATACAACAACGGGAGACGGACAGGTTGCTGCAGCATCGGAAATTGCACAGCAGCAGAGCGCATCTGCAGTTGTAACGGATGTAACGCAGGTTGTAGAAGCGGTAATGCCGGCGTGCGTTTCGATTACGAATAATTTTACACAGACGGTACAGGATTTCTGGGGACAGACTTATTCCCAGGATGAGACGGCAAGCGGTTCCGGGATTATCATTGGAGAAAACGAGCAGGAGCTTTTGATCGTTACCAACAATCATGTAGTGGACAGCACAGAGCAGCTGTATGTTCAGTTTATCGACGGGGAAACCGTAGAAGCGCAGGTAAAGGGTACCGATGCTTCCGCAGACCTTGCAGTCGTTGCAGTAAAACTGGATACCATTGCGAACAGCACAAAACAGGAAATCTGCATTGCAAGGATGGGAGATTCGGACAGCCTGAAAATCGGTGAACCGGCCATTGCGATTGGTAATGCACTGGGCTATGGACAGTCTGTGACGACAGGCGTTATCAGTGCACTGAACCGTAAGATAGAGAGCAGCAATTCCGAAGAAGGAACTTCCCTGATTCAGACGGATGCAGCGATCAACCCCGGTAACTCCGGCGGCGCACTGCTGAATATGCGGGGCGAGGTGATTGGAATTAACTCCAATAAGATCGGCGGCTCGTCAATCGAGGGAATGGGTTACGCGAATCCGATTTCGACGGCAAGACCGATTATTGAAGATCTGATGGAACGCCAGACGCGGACGAAATATTCCGAGGAAGAGCGCGGATATCTTGGAATTTCCTGCATCAATGTGACGAGCGATTTGTCCGAGAACTTCAGTATGCCGCAGGGAATTTTTGTGGCGCAGGTTTATTCCGGAACCGGTGCGGAAGCTGCCGGATTGGTGCGCGGCAACATTGTGGTGGCGTTTGACGGCGTAACCGTTCAGAATCAGGAAGAGCTGACGAAGCAGATGCAGTATTATAAAGCTGGGGAGAGCGTTGAAATTACGATTATGGTAAATTCAGCAAACGGTTATCAGCAGAAAAACGTGACAGTTACGCTTTCTTCCTATGACCAGATCAATGCGGCGAGCAAGGCTGCGCAGGAAAGCAAACAGAGATAAAGAACGGAACCGGGATGGCTGGGCGAGAGCTGCAGTCATCCCGGTTTTGCGAATAGCGTGTGTGAACAGTAGCCATTTCTGTACAGGAGACAGTTGTTTAGAGAAAGTTTACTTGTCTCAGAAACGATCCTGCATTATACTTTTGATAGCAGAAAGCGGAAGATGAGGTAACCGACTATGGATGAAAAAGAATTTGAAGATATTTGTTATATTTGCCGCAGACCGGAAAGCAAGGCGGGAAGAATGTTCCACCTGCCGAATAACATCTGTATCTGCGACGACTGTATGCACAAGACGATGGATGCGGTAAGTCAGTTTGATTATCAGCAGATGATGAATAATCCGATGTTCATGAACATGTTGAATAATCCGTTCAATCCGTATGGAGATCCGACAAAGTCGAATGGAACGTCAGGACAGAAATCTGCAGGCGGCGGAAACGAAAAAAGCGACGCAGAAACAACTGACGCACAGGATGGAAACAACGCATCCGACAACACTGCCGCTGACATTCTGGAGGCATCCGATGCGGACGACGATTCCAAGAATGACTCCGACGAATCCTCGGGCAACAGAAGAGGCTTCCCGAACATCAGCTTCATCAATCTTGCGGATTTCATGAACGACGGGATGCCGCAGAAACAGAAGATCAAGAAAAAAGGAACCGGCACAAAGCCGTTGATCGATTTAAAGTCCATTCCCGCACCACATAAGATTAAAGAGCAGCTTGATCAGTATGTGATCGGTCAGGAATATGCCAAAAAAGTCATTTCCGTAGCGGTTTACAACCATTATAAGAGGGTTGCCACCGGCACAATGGATGAGATTGAAATCGAAAAGTCCAATATCCTGATGATCGGACCTACCGGCAGTGGTAAGACCTATCTGGTAAAGACGCTGGCGAAGCTTCTGGACGTTCCGCTGGCGATTGCGGATGCAACCTCCCTGACAGAGGCGGGGTATATTGGTGACGACATCGAAAGCGTTGTGAGCAAGCTTCTCGCTGCAGCGGACAACGATGTGGATAAGGCGGAGCAGGGCATCATCTTTATCGATGAGATCGATAAAATCGCACGCAAGCACAACACGACTTCCCGGGATGTCTCCGGGGAATCGGTGCAGCAGGGCATGCTGAAGCTGTTGGAGGGAGCAGACGTGGAGGTTCCGGTCGGTGCGAACAGCAAAAACGCGATGGTTCCGCTCACAACAGTCAATACGAGAAATATTCTCTTTATCTGCGGCGGCGCGTTCCCGGATCTGGAAGAGATTATCAAACAGCGGCTGCGCAAAAAGACCTCGATCGGCTTTGATGCGGAGTTAAAGGATCGCTGGGATAAGGAAAAGGATATCCTTTCCATGGTAAAAGTGGAAGATCTGCGGACATTCGGCATGATTCCGGAGTTCTTGGGCCGTCTCCCTGTGATCTGCACGCTGGAGGGCTTGAACCGGGATATGCTGGTACGGATTTTGAAAGAGCCGAAAAACGCGATTTTGAAACAGTATCAGAAGCTTCTGGAGCTGGACGAGGTGAAGCTGGAGTTCACCGACGATGCACTGGAAGCGATTGCAGACAAGGCGATGGAAAAAGATACCGGTGCTCGTGCGCTTCGTTCGATTATTGAAGAATTTATGTTGGATATCATGTATGAAATTCCGAAGGATGACAATATCGGACGCGTGACGATTACCGGAGATTATATCCGGGGAACCGGTGGACCGCTGATTGATATCCGCAGTAACGGTTATTCGCTGGAAGAGCGGGATCAGATGAAACAGATCGCAGCGGCGGAAACGAAAGAAGCTTGAACTTTGAACTGCATGAAGAAAATGTTCGAAAGCTGAGAGTTCAACGGAATACTACAGGAACATATCAGCAATACTGCGCATATGCTGATATAAAATCCGCAGGGCACAGAGGGAAAATTCTGTGTCCAAAGGAGACAGATGAACTGTCGGGAAAAAATTCTTTCTGAAGATTATATGAGTATTTTGCTGGACTATGTGCCGGAGGAAGCAAATCAGGAGGACGAAGCCTTCTGCTATCAGCAGGTGGATGGAACTCTGGGAATTTATTATCTGGATCGGTCTGCGGTGCTGCCGCTTTCTCCGGTCAATTACCTGTATCGCTACCTTCCACAGCTGTTTTGCCTCGGTGCGTTTCCAGCGGCGGGAAGTCGGACGTTTCGGGCAGAACCGTTGGAAGGCTCCGGGATTCTGGCACAGCAGCGGCCCCCGTTGGAGTTGACGGGGCGCAGGGTAGTGATGGCGTTTATCGATACCGGGATTTCTTATGAAAACCCGGTATTTCGCTATTCTGATGGCAGCAGCAGGATTCTGGCGATTTGGGATCAGACGGATCAGAGCGGACAGTCGCCGGAGGGGTTTTTATATGGAACGGAATACGTCCGGGAACAGATCGACCGGGCGTTGGAGCTGGAAGATCCGCACAGCCTGGTGCCGGAAAAAGATGAAATTGGACATGGAACCGCAGTGGCGAGCGTCGCGGCGGGAAGCCGTCTGGAAGAGGGCAGCCTGTTTACCGGTGCAGCGCCGGATTGCGAGATTGTAGCAGTCAAGCTTCGCCCGGCAAAACAATATCTCCGGGATTATTATCGGATCGCGGATAAAGAACCGGCATACAGCACAGACGATATTCTGCTCGCTGTGAAATATGTGCAACAGTTTGTGATCCCGCTGTACCGTCCGATTGTGATCTGCCTGGGGCTGGGGACGTCCTTTGGAAGCCACAGCGGCGTTTCGTTGTTTTCGGAGTATTTGCAGAGGATCGCGCGCAGCGTTTCACAGGCGGTGGTGATCGGGGGTGGAAATGAAGGAAACACGGCGGGCCATTTTCGGGG
>OHPV01000656.1_pt1 | contig 20004 bp, 16 predicted proteins | sample 1577781 | NCBI WGS metagenome assembly OHPV01 (sample SAMEA3879518, study PRJEB24766) | human gut metagenome | biome: human-associated habitat; feature: feces | place: USA | collected 1985/1987 | reverse complement strand
CCTCGGTTTTTAGAAGGGAGTGGATTGGATGGAGAAAAGATACAATATTATCTATGCCGATCCTCCGTGGAAATATGACAGGCAGAAAGGAGAAGGGGTTGCCGCAGACATATATCAGACGATGTCCCTTGCTGAAATAGAGAGTATTCCGGTAAATGAGATAGCGGCGGATGATGCGGTGCTGTTTTTATGGGTAACTTTTCCGAAGCTTAAGGAAGGTCTTTCGGTTATTGAAAGCTGGGGATTTAAGTATAAGACCTGTGCTTTTAACTGGATAAAACAAAATCCCAAGTCAGACTCGTTCTTTGTCGGACTTGGATTCTGGACAAGGAGTTGTTCAGAAATCTGTCTGCTAGCGACTAAAGGGCATCCTCACAGGGTATCATCGAATGTAAGGCAGTTATGTATTGCACATCGTATGCAGCATAGTAAAAAGCCGGATGAAATAAGAAACAGGATTGTTGAACTCTGCGGAAATTTGCCACGAATAGAGCTATTTGCAAGAGAAAAAAGTGAAGGCTGGGATTGTCTCGGAAATGAGATTGACGGAAGGGATATCAGAGAGGCAGTTGGAGCACTACTGCAGGAGAGAGGTGAATAACAGGTATGGATATTTTTAAGCTGGGAGACAAAATACTTGCTCTCCTTGAAGCTATGTTTGGATTTTGGAATAATCAGATATCTTTGGTTTTTGCAATGCTTGGACAATCGCCCGTCAGTTTTAAGGGCGGTGGTCCGTGGGCAGTCATTGAGGGAATAGAGCCGGTCTTTGTAGCAGTTGGTTCTTCCCTTGTGGTGCTGTTCTTTGTTATCGGTTTCTGTTCGGAAAGCATAGATGTGAAAGAGGAGATGAGGTTTGAATCAATCCTTCGTATGCTTATCCGATTAGGGCTTGCAGAGTGGTTCGTTGCAAATAATGTCATGATTATGAAAGCATTTTTTACTTCCATAGGAAATCTGGTAGGACTTATTTCGGCAGGAACGACAACACAGCTTGCCATAGACAGTACACAGGCAGATGTCATCAAGGGACTTGGATTTGGAGAAAGCCTTGTAATGCTGATACTTACGGCATTGCTCGCAATCATCATTATTATCTGTGGTTTATTTATCATTTACACCGTGTATTTCAGATTTTTAAAAATACTGATCATCGTTCCGCTTGGAGCAATCGCCTGTTCCACAATGGCAGGAAACAGAATGGTAAGTCATACGATGTCAACCTACTGTAAGTATTTCTTATCCTGTGTGTTTGAAGCGGTAACAATGGCACTTGCGATTGTGGTATGCAACACATTTATCAATGCAGGGCTTCCGTCCTTTACAGGAAGTTATGCAGACTGGGCACAGACACTTATTTATCTGTGTGAAATGACATTTACCATAGCGATGACAGTTGGAAGCGTGAAGGGAGCACAGACACTTACAAGCAAGGCATTTGGATTATAGAAGGAGGCAGAAATGGATAATGAAAAGAAACAGGTTACTTATAATTCAAGCATAACCGGAGAAACGCAGGTGACATTTGATATCCAGCAGTATATGAATAACAGGGCAATGTTTATCGGTCTTATGTGTAATGAAGATGGATATGAGGAGCCTTTTGGGGATGTGACTGTGAATTTGTCGGTTGCAGCACCAAATTACTGCGGATATCTGAATGTGAATGACATGCCGGATATTGAAAAGTTTATTACAGATAACGACCTTGGAGAGTTTACAGGATTCACGCAAAGGAGTGGTTTCTGCGAATATCCGCTTTATCTGTTCAATGTAGATAAGCTTAGAGAACTGTGTCCGGATGGAATGGATAAGTATGAGGCGAATATTGGAATGACAAGAAAGCCGGAGACAAAGGATTTATCAAGATAGGAGGCAGGGACAATGGTAATCGAAGTAAACAAGGATATTGACCGCTATCAGGAATCGGTTGCGATGGGACTTACTGCAAGGCAGCTTATATTTTCCATTGCAAGTGTAGTGGTTGGTGGCGGTATTGTCCTTCTTCTTTACAAGTATATCGGTCTTACGGGTTCTGCTTATGTGGCAATTCCCTGTGTGGCACCGATTGCACTTGGCGGATTCTATTCCTTTAACGGGATGAATTTCTACGAGTATATGGGAAAGAAACTGCATTTTATGTTTGGAAACAAGGCACTTACCTATGTATCAACAGAAGGAGAGCCTGCAATAAAGCAGTTAGAAGCAGAACAGAATGAACAGGTAAAGAAGAAAGGCAGAAAGGCAGAACCGGAGACTGTAACAGCTGATTCGGCTGTAAAGAAGCAGGAGGAGTTTGAAGCGATGAAGAAAAAGACGAGAAACATGCTGCTTGGACTTGTCGCAGTCATTGTGGCGGCAGTAGCAGGCATTGCAGCATATAAGGCGATGCATTAGATAAAAAGTATCTGACCGAAAGGTCGGGAACACAGCCCGCAGGGTGAAGTTCCCGGCGGGCTTTCATTATAAGAAAGCGAGGTTAGAGACATGGGTTTATTTACAGACGGATTTAAGTTATTAAAGAAGGCGAGTGAGCCTTTGTATAAGACACCTAAATCCATTCAGGAAACCATAGAGATTATGGCGGTGGCTGAAAACGGCATTTTTGAAGTAAGCAAAAATAAGTATTCCAAATGCTACCGCTTTCAGGACATCAATTACACGACAGCAACCGAGGATGAGCAGATCGGTATTTTCGAGAGATACTGTAAGTTCTTAAATTCGCTGGACTGTAATTATAAGATTACGATCAACAATAAGAACAAAAACATGGATGAACTCCGTGACAAGGTTCTGATTGCTGAGAAAAACGATGGCTTCAATAATTATAGAAGTATCTACAATGACATCATTGAGGAGAAGATTATTGAGGGCAGACAGGGGATTGAGCAGGAGAGATACCTGACAATCACGATTGAGAGAAAGAACTTCGAGGAGGCAAAGGCACAGTTTGCAACCCTTGAGGCAACGATACACAAGGCTTTCATTGAGCTTGGTGCGGAGATTGTACCACTTAATGGCAATGAGAGACTGAAAGTGCTCTATGACTATTATCATCTTGGAGATGAGGGCAGCTTTGATTTTGATATCAAAAAGGCAAAGAAGGTCGGGGCAGATTTTAGAAATGATCTGTGCAATGGGATGGTGAAATATTTCCCGGACCATTTTGAGGATGAGAGTAAATTCTGCAAGGCACTTTTTATCAAAAAGTATCCGAGCAGTTTGTCAGACAGATTCATCAATGAGATTACTTCCCTTCCGGTTCATTCCATCACGAGCATTGATGTGGTGCCTGTTCCCAAGGATCTGACAACAAAGGTGCTTCAGAAGAAATACCTTGGTATTGAGTCGGATATCATTAAGCAGCAGAGAGTCCGTAATAAGAATAACGATTTTTCTACGGAAATTTCATATGCCAAGAGAACAGAGAAAAAAGAAATTGAGGAAATCATGGATGATGTCCGTGAGAATGACCAGTGCCTTTTCTTTGTGGGAGTAACCATTATTCTTATGGCAGAAAGCAAGAAGGAGCTTGAGAGTGTATGTGAGACTGTGGAGACTATCGGAAAGCGTAACAGCTGCACGATTGATACACACTACTTAAAGCAGAGGGAAGCACTCAACACAGCACTTCCGATTGGTGTAAGACAGGTGGAGACAATGCGTACACTTCTTACCCAGTCACTTGCGGTGCTTATGCCATTTAATGTGCAGGAGCTTAATGATAGCACGGGCAATTACTATGGTATCAACCAGATCAGCAAGAATGTGAATATCGGCAACAGAAAGAAGCTCATTAATGGAAATGGCTTTGTATTTGGTGTGCCGGGTTCCGGTAAATCCTTCTTCTGCAAGATGGAGATGGGCAGCGTATTCTTGTCGGGAGATGATGAGATAATCGTCATAGATCCAATGAACGAGTACTTTGATATAGCTGATACTTATGGTGGAACAGTGGTAAATATGTCTACCTACACGGATAACTATGTGAATCCGCTGGAGATGGATGTATGGAGCCTTGATCCGAATGATTCAAAGGGAATGGTAAGAGAAAAAGGTGAGTTTATGCTTGGTCTTTGTGAGCAGTGTATCGGAGACAGTTTAAATTCAAGACAGAAGTCAATCATTGACCGCTGTGTGAGAAAGCTGTATATCGACATTGCAAGGAGCAAAGAGAAGTATATCCCTGTAATGAGTGACTTTTACGATATCCTTATGGCGCAGCCGGAGGACGAGGCAAAGGACATTGCATTGTCACTAGAGCTTTTCGTAAATGGTTCACTTAACATCTTCAATCACCAGACAAATGTGGATGTGGATAACAGATTCACAGTATATGGCATCAGGGACTTAGGTACGGAGCTTAGTCCTATCACAATGCTTGTCATGATGGAGTCTATTCAGAACAGGATTGTTGAGAATGGCAAGCGAGGCAAGGCAACATGGCTCTATATTGATGAGTTCCACGTCTTACTTAATTCTGAGTATTCTGCAAAATATCTGCAGCAGCTCTGGAAGAAAGTAAGAAAGCAGGGAGGTCTTTGTACCGGTATCACGCAGAATGTCATCGATCTGTTGCAGAATTACACAGCAACCACAATGCTTGCAAACTCAGAGTTTGTGGCACTTTTAAAGCAGGCTAATACGGATAGTTCCAAGATGGCAGAGGTTATCGGAGTATCAGAAGCACAGCTTAGATTCGTAACCAATACTGCATCGGGAATGGGACTTATCAAGTGTGGTTCAGTGGTGATTCCTTTTGATAATCAGATAAGTAAGGATACGGATTTGTACAAGCTGTACAATACCAACATTCACGAGATAATTGAGATGAAAAAGCATGCAAATGAAAAATGTTAATTCTTTATGAAGTCATGAATTTTGGATTGACATATTTTCATATGACAGGTAATATAATATTAAAGACAGGCAACTTGAGTGTCTGCCAAGCGGCAAAGTAAGGTGTTGTGCCAGAGAGCAGTGCCTTATGAGCTTTATAAGGGTTTGACATTTACCACAATCTGGCTAGAGGTTAATCCTCGAAAGAAAATGTTAGAAGGGCTCTGCTTATGCAGAGCCTTTCTTAATCTAAGGATGTAGTGGAGAACTGTAATGAGGAATGTTTTAGATTGCATAAATGCATTTATTCCGCTATTATCAACCGAATATGAGCTTGTACTAGGGAGAAAAGGTGTTTCAGTTACGTTAAGAATTTCATTTGATAAAAAAGATTGTTTTCATCTTATGGGATTACAATATCTGGTAGACAGACCTGAATTGAGCCGAGACAGAGGCAGAGTATTTGATGAGATAGCAGATGGAACAATTACAATTGAAAAAATAGAGTCATCAGATTTTTATAATAAGATAGAGCAAAGAGTTCATTTCCTGCCATTGCTTGAACAAATGATTGATAGTAATGATACTGTGTTTAAGTATAATAAGAAAGCAAATATGTATTCAATGATTGAGGCTGATTATCTTATGGAAAACAACGTGGAGAGCAGGAATCTATTTTTGTTTTTATCTAATGATGAAGGAGATAATTATTTCTGTCGTTCATTTTTTCCAGAGGAAAAGATGGATTATTCAAAAAATCAAGCATCGTGGACACTTCTTTATAAGAAAAAGATTGATTTATCAACCAGAATAGAGACAGTTCTTTACAATAGAATTAAATAGATTTTTACATAAGCCATTTGGACTAATCATCCAGATGGCTATTTTTTTACCCATTTTTGGGTAATGGATGTAGAAAGAAGGTGAGAACATTGAAGATAAAAAAGGTGGATGATAAGCCTATGGTCATTCACACCAAGGAGAAAGCCAAGATTCATGCCCACGAGCCAAAGGGTGCCAAGATTAAAGGCAGCAACATCTATACAGTAGAGAGAGGTCCGAAAGTGCATGATGCTAAAGCCAATGAAATGGATAAAAAAGCATCTGCAAAATTAATGCTTCAGAAAAGTGCTGGTGGAAAGAGTACTTATAGAAAGAGTACCATTCATCAGTCGGAGGCTAAGGATAAAGGTCTTTCTAAGTTTAAGCGTAACATCAGAGAGTCAGGAACTTCAATCAAGACCAAGAATACCAATCTTCACATTGCAGGAAGAACAGGAGCACTTGCAGCTGGGGCAGTAACGGAGCAGGTGGAGGGCGGGCAGGAGGTATCGCAGGCAGCATATCTTGCATATGAATCAAGCCGACCTGTTACCGGAACTGCTTCCAAGGGTGCAGCACTTTTCAGGAAAAAGGCGGCAGTCGAGGCAAAGAAGCGTATCAAGAAGGTAGAGGCAGGAAAGAAGCTGGAAAAAAGGACAGCAAAGAAAGCTGCCAAAGATACTGCCAAGACTGTAGCTAAAGAGACGGCAAAAGAAACAGCCAAGACTACTGCCAAGGTTGCAACGAAAACTGCCACAAAGGCAGCTGCTACAGCGGCAGGAACAGCGGTTGCACCGGGAGTTGGTACTGCAATCGGCATGGCAGCCGGATATGCTGCAGGTGTGTCCATAGAGGTCAAGGATGAAAAGATGACCAACCGGAGCAGGAAGATAAAATTCTTTCTGGATAAGATGAAAGCACAGGAGAATCAGACAGACAGCGTGGCAAAACTGGTAAAGGATCTGATTGTGCGAAAAGCGATTACCTGGGTAAAGGCAGCTGCACCGATTATCGGATTGGTGCTTTTATTACTTGTTCTTGTAGTTGCCATGATTGCGGTTCCGGTTATAGCGGTGATAGCAATCCTTTACAATTCTCCATTTGCTTTATTTCTGCCACCACTTGAATCAGGAGATACCGTGCAGACAGTAACGAGTGCTTATGTGCAGGAGTTTAACCGGGATGTGAATACGAAAGTGAATGAGCATACCGGATATGACCTTGGAGAGCTTGTATATGTGGATTATGAAGGTATGGAAGAAAACCCAAGCAATTACTATGACATCATGGCAGTCTATATGGTCAAGCATGGTGTCGGAGATACTGCAACAGTCATGAATGATACTTCTAAAGGCTGGCTGCAGGCAGTTGTAAATGATATGTGTTCATACACCACAAGCACCGGAACAAAGGATGTGGAAGAAACGGATGCAGACGGCAATGTGACTACTGTCACGAAGTCTGTTCTGTATGTGAATGTCACACTGAAATCGTACAGGGATATGATTTCGGTCTATGGGTTTAACTCTGATCATGTGGAAATGCTTGAGCAGATCATGAGTCCGGAGTTTATGGGACAGCTTGGATATGCCGGAAGCGGAAGTGGCGGCGGAGGCGGAAGTCCGGGAGTAAGCTCCATGACTGAGGATGAAATCAATGCCATCCTAAACGAAATTACAGACAGCAAGCAGAAAACAGTCTGCTCCTATGCACTACACAGAGTTGGTTTTCCTTATAGTCAGGATTTAAGAGACAGCGGTAACTATTATGACTGCAGTTCCTTAGCCTATTATTCATGGAAGGATGCAGGCGTGGATATTAGTTACGGTGGGGCAACCACAGCGGCAGCGGAGGCACAGGGACTGGATGAAGCCGGAAAGACAGTCTCCTTTGATGAGTTACAGCCGGGAGACCTTATCTTTTATAGTTTTACAAGCAATGGAAGATATAAGAACATCAGCCATGTGGCAGTATATGTCGGAAATGGCAAAGTGGTAGAGGCACTTAATGAAAGTCTTGGTGTGGTTTACCGGGATGTGGCAAGCACAGGAAAGATTGTTGTGATAGGAAGACCATAACAGGAAATTTGCAGAGAGGGCATAGTCTCTCTCTGAGACTGGAGGTAAGAATGGATTTAAAAGATATGATACTGGTAACAGAAAACGACAGGGGAACAGAGACAAATATGCTGATGACTCTGGATGATTATAAGAGTTTTATAGCAGTTGATGACATGTCAGAGCTTGCAGACAATTTGTTGCAGCTTGGAAGAACACTTGGTGAAGCAGATAACTTCGCAGAGTATTACAGGGCAGCAAATGTAACTGCATCTGCGAGATTCTGTCTGGATGATATTCAGCTGGGACATTTTCTTCAGGGATTTTATAACGATTCCAAAGAATTTCGGTTTGATAAAGAAGCCAGTTCTTCTGAATGTGTTGCAAAGCTTAAGGAGATTGGAATGACCGATAAGGGCTGGGTGGATGATTTTAACCTGCATTATGAAAGTGTGGACAGATCATTTGAAAGGGGACAGACATTTCATAACTTCAATGACCATGATTACATGGTGCTTGAAGCATTATCACCAAGGAATCTCGTGGTGATGGATATGAAGTCAGGTTCTCTTACAATCGCCCTTGGTGCGACAGAGTATAAGCGTTATCCGAAGGATGAGAAGCCTACAAAGGACAATACCACAATCGGGGTATCGTGGGAGCATGGCATTTATCTCGGTTCCACACTCTCAACCACGAATTTCAAGGCATACAAGAGGGAGTATGGCACACCGGAAAAGATAGAGGATATCTATGATTACAGGGCAAAGCTAAAGCAGAAGTTCTATTTTTATCAGGATATGTCAAAGGATGATGATGTGCCAAAGAAACTGCAGAATGATTTCCTTCACCAGATGTATGAGGATTTCGGAACGATTGAAGAGGACTGTTTTTACGACAGGCTGGAAGATGGAAAGTACGATGAGGGCTTTAAGGAAAGACAGGTAAAGGAAGAAAAGTGCCGGTGATGAGATTTTTACAGGAGGCGATATCATATGGAACAGGAATTTGATGTTGAGATAAAAGAAGTGCTTTCACGAGTACAGAAAGTAAAGGCAGAGTCGCTTGACGATGCCATCAATAAGGCAATGGATATGTATTATGCAGAGCAGATAGTCCTTGGAGCAGAGGACATGAAGGGAGTTGATTTTGCGCCTATCAGCGAAGGTCAGCTCCCTTCTTCATTAAAAGAAAACGGAGGAAAAGCAAGATGAAAAGTGATTCAACAACAGTAATTAAGAACATGGAGTTTTTAGTAAAGGAACTTCATAAGGAGTGGGACAGATCGGGTACTTCTAAGGCATCCGTTATTATTTCCCTTGAGGAAGTAGATGGTATCAATGATAAGTTAAAAGAGATTATCTATCAGACACAGAAGTCAGTCGATGAGGATGAGCTGACCTTTAAACAGAGCATTGCAAAGTCCAAGGAGTGCTATGTGCTTCTTCGTGTGGTGCGTAAGATTGCAAAGAAAAAGGATAAATGCGAAAAACAGGCAATCGACAATGAATTTGCAATCGAGCTGGATAAGGATGAGTTAAAGCTCTTTAAGGGATTGTTTGCAGAGATGTTTAAGTAGAGGAGGACAAAGGTATGGGCGTTGATATGAAGGTCAAAGCGATATACGATTCTGAAATTGGTAACATCACCAGATCAGAAAAGAACTGGAAGGATGTGTTAAAGGTCGCGGGTCAGTTATACCGCTATGAATTTGACAATATCGTTATGGTAACAGCTCAGAGACCTCCGGAAAAAAGCACACTCATGGCAGATTATGATACCTGGAAAAAGGTGGGAAGATATGTAAAGCGTGGTGCGAAAGGCTGCGCTATCTTCCCGTCAAGGGCACTGAATCCACGCATGAGGTATATCTTTGATATCAGTGATACCGGAGGGAAGAATGTTAAGCTGACATGGGACCTTGAGGGAGAAAATCTTAAGGATTATGTGGATTTTCTTGTGTCAGAAGGTCAGATTGAGCAGTACGATAACAGCGACAGGGAGTCTCTAAAAAATATATTAAAACAGTTTACAGGAACAGATGTTTGGCTTATAATAAAAGAAGAGTTCGGAGACCGAATGACCGAGCTCATGCAGCTATCAGGTAGTGTGATAAAGGAAGAAAGTAAGAAACGCAATGGCTTACAGCAGGAAATGGACATGGAGCAGCTTGTATATGCAAGTGTCATGTATGCTGTAGGGACGAGATGCGGATTTGACTTATCTGTGCAAGAACAGGATTTCAGTCAGATCGTAAATATCAAAGACGAAGAGATCATTTACCGTCTTGGTTCCATTGTATGCGATGTCTCCTGTAGTGTTCTTAGAGAATTTAGTCGTAACTTAAAGGCAATCGAGAGCGAAAGGAGAATTGGATATGTTAGAAGAAATGACTTACAAGGAAGTGGACGGACTGCTTTATCCGCAGATAGAGATGCCGGACGAGACGGAGGATCTCACGAAGCTGGGCAAATACGGAAGGATGGCGATGAACTATCTCAAAGAGAACGAGCCGGCAAGATACAAGACGCTGATGAGATTCGGGAAGATGTACGAGAAGATGTCAGCGGTAGAGGAGGAAGCGAACCAGCTGTACGACCAGCTGGAGATGCAGTATCTGGCGAAGCACAAGCCACAGAATCCGTCATCGACAATGGAGATGTGGAAGATAAGAGAGCAGGCGAAGATGCAGGCAGAGGAAGTGGTACTCCATCAGATAGTGATGCGATTCCACTAGAATCAGATGATACAGAACTGAATAGGGAACTTGATGAAATCAATTCATTGGGTGTTAGTAAGGAAGCCGAATATACACAGGCTTCCTTTTTTTTCGACCAGAACGGGCAGGCAAGCATTGGCACCATTCATACTGAGGACGAAAACAATAATCAGTTTATGCGTCAGTTCGAGCAGGACAGAAAAGCTGCATTAGCAGGTAAATACAATTATCTGAATCCCAAAAAGTCTGCAACAGTACCAGGTGAGTATATCAAACAGGTGCTTATGAGAGGTACAGGCTTTGTCGGTGGCAAGGGCAGGGTATGCAAGATTTTTGAAACAGAGATTGATGCAGGAACCAGGGCAAAGCGTATCAAAGCAGAGTATGGTCAGGGAGGTGCAGGCTGGCCGGTTGACGGACTGGGACTGCACGGATATGACACATTTCATGGGAACGGACTGCGTTTTCAGTGGCGAGATGAGGATGGAGAGGTTGAAGGATATGTTTCGTGGAAAGATATCGAAAAAGAGCTTGGTGTCCTTATTCTTACAGGGGAATACCAGCCTGAGACACCTCGTATTGATGAGCTTGCGATGGACGGACTCCGTGAGGATGATGAGGTTATTGATGCCGAATATCGGGAAGTGGAACCGGAAGAGGCAGAATCAGAGATTGATGATTATGCAATACCGGATGAGCCGGAGAGCTATGCTTCTAACAGAGATTATGTAAGTGCAAAAGGCATGACACCACAGGAAGCTGCCGATGAAGACCGCATGGTAACACAGGCAGAATATGGTGCAGAGATAGAAGCTGAAACAACTGAAAAAGATCCATCAGAGCTTCAGTATATTACACCGATTGATTATGCCAAGCGTATTGCAGAGCTTGATGAAGACCTGCGTGATGCGGCGGAGATTCTTGTAACAGATTGCAGCTGCTACACTCCGTTTAGGGCATTCCTTATGGATGTGGTGCAGTCTGATTTTGCATTTATGCCCAATAAACTTGACCTTATCAGGGATATTGCATTAGGGACAGATAATGCAGAAAGAAAGGCATATTCCAACAATAAGTATGGTCTTGTGGAGTACTCAATCAGAAGCGGATATGTGAAGATCAGCTATAAGAACAGGAATGGTGTGCGTAAAGAAGGTGCTCTCGATTGGCGTGAGTTATATGAAATCTTATCTTATATGGTAAAACAGCCATTTTACTGCGGAGAAGACCAGAAGAAGTATTATCAGGAGACAAAGCAGAAGGCTGACAGGGATAAGATGAATCCGGTCTATAAGAGATTCTTTGATATCGAGGATAGTGTAAAAGCCAATCGTCTTGAAACCAGGGAAAGAGCAATAGCGAATGGCTGGGAAACCAAGATTGATGAGAATGGACATGTGGTTTCAGATGATGCAGTATCAGTATCTGTGGATGATATTCAGGCTGATACAGAATCACAGGAAACTGTAGATTTTACACCAAAGCAGGAACCAGTACAGCAAGTAGAAAGTCTTGAAAATGAGAAGAATGTTGCCGGGAAGACGAAGCACAACTTCCACTATAATCTCTGGGAAATGGAAAAAGGTGGAGCTAAGACCAGATACCAGTGGAATATGGATGCAATCCGCACTTTAAAGCAGATTGAATCAGAGAACAGGCTTGCCACACCTGAGGAACAGAAAACTCTGTCGAAGTTTGTCGGATGGGGCGGACTGTCACAGGCATTTGATGAGAATAACGCAGGCTGGAGCAAAGAATATGCAGAGCTGAAAGACCTTTTATCTGATGAGGAATACAGTGCTGCAAGGGCAACAGTAAATAACGCCTTTTATACTTCACCGGAGATTGCCATGTGCATAAATTCGGCACTTGTCCAGTTTGGTTTCAGAGGCGGCAATGTATTAGAGCCATCTATGGGTATCGGTAACTTCTTTGGAAGTATGCCGGCACCAATGCAGAGAAGCAAGCTGTATGGGGTGGAGATTGACAGCATTTCAGGAAGAATTGCAAAGCAGCTTTATCAGAATGCCAATATCAGTATCACAGGATTTGAGAATACCACATATCCGGATAACTTCTTTGATGTGGTTGTCGGAAATGTGCCATTTGGTGATTATAAGGTATTTGATCCAAAGTACAACAAGTATAACTTCCGTATCCACGATTATTTTCTGGCAAAAGCACTTGATCAGGTAAGACCGGGAGGCATGGTTGCAGTAATCACCACAAAGGGAACACTTGATAAGGCAAATCCTACTATCCGAAAGTATCTGGCTGAAAGAGCAGAGCTTGTGGGAGCAGTAAGACTTCCGAATACTGCATTTAAAGATAATGCAGGAACCGAAGTGACAGCAGATATCCTGTTTTTGCAGAAGAGGGAGAGAAAGATTGATATTGAACCTGACTGGGTACACCTTGGTGTAACTGAGAATGGCATTGCAGTCAACTCTTATTTTGCAGATCATCCGGAGATGATGCTTGGATCTATGGAATATGACACAAGGATTTACGGACAGGACAGCAGATATACAGTCTGTGTGAATAATGATGAGAACTTCAATATGTATGAGACTCTCAATAAGGCTATCGGTAATATCAAAGCCCAGATGACAGATTTTGAGAGAGTGGCAGATGAGGCGGAGCAGACGGAGGAAGTTATCCCGGCTGATCCGGATGTGAGAAACTACACTTACACATTTTTTGAAGGAAAACTCTATTACAGGGAAAATTCCGAGATGGTAAAAAAAGAAGTATCACAGACTGCCGAGGAGCGAATCCGAAGCCTTGATGAAATCAGACAGATAACAAGAGAGCTGATTGATATCCAGATGGATGGCTGCAGCGAGGAGGAGCTTTCTGATAAGCAGAGACTTCTTAATGTAAAATATGATGCCTTCGTAAAGCAGTATGGAGCCATTACTTCAAAAGCAAACAGAATAGCATTCAGGGATGACAGCGATTATCCACTTCTTTGCAGTCTTGAGGAAGTAAACGAAGATGGGGAGGTGAAAAAAGCGGATATGTTTTATAAGCAGACGATTAAGGCAAAGACAGTCATAGACAGAGTGGAGACCGCTGTGGAAGCATTAAATGTATCCGTCAATGAATTTGGATATGTAAATCTTGCCTATATGCTTTCTATCTATGAGCCGGATATTACAAATGCAAAGGAAGAACTTGCAGAAAAGTCCGGACAGACAGTGGATGAGATAACGCTAAGTGATGATGCATTAGCAGAGATTAGAAGGGCAGTCCTTGTGGAAGAGCTGGACGGACTGGTTTTCCTAAATCCAGACCGCTACAACGAGAACAATCCCGACATCGGCTGGGAGACAGCAGACGAGTATCTTTCGGGAAATGTGAGAGACAAACTTCGTGTAGCAAAGGCTATGGCGGCTGATACAGACAATCCGCAGGCAGAAAGATTTGCAGGAAATGTGGCAGCACTTGAAAAGGTGCAGCCGGAATGGATTGAAGCCTCGGATATTGATGTAAAGATTGGTACGACATGGATTGAGTCGCTTGATTATGAGCAGTTTATCTATGAGCTTCTCAATACACCAAGAAGAGCAAGGGCAGTCAGAAGCCAGTTTTACAATACAGGCATTCAGGTACACTTAAATAAGATGAGCATGGAATGGTTCATCGAGAATAAGAGCATGGATAAGCATTCAGTGGCAGCTACTAAGACTTATGGTACAAGCCGCATGGATGCTTATTCTATTTTTGAGGATACGCTGAATCTTAAAACTGTAACAGTAAGGGACAGGATTGATGACGGTGATGGCAAATATCATTACGAAGTCAATAAGAACGAGACAATGCTTGCAAGGGAAAAGCAGAACATGATCAAGGAGAAGTTCAAGGAATGGCTGTTTGCAGAGCCGGAGCGAAGACAGAAATATGTGGAGTATTACAACGAGACATTCAATAACATCCGTCTGCGTGAGTATGACGGAAGTCACTTACAGTTTCCGGGAATGAATCCGGCGATTGAGTTAAAGCCACATCAGAAGAATGCGGTGGCAAGAATCCTTCTTGGAGGAAACACCCTGTTGGCACACTGCGTTGGTGCCGGAAAGTCCTTTGAGATGATGGCTGCCTGTATGGAGCAGAAGAGACTCGGACTTGCCAATAAGACGATCATGGTTGTTCCAAAGCCACTTATCGGTCAGACGGCATCAGAGTTTTTAAGGCTTTATCCGTCAGCAAATATCCTGGTTGCCACAGAGCGTGATTTTGAAAAGAGCCGCAGGAAGCAGTTCGTATCAAGGATTGCAACAGGTGACTATGACTGTATCATCATGTCGCACTCGCAGTTTGAAAAAATCCCGATCTCAGCAGAGAGAAAGGAAAGAATGCTCAATGAGCAGATTGATGAAATCAGCTATGCGATTGATGAGATGAAGGAGCGTAACGGGGAGCGTTGGACTGTAAAACAGATGGAAAGCCAGAAGAAAAAGCTGGAGGAGCAGCTGAAATCCTTATCAGATGAGAGCAGGAAGGATGACCTTATAACCTTTGAGGAACTTGGTGTGGACTCTATCATGGTTGACGAAGCGCACAATTTTAAGAACCTTGCGATTTTTTCCAAGATGAATAATGTGTCAGGTATCAGCAGCAGTGGAGCGAAGAAGTCAACGGATATGCAGCTTAAATGCCAGTATTTGTCTGAGATAAATGATGGCAGAGGCATTGTGTTTGCGACAGGTACGCCAATATCCAATACCATGTGTGAGATGTATGTCATGCAGCTTTACTTACAGAAAGCGGCACTTGAAGAGATGGGGATTTATCACTTTGATTCCTGGGCAGCGAACTTTGGTGAAGTGACAACAGCACTGGAGCTTACTGTAGAGGGAAGCGGTTTCCGTTTTAAAAGCAGATTCAATAAGTTTACGAATCTGCCGGAGCTTATGAATATCTTTCGTGAAGTAGCAGATGTGCAGACCGCAGACATGCTTGACCTTGATGTGCCGGCTCTTCGTGGCGGCAAGCCTATCATAGTGGAGTCAGAGCCTGACTGGTATGTAAAGCAGGTTATGGAAGACTTTGTTGTGAGGGCAGAGCGTATCAGAGGTGGTGGAGTTGATCCAAGTGTGGACAACTTCCTAAAGATTACTCATGAGGCAAGATTACTCGGAACAGATGCAAGGCTGATTGATAAGGACGCACCAAATAATCCAGATGGAAAGCTCAATAAGGTAGCGGAGAATGTATGGAAAGAATATGAGAAAGGAAATGCCAACGGTCATATAGGCTGCCAGCTTATTTTTTCGGATATCGGCACACCGGGACCGGATAAGGATTTTACCATCTACGATTATCTGAAGGAAACACTGATACAGTATGGTATTCCGGCAGAGGAGATAGCATTTATCCATGATGCAAAGACCGACGCACAGAGGGATGCACTATTTAAGGAAATGAGAACAGGTAAGAAAAAAGTGCTTATAGGTTCTACAGATAAATGTGGTACTGGCGTTAATGTTCAGACACATCTGGTTGCAATGCATCATGTGGACTGTCCTTGGAAGCCAAGCTCCATTGAACAGAGGGAAGGACGAGGCATCAGGCAGGGCAACGAAAATGAAGAGGTGGCAATCTATAGATATGTCACCAAAGGAACTTTTGATGCATACAACTGGTCGCTTGTTGAAAATAAGCAGCGATTCATCAGTCAGGTCATGACAAGCAAGGCTGTAAGCCGAAGCTGTGAGGATATCGATGAGGCAACACTTTCCTATGCAGAGATTAAAGCGGTTGCCACAGGCAATCCTTTAATCAAGGAAAAGATGGAGATTGACAATGATGTCCAGAGATTAAAGCTCTTAAAGGCATCCTATGACAATCAGAGATATGGATTGCAGGATAACTTTATGATTAAGTACCCGAAGCTTATTAAGACAGCAACAGAAAAGCTTGCCAATGTAAGAGAAGATGTAAAGGCAAGGGATAAAGAACTGATTGATAATCCGGAATTTTCCATTACCATAGGCAAAGCAACCTACACAGAGCGTGTGGATGGAGGAACGATGATGCTTGAAGCAATCAGCAAATGTAAGACCGGAGAGACAACTGTAATCGGCAAGTTCCATGGATTTGAGCTGCTTGTGGAAAAGAACTTCCTTGGTATCAATTATATGGTGCTTCGTGGAAAGACTGAGTACAAGGCAGAACTTTCCACAAGTCCGGTCGGCAGCATGGTAAAGCTGGAAAACCTGTTCAATGGACTCCATGAGAACATTGATTTCTTAGAAAAGAAGATTGAGCAGTACCAGAATGACCTTGAAGCATCAAAGGCAGAGTATGACAAGCCATTTGCATACAGCAAGGAACTGGCAGAAAAGCTGTCAAGGCAGTGTGAACTGAATGCCCAGCTTGACCTTGAGAACGCAAAGGCTGTGGATGCAGACCTGAGCGGACCGGAGGAAGAAAGAGAAGCTGATGACAGAATGGAATCTGCAGCAATTGTAGCAGAGGATAAAGGTGCTTATCAAGCGGACAGAGAGGGCAGAACACGATAGGAGAGTGAATAATATGAGCATAAGAAAAGTGGTCGCAGGACTACTGATTACAGCAGGGATTGCCATTATGGCAGTCCCTTTTTTCTGGCGGGCAACCGGAGAAAAACAGACAGAACAGCTCATAAGTGAATTTGAGCAGACATTGGAGGATGATTACGATGAAGAAACAGATGTGGAGGAAGAGCAAACCTCCATTAGTAAAGAGGATGAAGCCATTCTTAAAGAAGGCGGTGTTATCGGCATCATTGAGATACCGGGCTTAGATATCAGGTATCCGGTAATGGAAGGAACCACAAGTAAAGTGCTTAATGCCGGGATTGGTCATATAGAAGAGACTGCAGGAATCGGAGAAAGTGGCAACTGTGTGTTATGCGGTCACAATGGCAGCAGATATGGCACATTTTTTACACCACTAAATCAGATTTCCATAGGAGATGATGTGACAATTATCGACAAAAACGGACAGACTCATATCTATGAAGTAACAGACACAGAGGTGGTAAATCCTTATGACAACAGCATTAAGACACAGGGAGAGGAAAAGGAATTAACTCTTTTTACCTGTTCACAGAAGGGTACTATGCGTTTTGTGGTCAGATGCAGATATAAGGAGGCAGGTGTGGATGAATAAAAGATACCGGTTAGGTGAGATAGAAGAGGCAGTAGCAGAAATGGAAGAGCGAATTGACATCGAGGATGATATTGCTGAGATTGATGATGACTTTCAGATAGTCGTAAGCGGCTGGTCTGTGTATGTCGAAAGCCTGAATCTGACACTCAGACAGGGAATAGCCTGTGTATGGGATGCAGAGGAAGGATTATTTATGCCTGATTTTGATGTGACCATCGTGTATGAGGGGAACATTGAAACACAGGAGTGGCTCTACTATGAGCAGGACGGAATGGTCGTTACACTTGGCAACTGGTTAAATGGCAGATTGTCTTGTGAACAGATAGAACAGCTTTGGTGTGAGCTTATCATACCAGAAAACAATGATAATTCAGAAGTATAAGAAAGAGAGGAACAGCGTATGAAGTATTCAATTAAGGTAAACGAGGTAAGAGCAAAAGATGGCAGCAATATCAAGGGTTTTGCGACCGTGGTATTTGGTGATTCATTCAAGATTACCAATATCGCAATCCTTGAAAATAAGGAAAAGGGAGAGCTTTTTGTATCAATGCCAAGATACCGTTCAAATGAGCGTGATGAGAAAAACAGCGTGATTTATAAGGATGTATGCAATCCTATCACGGCAGAGTTTCGTGAGGAACTCTATACTAATATCCTTGAGGCTTATGCAAAAATCAGGGAGCCGGAGAAAGCAGAAACACAGACACAGGGAAAAACTCAGGAAATGCCGGAGTTTTCCGTGACGGTAACACCTTATGAAAGGGAAGGCAGTAATATCAAGGGACTTGCCCGTATTTACTTTGAAAACAGCTTCATTGTAAATAATGTAAACATCCTTCAGGGCAAAGAGAAAATCTTTGTATCAATGCCTTCTTATAAAACAAAGCAGGTGGACGAGCACGGCAAACCGATTTATCAGGATGTCTGCTATCCGGTCACAAAGGATTTCAGGGAGAAAAAAAGCATTAACAGAAGCACAGGAGCGACTCAATGCCAGATGTGAGCAGATAAAGTCACAGGTATCTGAGATAAAAGTACAGGTAAAATCTACTGCCAAGAATATTGTTGATGAAACAAAGGCAAAGGGCAGGGCGGCACTTTACAGGGTGACAGAATTTGTAGGAATTAAGAAAAGACTTCTCAATGTCAGAACAGCGGTAAAAGATATGATTGTATCTACAGACAGGGATATTGCAAGGATAGCACTTCTTGCAAAGGGACTCCGTGAAGCTGGTCAGATCGTAAACAATGCGTTCCATACCTTTGCAGATAAGCCGGAGGTGGATTATTCACAGAAGGAACAGAAACACCCTTTCACAAAGGCGGTGCTTGCCCCTATGAAAGCAGTGAAAAAACTGCTTGTATCAATGGAGCTGCATCTGGATGCCTCGATTGATAAGCTGGATAATCTGGCTATGAATGTGCAGTTTGATAAAGATAATAAGTTTTTGGAAAACAACAATTATACAAAAGAAGAAGTGCTTTCTGGTTTCAAACAATTACTTATGAAGTCGGGATATAGCGATTTGCTTTATTTGCTCAAATGATGAGTAATATTATAAAAATTCACCTTTTTAAAAACGCCCGTATCGGCATTACTGCTGATACGGGCGTAGCCTTTTTCTGCCAGAGGGAAGATTACAAATTTGAGGTCAGATACTATCCTCTCTGAGAATCAGATTGTTCTCGACAGTAATGCTGAAATCGGAGAATAATGATGAGCCTTTGAGAATTGCAAAGGAGCAAGTATCTACGTTTGCACACATTGGTAAATGATTTATTTTTATATCCAATTTTGTACCACGAGAATTAAGCAAACCTTTACACAGGTTTTGCTCTAATTCATTTTTGGGTACACGAAAAGAAATCATCACTTTTCCGGTGTCTAACAGACAGATTTGTGCTTTAAATTCAATTCCTTTGTATTCAAACTCCACATCTGTAAAATGAGGTGGCTTTTCCTCGATAATAAGTACAGACATAATCAATAAGTCAGAGAAGATGATACATCAGGTGCGGTAAAAGAAACTCCTTTAGCATCAATCATAAAACCGCTGAGTGTTGCCGTATTGGTTCCACGCTTTGTTGTTACTCCCATGATGTTGCCAGAAGCACTTCCGTCAAACTCAATATCTCCAAGCAAGTAAAATCCTCCACGATTCGTGGTAACATCTCCTGCAAAAGTCATAAGTCCTTTGGTATAAGAAGTAATGCCCCAATAAATTTGTGAACGGTTAACCCAATAAATGGCTGCTGTTCCTGCATCACCGTATGCTGTTGAATAAGGAATGACTTCCGTTTCTGGATCATAAACAATAGTTTCGCCATCCTCATTGATGTAAAAGTGAACAATAGAAATCTCGGAGTTTGGATCAGGCGCAGGTGCATCATCAGGCAGCCAAGATGGTA
>OHPV01000642.1_pt1 | contig 20431 bp, 17 predicted proteins | sample 1577781 | NCBI WGS metagenome assembly OHPV01 (sample SAMEA3879518, study PRJEB24766) | human gut metagenome | biome: human-associated habitat; feature: feces | place: USA | collected 1985/1987 | reverse complement strand
TCAAGGATCACACCCCGCAGGCTTATCTGACCTCCGCGATAATCTCCGCGGTGTTCATAGTCATTCTCACGCGCCTGACCTACCGCAACACCCGCGAGCGTGCGCAGCATCAGTCGGACACGCCGAGCGTCAAGGAATGCTTTGCGCTCCTGTTCAAGAACCGTCCCCTGCTCATGCTCTTCTTTGCGAATATTTTCTTCCTTATCTGTAAAATCCCCGAGCAGATCTCGTTCTACTTCGTAGCCGACCTCATCTTCAACAGAAAATACAACGTCTTTATCGACGTTATCAAGTTCCCCGGCTTCCTGCTTGCGGGCATTTTGGTGCCCAAGATAGTCGAAAAGCTCGGCAAGCGCGCGGACTCGCGCAGGTTCTTCCAAATCTGCTGCTTATCCGCTATAGTTCTTCATCTGCTCTTTGCTCTGACCACCTACGGCGGACTGATAAACAAGCCCGAGGGTCAGTCCGCGTCGATATTCACGGCCATACTCGTCATCCTCTTTACGGGTCTTACGACTATTCCGCTTGAGTTCAAGAACCTCATGCAAAAGGAGATGGAGGCCGAGACCGTCGACTACATCGAGTGGAAAACAGGCCGCCGCGTCGAGGGAATCATGCTCTCGATAATGAGCTTCACGGGAAAAATAGAGAACACCTTCGCCTCGTCTATAGGCATTGCGATTCTCGGCATAGTCGGCTATGTCAGCCACACCGAGGGCTCGCTTATTCAGAACCACAACACGAATCTTGCACTGTTTGCGATGACGACAATCGTCCCCGCAATAGGCTATCTGCTTATGCTCATCCCGATACATTTCTATAATATCACCGGCGACGGACACAGAAAGATGATGGCCGATATCGCCGAGCGCCGCGCCTCGATAGCCGCAGAGACGGCCGCCGAGCTTCAGAGCGCAGGAGAGACAAAATGAATCCACGCTTCGTTTTCATAGCCGACACTCACCACTTCTCGCGCACTCTTTCCGACGGCGGCGAGGCCTATGCCTACCGCAGCGGCTCGGATCAGAAGTGCCTTGAGGAGACGGGCGAGATAATCGACGCGGCATTTGAAAAGATACTCGAAAATCCGCCCGACGCCGTAATGATAGCGGGCGACCTTTCAGACGACGGCGAGCGAGTCTGCCACGAGGAATTCCGCGAAAAGCTCCGCGAGCTTCAAAAGCACGTTCCCGTATATGTCATAACCGCGACGCACGACTGGTGCTGCGACGAAAACCCGCGCAGGTTTACGAACGCCGAGGTCACAAACGACGTGGAGACCGTTTCGCACGAGGAGCTCAGCGACTTCTACCGCGAGTTCGGGCTCGACCGCGCGATAAGCTCATTCAAGACTCACCTCGGCATATATTCATATGTCGCGCAGCTTGCGCCCGGCGTTCGACTGCTCGCCCTCAACGATGACCAGAACGGCAAGGGACGCGCGGGCTACACTCCCGACCACATGGCGTGGATAGAGGAGCAGATAAGCAAAGCGAAAGAGGACGGTCAGCTGATAATAGGCATGGAGCACCATCTGCTCATAGCGCACATCCACCCGTTCATAACGAGCGGCCACTGCGTCGGCGACCGCGAGGAAGTCGCCTCAAGGCTTGCGGACGCGGGGCTTCGGTATATGTTCCTCGCACATTCAGCGGATAGATACATTCGTATCCCCCGCGGACAATCCGATAACCGAGGTCAACGTAGGCTCGCTGTGCGGCTATCCCGCGCCGATAGTCAACGTAACAGTGACGGATGACAGCCGCCTGCATATAGTCACGGAGCACCTCGAGAGCTTCGAGGGTGCGGAGGACGCGCAGGAATTTTTGAGAGCGCACGCCACGCAGCTCATTGACCTGCCGCTCAAGGGCGCACTCGAGAGCCGAAAGGAGTTCGGCAAGAGGCTCGACGCGCTCGGCGTAAACGGCAAAAAGATATCGGCTCTGCGTCCTGTTGTAAAGCCCGTTGCAAAGCTGCTGCTGAAATCCGATGTGATGAGCTTTTATAAAAAAGTGAACCGCCTGACCTTCGGCAAGGTGCTCAGAAAAGAGGACGCCGAGGAGCTTGCGGATATGAGAGTCATAGACATAGTGCACGGCGTCCTGCTCTCGTTCCTCGACGGCGGCATGAACCGCGTTGACAGAGACAGCGCATATTACCGCTTAGTTGCGGGAACTATCTCGATCCCATCTCGGATAATGAAAAAGAACTCGCTGTTCAGAAAGCTCAACGAGTGCGCCGATGCGATACTCACGGGCAGTGAGCCGAGTCCCGAGGACGCAATAATATAGAATAAAATATAAAAGCACAGGGCTTCCGTCTGATTCGGAAGCCCTGTTTAATTTATATTGTCGGTATCAGTGGAAATCCCACGAGTCTATGTCCGCATAGATATCATTGATATGATTTTTGTTGCCGTATTTGAGCGTTCTTGTATATATCGCTATTCCCGAGCGATAGCACAGGGGCACGAACGGCATATCGGCATTAAACGCTTCGATAAAGGTATTCAGATCGGATGAGCCCGAAAGGAACGCCGAGTATGCGGTGCTCGCAGCGCCCGAGGTGTTGATGCCGTAGGCGACGCTGCCGCCGCTCTTGAGAAGCGGCGAAAGGCTCATATTATCGGTGAGCTTGACTTCGCCTATATACATATCGAATTTGCCGGAGGCTACCGCCGCGCGGTAATCCTTTTCGCCGAGCTCGCTGACCGTGACGGAGATTTTGAGTTTTTCGAGCATCTCCTTTATGCTCTGCGCCGCTGCCGCCTTGAAACCGTTATCCTTGTTGACAACTATCCTGAGCGCGAGCTGTTTTTTGTTGGCGTCCGCGCGCGTTGCGTCGTTTTTCGAGGTATAGCCCGCCTCGTCGAGCAGCTTTCCCGCCGCTTCGAGGTCGGTTTTTACAGTATAATCCTTGTCGGCGACCGCGCTCCAATCGGGATTAAATGGCGTATACGCCGCTTTCGCGTGACCCTGGAACGATTCGTCGGCGAGCTTCGCCCTGTCTACGGCTAAGGCTATCGCCTGCCGCACCTTCTCGGAAGAGAGCGCGGAGCTGCTCTTATTGAACGTGAGATAGACAAGGTTATTCATCTGTATATCCGCCACCGACGCGGAATATCGGGTATATGCGCCGCTGCGCAGGTCGTCGAAAGCGAAGCTGATGTTGCCGATGGCGAGAGTATATTTGAGCATACTCAGGTCCTTGACGTCGTAGAGCGTGATGCTCGTCTTTTTCGGCGAGAAGTCGCCGCGGGCGTTGCTCGCCTTGAGATAGCCTACGCCGTTTTCGGATTTATATGTGTATCTGCCTCTGCCCGCCGCGCCGTCGTCGGTCGAGCCGCGCTTTGTGACGGCAAAGGTCAGGCAGTTCACGGCATACGGGTCATCGTCGCCGAGCGAGAAAACAACGCTGTTTCCGCTGACCTTGGCGCTGCTGAAATTCGCAAGCCGCGTTTTATATGCGGGCGACTTTTTTGCGCTCTCAAACGAGGCCACAACATCCGATGGCGAAACACTCGAGCCGTCCGAGAATTTCGCGGAGGCGAGGGATACGGTGAGGGTGCGCCCGCTCCGGCTGTAATTCGACGCGAGAAGCGGCTTTGGATTATAATTTTTATCGAGTGCGAACAGCCCGTCGTATATGAGCGTCATAAGCTGCTGATTGAGCATACTCGTAGCTGTAAAGGGGTTTAGCTTGTCAGCTTTTGAATAGGGCAGTTTGAGAGTCTGTATCGCTTCAACGGCATCGGACGGCATTTCCGTAGTCCCGTCCTCGCCCTCCTTTTTGCCTGAACATCCGCTGAATACAAAGGAAAGCGCAAGCATCATCACAAGTATTGCCGCCGCTGAACGGATAAATTTTTTCTTCATACCTGTCTCCTCTCGGGAAATCCGTAAAGCCATATGACTTTACACTATTTTATCAAATCTTTGATTATCTCGCCCGCCATTATCATGCCCGCTACGGGCGGGACGAACGACATACTCCCGGGCAGAGCCCTGCGTGAGCTCTCCTCGACGGTCTCCCCGGGCTTTATCGGCTGCTCGGGCGACCAGACGACCTTCAGATGATTTATCCCCCGCGCTTTGAGCTCGCGGCGCATCACGCGGCACAGCGGACAAACCGAGGTTTTTGAGATATCGGAGACCCTGAAGAGAGTCGGGTCGAGCTTGTTGCCCGTGCCCATGCACGATATCAGCGGTATTCCACGCCTCTGCGACTCTGCCGCCAGGGACAGCTTCGCCTGAACGGTGTCTACGGCGTCGGCGATATAGTCATAGCCGCCCTCGAAGAAGTCCGCCGAATTTTCTTCGAGATAGAACCCGTCAATGATATTCACCTTGCATTCGGGGTTTATATCCTTTATTCTTTCGGCTGCGACTTGAGTTTTTTTCATGCCGACGGTCGAGGTCAGCGCGTAAAGCTGGCGGTTGATATTTGTAATTGATATCTCATCGTTGTCAACAACGGTCAGCTCCCCTACGCCCGCGCGGGCAAGCGCCTCCGCAGTATACGAGCCGACACCGCCGAGCCCGAACACCGCAACGTGACAGCGGGCGAGCTTCTCCGCCGCCTCCTTGCCTATCAGCATTTCACCTCTTGAAAAGCGAGAAAGTTCCAAAGCATCTGCCTCCGGTAGTTTCTTATGGGATTATTGTACACCATGGGCGGAGATTTTGCAATTTTTTATTGATAAAAGCGCGGTTGCGGTTGTTTTTTTGACCGCTAAAGGTTATAATTAAATGAATATAAGTTTAAAGGATGTCATTTGAAATGAAATTAGGAATAGTAGGTCTGCCGAATGTCGGCAAGAGCACGCTTTTCAACGCCATTACCAATGCGGGCGCGCAGTCCGCAAACTATGCGTTCTGCACCATCGAGCCGAATGTCGGCGTAGTTGCCGTGCCGGACGAGCGCCTTGACAAGCTCGCAGAAATGTACAATCCGGACAAGATAACCCCCGCGACAATCGAGTTCGTTGACATAGCCGGACTTGTGCGCGGCGCGTCCAAGGGTGAGGGTCTCGGCAACAAGTTCCTCTCGCACATAAGAGAAGTCGATGCGATAGTACATGTGGTTCGCTGCTTTGAGGATGACGATATAGTTCATGTCGACGCGACTATCGACCCGAAGAGAGATATCGAGACTATCAATCTCGAGCTCATCCTCTCCGACCTTGAGATGGTCGAGCGCAGGATAGACAGAGTCGCAAAGCAGGCGAGAAACGACAAATCCGCTGCGGCGGAGCTTGAGTTTCTCAAGAGGCTCAAGAGCGAGCTTGAGAGTGAGGTGCCCGCAAGAAACGTCGAGTGCGACGAGAACGAGCGCGAATTTTTGGCGCAGATAGCTCTGCTCACCGCAAAGCCCGTCATCTACGCCTGCAACATGAGTGAAAACGATTTTGCCAATAATATTGATACAAACCGCCACTATCTCGCGGTCAAGGAGATAGCCGCCGCAGAGGGCTCGGAGGTCCTGCCAATCTGTGCGGAGCTTGAGGCGGAGATAGCCTCGCTCGAAAAAGAGGAGCGCGAGATGTTCCTGACCGATCTCGGAATCGAGAAGGGCGGACTCGACCTGCTCGTTCAGCGCAGCTATCACCTGCTCGGTCTTATCTCATATCTGACCGCCGGCAAGCCCGAGGTCAGAGCCTGGACGATAACCCGCGGCACTAAGGCTCCCCAGGCGGCCGGAAAAATTCACTCCGACTTTGAGCGCGGCTTCATCCGCGCCGAGGTTATAAGCTTTGAGGATCTCATTGCCTGCGGCTCGCTGACCGCCGCAAAAGAAAAAGGCCTTGTCCGCAGCGAGGGCAAGGAGTATGTCATGAACGACGGCGATGTCGTGCTGTTCAGATTCAATGTGTAAAGGAGTAAGCTATGGCTGAGGACAACAACATTCTTGATTTTTATCCCGAGAGCGAGGAAGAAGCCTGCGCCGAGGACAGCTACGTCACTCTCGTTGACGAGGACGGCAACGAGGTCGATATGTCGGTTGTCGATATCGTTGAGCACAAGGGCGAAAACTATGTTATTCTCCTACCCGTCGAAAATATCGAATCGGGCGATATGCAGTTCGCCGTGATGAAGATAGAATACGACGAGGACGCCGACGAATACACCTATGTGACCGGCAACGAGCCCGAATACGACGAGGTTTTCGTCGAGTTCCGCGAGAGGCTCGAGCAGGAGCTGAGCATCTTCGACGGTATCGGCGATGAGCTTGAAAGTGAAAACGAGCTCGACCATTTCGACGAGGACAACTGAAAACAGATGAGGGGCTGCGTTGAGCGCAGCCCCTCTTGCTTTTACCATTCAAATGTCACGGTGATTCCGTTCTTTTGATAGCTTATATCATGGAAGTTTCTGTTTTCTATTCCCTCGCAGAATACGCGCGTCATCTCCGCATCTTTAAACGTGATGCTTCCGGTCAGGGTCAGGCTCTGCGGCAGATACACCGTCTTGCTGACGGTGAAGCCCGTCAGCCACCAGTGATACATCGGGTCGCGGTGGACGAGCAGATCGTCTCCGTGGAAGAGGTCGAGCGACATGAGCAGCATATCCTCATCGCCCACGCAGTTATAAAACGTTCCCTTTGACCCGGGCTCGCGCTTGTATATGCCTATTTCCGCGCCGTTTGTTATGACATATCTGCCCTTCCAGAGCTGAATCATCCACTCGCTGCCGGCGTAGTTGAACTTAATGCGCGCGGTCTGATAGTTGAACAGCGGAGTGATATAACAGAAGATATCATATGCCACGGTAAAGCCGAAGTTTCGCATCCAGACATGAACAGGCGTTATGACCATGGCCTTTCCGACGTCGAAATCATAGCCTATGCCGACCATTCCGTTGTCGTCCTTGCCGTAGAGCATCTGGGTCTTTATGTTATAATACGTGCCCGAGGGCAGCTCCTCCGTCCTGCCGTCGCGGTAGGTCACGCGGCAATATATCTCATATGTGTCCTCCAAATCCTTTACGGGTACGCAGTAGAGATATGCCTCGTCGATTATTCCGAAATAGACCGCCGCAGCACGGAAAATGAGCGAGAGAGCGGAATTGCCCTCCTTTGCGTATTTTTCGGAAAGCTCGTTGAGCTTCTTTTGAAGCTCGGGCACATTGATATGATATTTTTCGCTGACCTTGACGGCGAGGCCGTTGAACTCCGGCATACTCTTCATTATCAGCGCGGCATCAAGTCCCGAGGCTCTGGCGACGCTCGAGCACAGGGCGTCAAGCTTATCGTCGAGCACCACGTTGAACTTATCCTGCGCCACAAAGTGGAAGCCCGTGAGCAGGTAAACGGCGTTGTCGATACTGTTGACATACTTGAAGAAATCCTCGGTTGACATCGTAGGATAGCCGTTCTTCATAATATAGCCGTAGATACCCGTCGGCTCCGCCTTCTTGGCAACCGCATTTGCGGGGACGCAGGCAGCGCACAAAAGAATCACAAGGGACAAGATAAAGCTCAGTGTTCTTTTAACTTTTTGCATTGTTTTTCCTCCTCATACTTTGCTTCGCCAATAAAATATTATCATAGAAAGCGAAAATAAGCAACATACAAAATGCGCAGAAACGGGAGTAAATAACCGCTTCTGCGCTGTTTTTATATAAGTCCGAGCTTTTTAAAGGCGTTATAAAGCCCGTCGGAATTTATGTCGTCCGTCACCGTGTCCGACGCCGCGCGCAATGCGGGCGTGGCGTTGCCCATAGCAACTCCGTATGCCGCGAAGTCCATCATCTCGAGGTCGTTGTCGCCGTCGCCGAAGGCTATCGTCGCGCTCCTCGGCGCGTCGAAGCGGCGCAGTATCTCCGTCATTCCGGTGGCCTTTGTGTATCTGCTGTCCGTAACCTCGCCGCAGCGGTCGCCCATGTTGCCGAAGCTGTAGCGCACGACGCCGAAGCGCTCCCCAAGGTCGACGGCAACCTCGCCGAGCCCCTTGGGCGCTCCGTAATATATGAGCTTTTCGGCAGAAGTCAGCTCGGACGCACTCTCTACTACCGTAGTCATGCCGAAGAGCGAGTTTATTTTGCCGCGGTCGATGCCGTCGGCGAGATAGTGCGCAACTATCGCGTCCGCGCACCATTTTTCGAGCATGAGCGTATGCTCGGTCTGCACGCAGTAGGGCGCGTGCAGGGAGGTGAAATATCGGGCGAGAAAGGTCATGTACTCCTTTGAGAAGCAGTGTCGTGCTATGCACTCGCCGTCCGCCATAACATATGCGCCCGACGAGCAGACCGCTCCGTCAAAGGTTATCTTTTCGAGCAGCCACGGATAAATCTGCGAGCGCTGTCTTCCCGTGCAGACAAAGAGCTTGTGCCCGTTAGCCTTGGCGGCCTTCAGCGCCTCGAGCGCCGAATCCGCGAGCTTGCCCTGAAAGTCGACAAGTGTCCCGTCTATATCAAGAAAAATATACTTTGTCTCCATGCGTTCCCTCCGAAAGCGTTTTTACTATAATAACACAGCCCTAACTTTTTGTCCATTGCCGATTGAAAAAGCGGACGCTGTTATAGTATAATATTTAAAACAGGGAAATAATGGGCGGTGAAAATATGACCGATATTGAAAGAGCGAAGCAAATTTTGATAAGCGAGGGCTGCACCTGCGCAGTCTGCAAGGGCGACAGCATACATATGAGCCAAAAGCGCGGAGTTGCGCCGCTCATGGAGCTTCTTGACGGCGGCGCGGATATTCGCGGATATTCGGCGGCGGACAAGGCCGTCGGCAAGGCGGCGGCGATGCTGTTCGTTCTGCTCGGAATAAGCGAAATATATGCCGCGGTTATGAGCCGAGGAGCAAAAGCGGTCTTTGACGAGCATGGGATAAAATATTCCTGCGGCGAAGAGGTCGAATATATAATCAACCGCCAAAAAGACGGTATGTGCCCAATGGAAAGAGCGGTTAGGGACATTGACAACCCCGCCGAGGCGCCGAAAAAAATAAAAGAAACAATTGAAAAATTGCGAAAGGGTGACTGACATGAAGCTTCACTACATGGGAAAATTCAATCTCGACCCGAACACGCTGCCGCAGGCGGAGCACAAACCCGGCGCAACGGAGTTCAAAGAGGCGGACAGCATGAAAAAGCTGGCTGTTATCGCAAACACTGTCTCTTTCGTGATTTTTGCCGTTCTCGCCGTCGCGGCGTATTTAAGGCTGCCGGATATCACGCGCGGAAAATCATCTGTAATAGCCTGGGGCGCAGCCCTGCTCGGCTCTCTGCTCATCCTGTTTCCGCACGAGCTGCTCCACGCCGTCTGCTTCAAAAATGATGTGTATCTCTATACTAATTTCAAGCAGGGTATGCTGTTCGTTGTCGGCACGGAGCCGATGAGCAAGGGCAGGTTCATATTTATGTCCATGCTCCCGAACATAGTTTTCGGCATAATCCCCTACGCCCTCGGCATGATATTCCCGCAGCTCAAAGCGCTGACCCTGTTCGGTATGCTCTGCACGAGCATGGGCGCGGGCGACTACTATAATGTGTTCAACGCCATACGGCAGGTGCCGAAAAACGGAAAAATCTATATGTCCGGTATGCGGTCGTATTGGTATGTGGGGGAATAAGTGAAAACTCGATAAACAGTTAACCGAGCAGTAGATTTTCACTGCTCGGTTTTTTACTATGCATATGAAGAGATTTAATCAAGGGATTCCAAAATTTTTTCAATGGCCTCCGCATTGATTTTCTTTCTGTCTCCTTTTACGGCAACAGTCATATTGCATCTTCTGAAAATATACTTTGCGGCGTCGATTATCTGCTCCTTAGTTACTCTGAACCTGCCGTAAAATGCATCCGAATAATCTATCGGCTCTGTTTTCAATATGTGATTATAATAAGCCATATTCCAATTTAAGTTGCTCGGCTTGTCCAAATCCAGTTCCCAATTAAACATCTCATAATTAAGATTTGCTTCAAAGTTAAACCGACCGTCTTTTGCCGCATTTAACAACTCGACAACCGTTTTGAAAACGTCCTCAATCTTATTTCTGTCAACTTCAAAGCTGAAGTTAATATTGCCTACATTGTCATATTGCGCAAAAGCGCTGTCATATGAATAAATGATCGGGTTGTCCTCGGACAGATAATTATACACCAGCGCTTTATCGCCATTGAACAGCAATGCATAAAGTAAATCATAAACTCCGCCCGGATATTTTGAACAATCAACATCAAATCCCATCTGAATATAGTACCAATAATTATTTTTGATCCAAATTTTCTTTTCCCTATGAAAGAACTCGTCATTAACGGTAACTGTATTCGTAAAGCCCGGATCGCTTTGGCAAATATCAAGCTTGCTGATTTTTTTGTTCAGGACGTCGAGGTTCTCATCAGAAATATTGCCGGTCGCATATACAAAACAATTACCGGCAGAAAGCACCTTTTGTCTGAACTCATTTATTTTCTTGACAGAAACTCTGTCAACTGTTTTACAATAGCCCAACACTATCTTTTCAACTTCGCTGTTTTTCCAAACTATGCTGTCAAAATAAAAATCGAGTGAACTGCGCCGATCTTTCTCTCTGATTTCGGCTTTGATCCGTCCTTTTTCATTATTGAAATCATGCGAGGTCAGCTTGATTTCATCAAACAATCCGCATAAAATCTCAATAGCAAAATCAAACTCATGCTGAGGCCCGTCTATAGTAAAGCTCACAAACTTCTTATAAGTTGAACCCTGAAAGCACAAGCCGTGCATTGCAAGGAGCTCATAAAAATTTTCGTATTTATTTTTAAGATTTCTGAAAACGACATGTTCAAAAAGATGGCTGATGCCGTTATTTGAAATGTCCTCAAAAATGCTGCCGGCTCTCACATATAGCGACAGGCAGAAGCTTCTGAGATTCGGATTTGTCAAAGAATATATAGAAATACCGTTGACTGAAAAAGAGCGTTCGTTCATACATAATCACCTCTTTATGCAATGATTATACACTATTAGCTTCAAATTCGCAATATAGTAATTTGATTGAATCAGCCGGTTGCGGTGACTTGTACAGCTAATAGTAGTGTTCGAGCTGTATATTGCTGAGCCCTGTTGGACTCGAACCGGTAAACAAAACAGCTATGCAAGTCGTAACAGTAGTTAAAGTAAAACAGAGCAGAAAGATTTAAGTCTTGCCGCTCTGTTTTCTAAATGTGATAACTACTCCAATCCATTAAGTAAAGCGCACGGTTTGAGCGTAGCGACGCCCGTGCCTTTTCTCACCTGAAAATTATTCGCTGAGTTCTTTTATAATTGCTTTAAATTTATCGGTATCGCGCACCGAATCAAACTCATCATGCAGTATCCATTTATCTCTAAGTATTTCGCAAAGAGTTCTTGTGTCGGCAGTCTCGAAATCTGTTTTTCGCTCGATTATTTCGCCGACTAATACCGCGCTGTATCTCTGCTCGTCGGGGCGATTATCAAAAGCCTTCGCTTCATCAACGGCTAAATGCAGGTGCTTATACATATTATCGTAATCCTTCAAAAGCGCATATCTTTTGGCAATATCAAAATCAAGCCACGCAACACCCCAATTATTGTTTGGTCTGTTGCCGTCAAGGATAAGCTTCTCCAATTCAAACACTTTTTTCAACACAATAAGCTCTGTCTCGTTATCAACCACATCCGCATCCGCTAAAAGCCAAATAAATGTTTGCAAATTTTCATAGCTTTTCATAATCGCGTTGCGCAAAAAGGGCAACTTTTCTTCTTTTTTTAGTGCCCACCATATCTGCAATTCACGGCAGTTTTCCATCGAAGGCAGTGTTTCATAAATTTTTCTGCCGATTTCTTTTCTTCCATGCAGACAATGGTTAAACGCAAGTCTCGCGGTTGCCGCAAGCCGTATGCTTTGATCGGGGCAATATTTCATAATTCTTTCACCCAGGGCAGTGATTTCAGAATCATACCTTTCCATATTTTCTTTCCATTCCGGAATGTTACTGTCATCATCACCCGCGACAAAAAGAGCATACATCAGTTTATCAAGCAGAATGTAATTATTCGGATATTCCCCGACCCCCTCACGGGCAACAGCAATGCACTTATCTATCTCACCCCTGCTTATGGAAAGCTGAAAGCGTTCAAGATATTTTTCTACATTTTCCATTTCGGTTATTTCATCGACACCCATAAGCTTATCGGTGGAAACATCAAAAAATGATGCGATGGTAGGCACAAGCTCAATATCAGGATAACATAAACCATTTTCCCAGCGCGACACGGATTGACACGACACACCGAGAACCTGTGCAAACTCCTCCTGCGTGATCTCTTTTTCTTTTCTCATTCTTTTTATCGTTTCGCCTATATTCAGTTTCATAGTAGAACCTCTCTTTCAATGATTGAAAGCAGCGCCTCTTTCTGAATATATTATTGCATATTAAGCCCTTCGATTCAATATCATGAACAGAGAGTTTTTTTCACGGTTTTAGTGAAAAATCAAGAGCAAATGAGTAAAAAAGCAGCAAGATTTAAAGTCTTGCTGCTCTATCTGTTAAATAAAGTTCATTTAGTACAATGATATTTCAATAAATGAAGTGTTCGTTCTGCAAACATGAAGCGACAACTTCCTTCTATGAGGTCCTCGAAGTGAGCGCAGAGCCTATCGGACCGCTTGCAGAAAATGTCGAAAGCGGCGTTAAGCAATACGCAAGGAGATACACTCAATCTTAAAGAACGCTTATTAAAGCGAATATACCGGCAATCAACCCGCCACATAATGATATAACAAATCCGATCAACGCACCATAACCGGCAGCTTTAGCCTTTGAAGGGCTTGTCTCCTTCCACACTAAATAAAGAATAAGTCCCACAATAGGAATAAAAAAGCCCAAAAGTAACCATCCACTGTTACTCCAAGCTTCCTTTTGAATGTCACTTAAAGCTTCCTTAATTTGCGGAACACTATTTCCCTGCACATTATTTTGCACATTATTTTCCTGTGCACAGCCACAGCCGGGACAAATCACCGCTTCGTCCATAATTTCCTTTCCACACTTTGAACAATACTTCATTCCAAATCACCTCTTAATATTTTTTGTTGACAACCAACGGTATTATTTTATACTACTTTATCCTACTTGTCAATAGTAAATAAGATTTCAGCGTATAATTATTCTAGAGGTGATAGCTTTGAAACCATTGAAAGAAAAAATAAGCATAACCATTGACAGTGATATTTTGGAAACATTACGAATTTTGGCAGAAGATGACGATCGTTCGTTATCTCAATATATAAATATTGTTCTAAAGACACACATAGCCGAGAAGGCAGCACATTCTAATCATTAAAATGTTTAACTGTGCTTTATTCAAAACAAATTTTTCAAAAATGTCTGAAAGGTGCATTTCATTGGAATCATGCGCATTTAACGAATGATAAATATTGAATAATACAAAACAAAAATCCCGTCTTTCGACAGGATTTTTTATTTTTGCCCCATGTTGGACTCGAACCAACGATGCGTACGGTCAAAAACATAGTCGCCTTGCATGGGGGTATCCCAAAATGCTCACATTTTGGGGGGAGAGGACGAGGTGCGTAATGAATGAGTTTTCGCCAAAGGCGGAAACGAATGATATGGAGCAACCGAGGACGGTGGAGCGCTTCGCAATGCTCGTTGTTTCTTCCTGCTCATAGCACCGCTTCATCTGCCGCAGGCAGCGCGGTGCTCCGAGCCAGTTAACAGCCGGTGCGGCTGTGTGTGGCAGGGTCGACGGTTTGGGTCAGCAAGTAAAGTGAAAAAGAGCAGGAAGACTGGTGTCTCCCTGCTCTTTGCGCTAAATGTGATTGCTATTTCAATTCATGAAGTGTTTGCGTTGCAAACATAAAGCGACAACTTCGTTGTCATGAAGTGCGCACACTTTGCTTTTCATGCGGTTTATCGCACTTCATTAGCGAAGCGCCTTCATTTTTCATGCACCGAAGGTGCGCTTAATTGAAAAAAGCACTTGCATTTGCAAGTGCTTTTTTCCTGGCTCCCCCTGTTGGACTCGAACCAACGACCCTGCGGTTAGCAGTGGTTGTGACGCGAATATCAAACAGTGTCATTCGATTCCATGCAGTGTAGAACCGTGATTTTACCTATATAACGCAATTAATAAATGGTTCGCGTGGTGCGAAAAATTGCTAAATAATAATGGTGTTAGATAATTGTTAGACGGTTTGCTTGCTGTTGTTTTAAAATAAACTTCCAATCACTTTTCGTTGTGAACATTCCTGTATTCATTCGGCGTCATACCCGTAGACTTTTTAAACACGGTTTGGAAATACGCCTGACTTGAAAAGCAAAGATGGGTGCTGATCTCCGACAGACTTCGGTTAGAGTATCTGAGAAGCCTTTTGGCGTCTCTTATTTTACTTTTTATAATGAAATCTGTAATGCTTTCTCCGGTTTCCTGCCTGAATTTTTTTGTTACATATGTCCTGCTCTTTCCGATGAATCCCGCAACATCATCTATTCCTATCTGACAGTTTGTGTGATTTTGAATATACTGCATACAAGCATATATCTCTTTCGACGCATTCCGCGGGGCCTTCACTTGTGCAACCCTGTCCGTGAAATCAAGAAGCATGTTGTACTGCAGCACTTTAACCTCCTCTGTTGAGGAGGTCTTTTCACACTCCTGGATATACAGATCGATAAGGCGATAAGTCTCTTCAACTCCGAGTCCGCCGCCGATAGCGCCGACCTTGCCGACCATGGTTGCTACGCCTATCAAAAGATTTTTTGCCTGACGCAGCGGCGCCTCCGCAAGTTTTCCCTCCCTCAGGTACGTTGTTTTCGCGGTGGAGGTCAAAAACGCATTCAGTTTGTCTGTCTCGCCGTCCCTTACAAATGAGAGGAGCATATTTTCAAACTGATATGTTCCGTGCAGAACCTGCTCGTCCTGTGATTTGTACAAGTCCTCGGTATATGTAACCGCAAGCTTGTTTCCTACATCTGACGACTCCTCAAGAAACTGCTCCGCAATGTCAAACATCTCACCGTTGATAATAAAATTCAGAAGCGCGGTAAGGTTCACAAACTGATTATATGAGCAATTCGGAATGGAATACAGAAATTCCGCCAACGCATCCATATCTTTTTTATCCGTTAAATTTCTTCGCGCAACAGTCATAACCGTATCTTCCGTGATAGGCGTCGGAAAAACCGGACCGAGAAGCACTCTCATCGGACTGTTTTTTATTTTTATCTGCCCATACGTCCCCTGTTCAGGCAAAGTCAGGATATACATAGTCTGCTCGGCGGAAAACGACTGAGCCTCAAACAAAGAAAACAAATCGAGACTGCTGCCCGCCGACGAAAAAATATGTACTATAGCCCTTTCTTCATACACCGCCAGCGGTATATAATGTGAAGCGTAAAATAAACTGCATATATTATTTATTCTGTCATCCACAAATAGCACCCCCACGAACCTTATTTTATAATATTATACCCGATAGTGAAATACTGTTCAACTGTTTTTGATTAAAATCAATGTATAATGATTATTTTTTGCAGACTTTGTTGACTGATTTTGGGCATTGTGTGTTTGTCGCGTCTAAAATCACAGCAAAAGAGCAAAATCAAAAACAGGAGGATCATATATGAAAAAATTTATCTGCGCGCTTCTTTCACTGGCGATGCTTGCTTTATTTGCAGGCTGCCGCGACCAGAAGAACATCGAAACCGATACCACCGACGCATCCTCGGGAAGCGTTGAAGCTCAAGTTGAGAACCCATCTGCGGCTCCGCAGGACTCCACTGCACCGCAAACAGATTCCGAATCCGCATCCATTGAAGAGACAAAAGCAGATGCCTCTTCAAGCGGAACAACAGCCGTCCTGGCAAAACAGCCGTCTGTTTCTGTCGGCAAGTTTGCCTTCATAAAGGATAAAAAGGGCGACATTCTGCGATCCGATTCCGAAAGCAAGATATGGGCGGGAGTCGTCGGCGATGCATACATACTGCTCAGAAACACCTCTGACGCAAACGAGTGGGGTGAAAAAGGCAGAGTCTATGAGCTTCACTGCGCCCAGTTTGCAGGAAAATATTCCATGTGGAGCGACGGCTACTGGGAAATCAATGACGACGGAACAGAACTGACCCTCACACCTAAAAACCAGAGTGAAAACGGCAGCATAGGCGTTGCCGCCGGAAAAAGCAAGACATTCAAAGGTCAAAACGGCGTTTTCTCCGTTCCGGTAACATTTGAGCAGGGCGGAAAAACAACTATCAAAATAGATTTCAACAAAGTATCGAAATAACATTTCGACGGCACATTATTGATAAAAAAGGTGAACTTATGAAAGAAATATCCCTGCTTGAGAAAAGCATAATAAATTCAAAAATTTTTGATTCAAAAATAAAAACCTGCTCGGTGTCATGGAAAGAAAAATACCTTGGGCACCTCATCGGTCCCCTCGGACTCATTCTCGTTGTCAACACTGTCGCCGCGCTCGTTGAAAAGTTTTTCACTCAGCAGGTCGGCGCAATGTACGGCGAAGGCAACGCCGCGATGATATCCGCAATGGGCAAAAAATACGAGATGATAATGACTGTTGCAAAGATTCTTGCCGTCGCTACAGGTCTCTTGGTGTCGTGGCTCATTTCGCACACAAAGTCAAAACAGGGCAGACTCCGTCCGTGGTATCTGATCTTCGGATTCTGTTCCGTTGCAATAGCGGCGACCATCTTCCTGTTTTCGGGAAATACTCTGGGTGATAACTACTGGTACTATTTCTTCACCCTGCTCATATGCTATCATACAATCGGAACCTCCTACTTTTACCTGTTCCGCGACAACATAGTATCTCTTTCAACTCACAACGCCAAAGAGAAAGCTCAGCTGACTTTTATACGCAAAATGTCGTGGACTCTCATTTCCGGCATACTCATCGGAATGCTTGTCTCTTCGGTCATTATCCCGTTATGGCTCCAGTATGATATCAAAGGATATGCTATACTTATGATAATCCTTTCGATAGTCGCCGTTCCGCTTGTGCTCATGGAGTACTATTTCACCAGAGAGCGCATTATCGAAGATATCGCACTCGAACAGGGCATTGACAGAGAAAACAATATTCCTCTTAAAGAACAGATGAAAGCACTGTTCACCAACAAATACTGGGTCATTCTGACTTTTCTTGGGCTTCTGGGAGGAATTGTTGACAACTACAAGGGCGGAAACGTTCAATATTTCTATATTCAATATATGCTCGGCGGCATCAACAACGATTTCATGCAGATGATCTATCAGATCGTAACAGGAGTTCCGCTCGGTATCGGTGCATTCCTGATATACCCGATATCCAAAAAAGTCGGAATAAAGAATCTGACCGTCGGCGGATATTCGCTTGTGTTTATCGGCAGCATCATCGGCTGGATATTCCCGGATAAAATGATTCCTGCTCTGATAGCGGGATTTTTAAGAAACCTCGGCTGGCTTCCCAACGCATATATTTTTGCAACGCTTACCTGCTTTGCATTTGACAGCATCGAATACAAGTCGCATATCCGCCTTGAGGGACTTCTCGGCACAGGTATTGTCACTGCTGTTATGACTCTTATATATGCACCGTTTGCCGGCGGATACGAATCGGCTATTCTCCGCCTCGGCTTCGTTGATATTGCCGGAGTTATGCCAAACGAAAAAGTCAGAGCATTTATAACCCTCTCATTCTATCTGTTCGATATTATTCTTTCTACAGCGTTCATAATTCTGCTTCCATTCGTGGATGTAGAAAAGAAGATGCCCGAAATTTCCGCCGAACTGCTCCGCAGAAAGAGAGAAGCTGTCCTTGCCAAAGGTGAAGAGTGGATCGAACCGGAAGAGCTGGACAGACTGGAGGCAGAACGCGACGAGCGCGAATACGAAGAAAACAGAATAAAGGACCTCAAAGCCCTCTGTGAAAAGAAGGGACTTGACTTTGAGGCAGAAAACGCCAAATATCTCGCCGCAAAGGCAAAGAAAGAACAGAAAAAGGCGGCGAAGCTCGCCAAAAAACACGGTGAATCCAAATGATATTCGATTTTAACGACGGTTGGACGCTGACAAAAGAAAACGGTGAAAGCTTCTCCGTTTGTCTTCCGCACGATGCGATGCTCGGCGAAAAGAGATATGCTTCGTGCAGAAACTCGGTTCAGAGCGGATACTTTCCGGGCGGAAAGTACAGATACACAAAAACATTTCAAATCAACAAAAGTGACATCGGCAAAAATATACGGCTGCACTTCGGCGGTGTATACCGCAATGCAGTTGTGAGCGTAAACGGCGAAGCCGTTAAAGAAAACAAATACGGTTATTCGCCGTTTACCGCCGACCTCACCGAAAAAGTCACGAGCGGCAAAAACACCGTTGAGGTCCTTGCCGACAACAGCCTTGTTCCGAACTGCCGCTGGTATTCGGGCAGCGGCATATACCGCCCCGTATATCTTGAAATTTCAAGAAAAGATGCCCCGACTTTTCTGAAGATAAAAACCGTAGGCATCTCACCCGCCGTTATCGAAATCGATACCGACGACGGCGCGGAAGTACAGATTTTCGACGTCGATGGCAGCCTTGCCGCAAGCGGTCAAAAAGGTCGGTTTGAGATTAGCGGAGCACACTTGTGGTCCGCGGAAACGCCGTATCTATATACCTGTAAGGTCTCGAGAGGCGGCGAAGAATTGACAGAAAAATTCGGCATACGCACTCTCGAATGGAGCGGAAAAACCGGGCTGCTTGTCAACGGCCGGGAGACTTTGCTTCGCGGCGGATGCATCCACCATGACAACGGTGTTCTCGGTGCCTGTTCTTTTGCCGATGCTGAGGAACGCCGCGTAAGAATACTGAAAAGCCAGGGTTTCAATGCTCTGCGCATGGCGCATAACCCCGCTTCCCGCTCACTGCTCGATGCCTGCGACAGAATAGGTATGTATGTCATGGACGAGGCATTTGACGGATGGTATATACCGAAAGAATATCATGACTATTCGCGTGATTTTCTCTCCGATTACAAATCCGTTCTCGCTGCAATGGTCGAAAACGATTACAATCATCCGAGCGTTATAATGTATTCTCTCGGCAACGAGGTCACAGAAACGGCTTCTAAGCGCGGAATCGAGCTGTGCGCCGAAATGCGCGATACAGTTCACTCGCTCGACGGCACCCGTCCGGTCACTTGCGGAATAAATGTCCTTCTCGACGTCTATGCGCGTCTTGGCATCGGCGTTTACAGCGACAAAAAGGAATATAAAAGAGAACCTCTGCCGGAAGGCAAAGGCTACAAAGAAAAGCAATCCGGTTCGGCATTTTTTAATTATTGGGCGGAAAAGCTCGGCAAGTTATTTTTTGTGCTGAGCGATACCCGACTGGCAGAAAAAGCAGTGTGCGACATATCCCCCGCCCTTGACATTGTCGGACTAAATTACGCATCCTCGCGCTATGACAAGGATGCCGAAAAATATCCCGACCGGCTGATGATAGGCACAGAGACTATGTCCGCCGATTTGCCGTATAACTGGAACCGCGTTCTCAGGCACAAGCAGCTGATAGGCGACTTCGTATGGTCGGCATGGGACTACATAAGCTGACGTTAGATAACGATACTTTTGAAAACACTGGAAAATCAAGGTTTTTCGAGCGACGGACAAGCAGGGTATTGTACTAAAAACTGAATACGACGCAGAAGCGGCGTTTCTTACTCTCTACATGGGAGAACAGGAACGCCGCTTTTTTCATGCCCTTTGTTACGCAGTAGGGGCAGAAAAAGCCTTGCTACAAGCGGTTTTGCGGGCGCGTATCTGGCGCGGCAAGGGATTTATACCTTATCCCCCGAAACCGCGCTTCTACTGCGTAACAAATCCACAGCAAAAGGAGTGATTTACTATGGCAGTTTTCAGAGTGGAACGGAACAAGGGCTACACCGTAATGAGCAACCACCACCTACGCAACAAGGAGCTTTCCCTAAAGGCAAAGGGGCTGTTGTCGCAAATGCTGTCACTCCCCGAAGATTGGGACTACACCTTGAAAGGCTTATCCCTTATCAACCGGGAGAAGATAGACGCTATCCGCGAAGCCATTAAGGAGCTTGAACGCGCCGGGTATATCGTCCGTTCAAGGGAGCGCGACGAGAAAGGACGCTTGCGGGGCGCGGACTATGTGATATTCGAGCAGCCGCAGCCGCCTACGCCGGATTTACCTACATTGGAAAATCCAACATTGGATAATCCAACGCAGGAAAAACCAACATTGGAAAAACCTACGTTGGAAAATCCAACGCAATTAAATAAAGATATACAAAGAACTGACTTACCAAAAAAAGAAAAATCAAATACAGATTTATCAAGTACCCATTCCATTCCTATCCTTTCCCCTAACCCCTCTCCTTGCAGAGAAGCGGCTGCGCCGCCGGAACGGAAAGGAACGGAAGCGGCAGCACAGAGCGCAGTTGATATATA
>OHPV01000635.1_pt1 | contig 20515 bp, 18 predicted proteins | sample 1577781 | NCBI WGS metagenome assembly OHPV01 (sample SAMEA3879518, study PRJEB24766) | human gut metagenome | biome: human-associated habitat; feature: feces | place: USA | collected 1985/1987 | reverse complement strand
TGTCCTTTACCAGCTCAAGGCATTTGTCATGAAAACCTATGAAAAATGCCTTGAGCTGGTAAAGGACAAGTTTGTCCAGACACTTGCACGTGCTCTGTCGAAAATACAGGCCAAGCAGCATGAACATTGACTTTACAATATCAGAAACCACTTGAGAATCAGTACGGCATCTATCCTCGCGCAACTTTTCATAAATACTATGTTCGATATCCAGACTGGCCTCCCGAAGGATGTTCGGACTGAACACCAGCATATCGATACTAAAATCAGAGGACTTGCCGGCGACCGATACGACATCACCGGGGAAAATAGTAATAACCCCGCCATACGGCAGAGACCAGGCGTGATAATTCACATTGACAATCGCACTGCCGCATCGACACAGTATAATCATGCCGTTTTCAGACAGCATGTCACCATTCCCCTGCATGACAGAATCACGACCTGAAGCCGCATCGTGACGGAATCCTTCCATTATATCAGAAACACCTTCAATCAGCGCCGCTGTCATTTCTCCACTGATAATATTGTCCATACCGTTCCTTTTTATACCGCAAATATCGGTAAAAATGTTTCAAATAGCCACAACATTTCCGATTTATCCCATTATTGTATCTATTTGTCCAATGCCTTTCTGACCAGACAGCAATACCTTTGCAGTCGAAAAACCAAAGAGAAATGACAATGAAAATGAGAACAATGGCGACAGAATCAGCTGTCGCAGTTTTTTTGTCAATGCTACTGACCGCAAGCCCGCAAGCACTTGCATGCAGCATTGACAATAATCCTCAACGGCAGGAACCGGCAGGAGCGATCTCCGACACACTGCGACTGACATTGACAGATGTATTTACAAGGATTGAAAATGAAAACCAGACCATGTCCATGCTCCGTACCGCACAGGAGGCCGCCGAAGAAGGAATAAAGTCTGCCAAAAACGCGAGATATCCGGAAATCAATGCCGAACTGAATGTCAGTTACATAGGCGACAGTTTCCTGACTGACAGAAACTTTTCGAACTATACAAAGGCCCCGTCACCCCATTTCGGAAACGGATTCACGCTCGAAGCGCAGCAGGTTGTCTATGCCGGAGGTGCTGTCAATGCTGCAGTAAAAATGGCAGAACATGAGGGACACATGTCTGAAGCGGTAATCAGCAAAAGCCGTCAAGGCCTGCGGCTTATGGCTGCAGGAGAGTATCTGGACCTGTTCAGGACAGACAACAGCATAAAGGTCTATAAGGAAAATATAGCATTGACAACCAAACTGATAGAGGAAATCAATGCCAGAAGGGAGCAGGGACTTGCCCTGGCTGCAGACGTTACCAGATACGAACTCAGACTGGAGATGCTGAAGCTCGATCTGGTCCGCCTCCAGAACACGAGAGAGATCATGAATTACCGTCTGGTCAATTCACTCGGTCTGCCGGAAGGGACTGTCATTTCATCGATACTTGGAGACGACGAAGATATGCGGGACAGGAGCCGTCAGAATTGGCAGGAAATTGCAGCAGATGCTTCGCCTGAAATGAAAGTTTCCGGAATCAAGGCCGATATGGCATTGACAAAACAGAAACTTGTGCGAAGCGAGAGGCTTCCGAAGATAGCGGTCGTGGCATACGAGAATTTCAACGGCCCGATTACTTTCGAGATTCCTCCCATTGACAAGAACCTCAACATCTGGTACGTCGGACTCGGAATCAGATACAATTTCAGTTCACTGTACAAGTCCGGACATAAATTGAAACAGGCCGCCATCGAGGTCAGACAGGCGGAACAAGCCAAAAATGTTACGGAAGAAAATCTCAGAAATGACGTACAGAAGGCCTATGCCGACTACATGCAGTCATACGTTGAGCTGGAAACCAGGGAAAAAAGCCTCCAGCTGGCAGATGAGAATTATGAGCGGATTCACGACAGGTATATGGAACAGCTCGTACTCGTGACCGATATGCTGGACGCATTCAACATGAAGCTGGACGCAGAGCTCGGAGTCTCTGCCGCAAATGCCGAAATCCAGTATCGCCTCTGCTGCCTCAGATACGCGGTCGGAATCTTATAAATCAATGATAATTAACATGTTAAAAAACATACAACCATGATCAGCAAGAAAACAATCAAAAGAATATACAATGTAGTGATAATCCTTCTGCTACTCTGCGGAATCGGATACGTTTGCTCACGCTTCATCCATCTGGGAAATGTGGAATATACAGATGACGCAAGAGTCGAGCGCCATATCTCCCCTGTCAATACCAGAATACAGGGATTCATCAGCGAAATCCGGTTCGAGGAGTATCAGCATGTCAGAAAAGGAGACACCCTCGTTGTCATTGACAATACTGAATATCTTTACATGCTCGCGCAGGCGCAGGCTGATCTTGCTCGCGCGACTTCGGGAAAATCGGCGGACGCGGCCAGCATAAGGACAACAGAGAGCAATGTGACCGTAGCTGAAGCCGGCATGGAAGAGGCAAAGGCCAACCTCAAGAATGCAAAGGACGATTATGAAAGGTATAAGGCTCTGCTTGCCAAGGATGCAGTAACCAGACAGCAGTTCGATGCCGTGGAGACCAGATATAAGGCAGCACAGGCGCGATATGACCAGGTCAGCCGCCAGCGCAAGTCCACGGAACTCGTAGGACATGAACTGACCGGTCGTCTGGGACAGAGTGAGGCCAATGTCAATCTGGCCGAAGCTGCGCTCGAACTCGCCAAACTCCGTCTTTCATATACCATAATCACTGCGCCATGCGACGGATATGTGGGACGCAAAGATATCCACGTCGGACAGCTGGTCCAGCCAGGACAGCTGCTGGTAAAAGTCGTGGATGACGCAAATGTGTGGATTATGGCTGATTACAGGGAGACTCAGCTCAAGCACATCGCTGTGGGCTCGGAAGTCAAGATTTCAGCAGACGCCCTGCCTGACACCGAGTTCACAGGACATGTGGAGTCCATCGCATCTGCAACTGGAACAGCATGGATGGGAGCGCCCGTCAATAATGCCACGGGTAATTTCGTAAAGGTCGAGCAGAGGGTTCCCGTAAGAATAAGGATTGACGGCAAGCCTGAGAAACTTGCTGCTCTGAAGGCCGGGCTCAATGTGGAAACTGAAGTGAAGTATTGATATGCCAATGCCTCCTATGGTATTCTCGATGCCGATGTATCGGGAATTTGTTCCGAAAAGTGTCCGTCCGTGGATTTATGTGTTTTTCGCGATAGTATTCCAGCTCAGCGGCGGAATCTATCTCGGGACACTGTCCAACATGATGGGAACCACATCCTTCATGCGTGAGGATGTACTGATGATAGGACTGTGCGGAGTCGTCGGCGTATGTATGCCGTTCCCGCTCCTGTTCAGATTCAAGTTCCGGTTCACCAACCGGCAGCTTCTTCTGGGCGCCGCACTGGGAATTGCCCTGTGCAACCTGTTGTGCATGCACGTGCAAAGTATCCCCGTCCTCTGCGTCATCTCTTTCATAGCAGGATTCCTGAAGCTTTGCGGCACATTCGAGTGCATGTCCAATATCCAGCTTTGGATGGCCCCTGGGCGAGATTTTTCCATATTCTTTCCGCTCCTTTATATGATAGTCGTCGGCTGCTTGAACATGTCATCATGGGTAGCAAACCAATTGACATATCATTTGGGAAGCTGGATGATGATGCACTGGTTCATGATAGGACTGCTGCTAATTGTAGCATTGACAGTGTACGTCCTGACGAGGAATGTACGCCTGATGCCGAAGGTGCCGATGATCAGTGTCGATTGGCTCGGCTGCGTGCTCTGGTCTTTGTTTCTGCTCGAAGGCATTTGGATTTTCACCTACGGCGAATATTACAACTGGTTCGACAGCAATGTTTTCCGTACTGTCTGCGTGGCATGGCCGGTAACATTGGCAATATGCATCGCGAGAATGCGGCATATCCGTCATCCTTTCATTGACCCGGCCGCTTTCAAGTACAGGAATCTTTATCCGGTGCTCGGCCTCTTCCTCGTGCTCGAAGTCATGTGCGCGACTCCGAAATCGCTCCAGAATGTGTTCACCTCCGCAGTGCTGGACTATGAGGCCATGACGACAGCCCGCTTTTCGGTCTGCGAACTTGTCGGCACCCTGTTCGGTTGTTCGTTTGTCCTCTGGTGGATCAAGGTCGTGAAACTCAAGTACACAAGTCTGCTGTCCGTCGGTTTCGCGGCGATTCTCATCTACCAGCTGATAATGTATTTCGGGCTTTCGCCTCATGTCAATGTCGAAATGTTCTATCTTCCGACGATACTGCGGGCCTTCGGTTATGCGATATTCTTTGCAGCGCTTACCATTTATCTGGAGGAAATCATGCCGTTCCAGCACTTTTTCATGGGGCTTACCATATGCGGATTCATCCGTAACGGACTTGTAGAAACGATAGCGTCCGCCGGATACGCACATGCCCTGAGATATTACACGGCAGAGTATTCCACCCATTATTTTTCATCGTCAATGCCGGCGGATCTGGCCCCTGACATCACAGGATATGTAGCCAAAATGGATGCTCTGGCACCTCTGATGTCCAGTGTCAAGACCGTTTTCGGCTGGTCTTGCTTCATCGGAGCTGCCGTACTTCTGGTCTTCCTTCTCTATGGTGTGGAACCAGTCCGCAGAACGCTGAAGAAGATGCCGTCCTGGAAGTCAGTCGGAATGACGCTCAAACGGTCGCTCGGAATCGCATAAGATATGGACATAACGTCAGTTCTGTAGCATAATCTGAAAATGAGACAGGGCCGCGCAAAGGGTAATTTTCCTTTACGCGGCCCTGTCTCACTTATATGCTACCTGAAATCAGGCAAACTATTTCAAATAAGAATCGCTTACGACTTTCTGGCTGCGGGCGATGAAATCGCTCAGAGCCTTGCCCTTGAGAAGACCGTTGGCAAGAAGAGCCAGGTCAGTAAGCTGCTGGAGAACCTCATTCTTGGAAGCGAACTCCTCGATTTCCGCCTTGTGGGCAGTATGAGCGGCTTCCTTGGCCTCACGTACAGCAGACTTGGCATCCTCGGCAGCCTTCTTCTGCTCATCAGTGGCATCCTTGGCCTCGCCTGCCTTGATTACTTCAGGATCAGCCTCTGCAACTACAGCCTGTGGCTTCACTTCAGCTTTCTCAGCCTCAAGAATCTTGGCAATAACAGGATTCTCGGCATTGACAGTGATATTGTAGGAAGCAGGCATGTTGCCGTAGAAATTCAGGCCACCGCCCATGGCACTCATCTCACGATAACGACGCATGAACTCATTCTGAGTAATGACGATCGGCTCGCCGGTCTCACCGAGATTGTCAGCCTGGACATAATATTCATACTCCTTAGGAAGGACTGCCTTAAACAAGTCAGAAATATCATTCTTCTCATTCTCAGAGAGTTCCAGCTTCTTTCTGTCCTCCTTAGGGATGAGATTGTCTATCGCGTCAGAATCCACACGGCAGAACCTGCAATCTGTCAGCTTCTGCTCAAGGAGATTCACGAAGTGGGAATCGAGCTCGCAATCCATGAGGAGCACATCATAACCCTTGTTCTTTGCACCCTCAATGAAAGAGTACTGGGACTCCACATCGGTAGCATAAAGGTAAACCACCTTCTTGTCCTTGTCGGTCTGCTCTGCCTCGATAGCCTTCCTGTACTCATCGAAACTGAAATACTTGCCGTCAGTATTCTTCAGAAGAGCAAATTTCATAGCCCTCTCGCAGAACTTCTCGTCTGAAAGCATGCCATACTCGATAAAGAGTTTGAGGTTATCCCATTTCTCTTCGAGAGACTTCCTTTCAGTATTGAAAATCTCCTCAAGTCTGTCAGCGACCTTCTTGGTGATGTATCCTGAAATCTTCTTCACATTGGAATCACTCTGAAGGTAACTTCTGGAAACGTTCAGCGGAATATCCGGAGAATCGATCACACCATGAAGCAGTGTAAGGAAGTCAGGGACAATGTTATCCACATGGTCGGTCACGAACATCTGGTTGCAGTACAACTGGATCTTGTTCTTCTCGATAGCCATTCTCTCCTTAATCTTAGGGAAGTAGAGAATACCTGTCAAGTGGAACGGATAGTCCACATTCAGGTGGATGTAGAAAAGCGGATCCTCATAGGTAGGATACAGGGCCTTGTAGAAGTTCATGTAATCCTCTTCCTTCAGGTCAGCAGGCTTGCGTGTCCAGAGAGGCTCCACGCTGTTGATGACCTTGTCCTTGTCCGTATCGACATATTTTCCGTCCTTCCACTCCTGTTCCTTGCCGAACACGATCGGGAACGGCATGAACTTACAGTATTTGCTGAGGAGCTGTTCGATTTTTCCCTTGGAAGCATACTCTGTAGAGTCATCATCGAGATAAAGTGTGATGACAGTTCCCCTGTCAGTCTTGTCACACTCGCCCATCTCGTACTCAGGGCTGCCGTCACATGACCATTTGACAGCCTTTGCGCCATCCTTCCATGAAAGGGTCTCGATGGTCACCTTCTTGGAAACCATGAATGCCGAATAGAATCCTAGACCGAAATGTCCGATGATATTGCCGATCTGGTCCTTGTATTTCTCGAGGAACTCGCCTGCTGAAGAGAATGCAATCTGATTTATATATTTGTCCACCTCTTCCTCAGTCATACCGATTCCGCGGTCAATGATTCTGAGTTCTTTCTTGTCTTCATCAAGTTCAATCTTCACGAAAAGGTCTCCCAGAACGCCCTTGAAATCGCCTGAAGAAGCAAGTGCCTTCATCTTTTCGGTAGCATCCACTGCATTGGCCACAAGTTCCCTGAGGAAAATCTCATGATCTGAATACAGGAACTGCTTGATCACCGGGAATATATTTTCCGTAGTGACACCTATTTTACCTTTCATCTCTGCCATAATATTTATGTTTTAGTTATTCAAAATAAAAATACCGCCCGGAATACCCGGACGGCAGTATAAAAGTCAAATAACGTTCCAATCAGATTGTCATGACATTTTGTCATAAGGACTGAGCCGGATGACCGTCTCTAGAACGACTTCACATATTGTATGGACCCGTCTTTAAGATACGTGGCCTCCATTGTGTCCAACACTTTTCCCCGACAGCGGAACGACAATGAAAGTGCACCTGTGCACAAAGCTTCCTGATTACGGAAAGAACCCGGATATTTCCAGGACACAAGCATATCTTCAGTCCTGAATCCAAGGGTGTAGTCAGATGCCTCGAACCTCTCACCCTCAAATGAGATCTTCCACGGATGATGGACAGTTCCAGGTCCTACCTCCTCTGTCATCTCAGCAGTCAGTTCGAAATTGTACCGGTAGTTCTTATGGGCGTCACCGTCTGTCTTCGTCACTTTCCAGACATTGCCTTCCTGCCTGATATTGAAAGTTCTGTGCGATATCGACCAGAGGGTATCCCGACCTGAAATCATACATTCCAGCGGACCGGCCTTCACCCCATTGGTATCGACTATCACATATGTGCCACCGGTAAGAGGAACGTTCAATGTCTCCTTAAGGCGAAGGACATAATCCAGGGTAAAAATCGAATTCCTGGCAACTTCTTCCATGATGTCATCAGAATAATGCTCATAATACTGGCGGTTATATTCATATTGGCCCCAGAATCTGGTTTCGTCTTCATCGCATCTGGACATGCAGGATGACATCAGAATTCCTGCAAACAAAACAAATAGTATCTTATTCATACTGAGTTATTTTAGAATTTATAACCGACTCCGAAATTGATTCCGTTGAAAATCTTTCCGAATATCAATTCCGCCTTACCGTAAACCTTGCCTCCAAGCGTGTAGGATAAAGGTTTTATCTGATACTCGAATGCCACGTTCTGCGGACAACCCTCATAGAATCCGGCACCGAGTTCTACTGATCCTGACAATGTGGAAAGCCTGGTCATCAAATAGTAGAACCTGACTTCCGGCATCACATAGGCTGCAAAAGATTTCGTATATATAGGCTTCACTTTCTTCAGTCCATGATAGACATCACCGGATACGACAGAAAGAGACAGGTCCGCTCCGACGGCGATACGACTTGCGACCCTGACCTCGAAAAGCACAGAATAAAGACCCGAATACCTCACATTGCGCACGGCATCCGAATACATGTCCGCAACCATGTGATTTTCATAATTCTTAAACGAACCGTTGTCTTTGAAGAGAACGCAATGATGATTCAGCTCACCTGCGGCAGCATTGACAGAAACATCGAATTTGAACGGCCTTATGGGCCTGAATGCCAAGAGGTCCTGAGACATTGACAAAGAAACGGCTGCCACGATTGCGGCAGCCGATAAGAAATTTCTCATCTTCCCGCTCATAATATGTTGTTGGTTAAAATCCGAAACATAGATGCAGGAAACTTGAAAAATGTTGCATTCTTCCGCCAGTGCGGACCGAAATTATTTATACATAAACCTCTTGATACTCATCTTAGGAGTCTTCTCGAAAGGCTTGTCCACGACCTCAACCTTCTGGAGCTGGCTGTATGACGGCAGAGCCCTGTTCGATGCGATTCTGACACGCTCAGGAATATCTGCGACGGTCTCGGCATCAAGTCCGTTCTTGCGGATCGCATCCTGGTCGAGATAAATCAATGCTACAAGTTTCGAAGCACGGTCCACGACAACAGACTCCACAACATAATCCTGATTGTTAACCACAGCCTCGACTTCCTCAGGATAGATGTTCTGTCCGTTGGCACTGAGAATCATGCTCTTGCTGCGGCCCTTGATGAAGATGTTTCCTTCAGCATCAATGATACCGAGATCACCGGTCTTGAGGTATCCGTCCTCCGTAAATGCCGCTGCAGTAGCCTCAGGAGCCTTATAGTAGCCAAGACAGATATTGTCACCCTTAGCCTGAATTTCACCCACAACGTGCTGGGGATCATCAGAATCAATGCGGACCGTCGCACAATCCACAGACTTGCCGCAGGAACCCGGGACATAACTGTCACACGGCTCGTAAGCAAGAAGCGGAGCGGCTTCAGTCATTCCGTACCCCACGGTATATGGAAGTCCGAGTTTCTTGAACCACTTCTCCACTTCAGGATTCAGCGGCGCACCGCCCATGATAATCATCTGGAGATTTCCGCCGAGGGCGCTGAGGAGTTTCTCGCGTATCTTCTTAAACAGCAACGACTTGATTCCCGGGATTCTGGTCAGGACCTTCATTACAGGCTTCTCGACGACAGGCTTGATGGCACTCTTGAACACTTTTTCCATGACAAGAGGCACAGTGATGAGAAGGTATGGCTTCACGTCACGCATCGCTGACAAGAGAAGTGTAGGTGACGGGGTCTTACCGAGGAAGGTGATGCTGGTTCCGTTGCAGAGCGGATAGAGGAACTCGTAAACCAAGCCGTACATGTGAGCCATCGGCAACATTGACACCATCGTAAATTTATCCGATGACGGAATATGGCGCTGGCCGAAGTCGATGGTCGCGCTCAATGCCTTATAGGTCAGCATGACACCCTTAGGGGAACTGGTGGTTCCGGAGGTGTAATTGATTATATCCAGGTCATCCCAGTTGTCGGTATTGTAGGTAACGTTCTCCCCCGTGAACCCCATCGGATATTTCTGTGCAAACCTCTCGGATACGGAAGCGAACGCCTCCATTACCTTCTCATCCGCCACATAAAGAAGCGTAAAGTCATTGACACTTATGACAGCCTTCAAGCGCGGCATGGCCCTGATATCCAACTTTGCCCATATATCATTGTCAGTCATAAGGATAAGACTCTCCGAATGGTCTACAAGATGATTTACACTTTCAGGAGTGAAGTCTGAAAGAATCGGCACCACGACAGTCTCATAGGTATTGACAGACAAAAAAGACACAGCCATTCTCGCGGTATTCTTGGCGCAGATGGCTATGCGGTCGCCCTTCTTCAGCCCACAAGCTTCGAAAAAGATGTGGAAACGCTCAATCTGAGTTGCAAGCTGGCCATAGGTGAAAGATTCACCTCTATAGTTGTACACAGCAGGCTTTTCCCAATAAAGTCTGACAGCATTCTGAAGTCTCGCAAAATAATGTTCCATAGTATTAATATTTTGTGTATCGGGCGCAAATTTAACAACTTTCCGTTATATTTGTGCAGAGGCATGCTACATTTGTTCGGCATTGCCAAAGACTTTAATTTCATCCGGTTATGACGAGAAAACCAATTGTTGCATTGATTTACGATTTCGACGGGACGCTTTCCCCGGGAAACATGCAGGAGTTCGGATTCATCCAGGCCATCGGCAAGACGCCTGAGGAATTCTGGAAAATGAGTGACGGCATCGCGGCAGGACAGGATGCGAGCAATATCCTGGCCTACATGAAACTGATGGTAGATGAGGCCAAGAAGAATGATATCAAGCTGAAACGCAGCGAGTTCAAGAAATTCGGAAAGGATATCAAACTCTTCGAGGGCGTGACTTCATGGTTCGACCTTGTCAATGAATACGGGAAGAGCCGAGGGGTGAGGATCGAGCATTACATCAATTCCTCCGGACTTAAGGAAATCATCGAAGGCTGCCCTATCGCCAAACAGTTCAAGCACATTTTCGCAAGCACATTCATCTACGACACCAAAGGCGAGGCAGAATGGCCGGGAATCGCTGTGGACTACACGGCCAAGACGCAGTTCATCTTCAAAATCAACAAGGGAATTTTTAGCGCGAGGGATACTAACCAGGTCAATGAAAGTATCGCGGAAGACAAGAAACGCATCCCTTTCACGCAGATGATATATGTGGGAGACGGAGAAACCGACGTCCCATGCATGAAAATCGTCAGCATGTTCGGCGGGCATTCGATAGCAGTCTATAACCCGGAAAATCCGGGAAAACAGGCAGTTGCTGAAAAACTTCTGAGACAGGGACGAGTGAATTTCATCACTCCGGCCAACTACAGCCACTACAGCAGGACGTTCAAGATAGTGTGCGGCATCATTGACAAAATCAAGGCAGACTGGTCGCTGGGGCTCCTCCGCGGACAGCCGAAGAGCAAAACTGTAAAATAATTTTCATCAGACATGCAAGATTCGCGGGCAGACGCATTTATGTCGGTGAACAAACATAAGTCATCATGAAAATTATAAATAACTTAACAAAAATCGCAATGGCGATTGCAGCGGCCGCCACAATGCAGTCCTGCCTTAAAGACGACGGAATTTCATACTCAGAACTCATCCCTAACGCAGTTGTCACCATCAAACCTGTAGCACAGAACGGTTATCCTTTCTACATGCAGCTTGACGACAGCACCGTGATTTATCCTTCAAACCTGAAGCAGTCACCTTTCGGAAACAAGGAAGTCCGCGCGTTCATAAATTATAAGAAGGAAAGCGAAGAGAAAGGAGCCCAGGTAGGTTTCATAAACTGGTCACGTGAACTCCTCACGAAGAATACCGTGGAGTCGCTCGGTTCCGACGAAAAGAACACCGCGAAATACGGCAATGACCCTGTAGCCCTTGTAAATGCATTCCCGACTGTATGCGAAGACGGTTATCTCACACTGAGATTCAGAACGTTATGGGGAGCGTACATCAACATCAAGCATGAGGTCAATCTGGTTACAGGCGTGGATCCGTCAGACCCTTACCTCGTAGAATTCAGGCATAACCGTTTCGCTGACGCTCCGGAGGTACAGTCCGACGCTTACGTGGCATTCAGGCTGAACACATTGCCGGACACCCAGGGCAAGACAGTGAAACTCAAGGTCAGATACAGAAACTGGAACGGCGAGACAAAGGTTGTCGAATTCGACTACAAGACCCGTCCTGGAGACGGAAAATAACACGGCATTCACAGCCGGATTTTTCAATACAACGGAATGCGACTGGCAGACATCAAAGCATATTCTGAAAAGAAACTCGCAGATGATATCCGGAAAGGCAACGAGACAGCGATGAAAAAGCTGTATGATACCTATTCCGGATATCTTCTCGCTTTGTGCTGCCGATACATTCCTGACAAGGAAACAGCCGAGGACATTCTTCAGGACAGTTTCATCAAGATTTTTTCTTCCTTCGACAAGTTTTCATGGAAGGGCCCCGGCTCGGTAAAAGCCTGGATCAGCAGGGTCACTGTCAATGAAGCTCTGCAGTATCTCAGACGACAGAAAAAATGGAACTTCGTGGAACTCCCCGACAAACTGCCTGACAAGGCTGAAGAGACGGCTGAAGAAGAGCCCGACGTTTCGGAAATACCTAATGATGTCCTGATGAAGATGATTCAGGAACTTTCCGACGGATACAGAACTATCTTCAACCTTTTCGTTTTCGAAGGCAAATCACACAAGGAAATCGCTGAAATGCTGGGCATTACAGAAAGCACATCGGCATCCCAATTCCACAGGGCGAGAAAAATTCTCGCAAAGAAAATCACAGAATACAAGAAACAAGAGTCAATATGAGACAAGATTGGACAGACAAGTTGCGAGAAAAGATGGACACCTACAGCGTGGAGCCATCGGACAAGGTCTGGGCCGGCATCAGTACCAAGGCCGGATTGGCCGGACAGGGTTCCGCGACCGGAAAGTCCGCTATACCGATGTGGATATGGCGTTCAGCAGCCGCAGTTGCCGCCGTCATGACAGGGGCTCTGATTTTTGTAAAGGTCAATGACAATGAGGCCGACAACTATACCGCCTACAACGAGGCTGAGGCCCCTGAAATTGTCAATGACAGTCCGGAGATTCTTCCGGAATCTTCTACCGTCCAGACACTTACACTCTCAGAAAATCCTATAGAGAAAACACCGAAATTCAAGGCCGGGACGACTGAAAAAGCCGAGCATCACAAGGCGGCATATGAATCCGAGCCATTGATGGCAAGAGTCCAGCAAACAGAAGAAACGGAGAGCATTGACATTGACAAAAACTACAATTCCGACATCGACGAGGTTTCGGACGAAGGCATTGACAAAGAGCCGGTTACCGGCATTGACAATTCCGATGAAGCGATGAGTTGGGAGGAGTATCTCCGGACGGAGCCGCAGGAGAAAAGGCGCGCGGACAGGCGTGGTTTAAGTATCGGACTCGGTGCGGCAGGGGCCGGGAGTTCGTCATCGATGGATAAATTCAAGCCGAGAGCAGTGATGGGTTCCAATCCGCTTGAAGGCGAGGCCGGAACTGTCGGCTGGGCTGATGACAGGATTCTCACAAGTGCAGGTACGATTGTATTCAACCAGCCGGAAGTCAATGATTCCTATACGCACAAGATGCCCGTAAAACTCGGATTGACAGCAAGATACGCATTTACCAACTTGCTCGGAATCGAAAGCGGATTGACCTATTCCCTCCTTCAGTCAGACATAAAGAGAGGTTCTGAATCCACGACCGGGTCATGGAGCAACAGTGAGCAGACGCTTCATTATTTGGGAGTTCCGCTGAACCTGACGTTTAATTTCCTGAATTCCAGATACGTAGATATATATGCCTCAGCCGGCGGAATGATGGAGTTCGGAGTGAAAGGCAGCATAAAGACGACCGACCACCTCAATAATTCGATGACTTCCACACACCAGAATGCGATCACGCCGAAAGGCCTGCTCTGGTCCGTCAATGCAACCGCCGGTGTCCAGGTCAATGTCCTGCCGTCTCTCGGTATATATGTCGAGCCGGGCATGAGCCATCATTTCAAGAACGACAGGCAGCCACGGTCTTCTTACACTGACAGGCCGACCAATTTCGCACTTGGTTTCGGACTCAGATATACATTCAGGAAATAGTCCGGGCATCTGCCTCACAAGATGGTCGTGCCAAGTCGCCAATCCCAAGTCACAAGCATAAAAAACGCTCTTCCGTGTGTCATGGCACGAAAGAGCGTTTCGGTTCAGGTTTTCTATATTAATGTTAAGTCCGCGTCAAACGACTGATTAGAACGCGATTGATACTCCGACACCTGCAACAATACTTGTGCGGTAGAAGTCATCCTGTCCGGGAATCTGAAGATTCTTTATGTCAAGTTTCTCTGCAAGACCAGGAACTACAGGGGCAAGCTGTCCGAGCACAGGAGTAAGTTTAGCTGCGATGAGAGCGCCGTTTCCACCATAATCTGCCTGTTCCTTAGTGAAGTGCATGAAGAATGTCTTATAGACGCCGAGGTCGATATTGACTTTCTTGCTTACATGGAACTGTGCTCCGAGGCCGCCTGAAATCGAACTTGTAGAGTAGCTCATATCTGAGATGTAACGTGCATCATTTCCGAAACCGAATGTGCTGCTGTTGGCTCCGATACTGAGGGTAACAAGTGGGCAGACGTCATATTCAAGACCTCCGAGAATTTCGAAAGAATTGTGTTTCAGATAGTTCTGCTTGTCATTGAGACCAGTCTCATTGTTATACTGCTTTGACTGCTTGTCGAAGTAGTAGTTTACACCGAGAGCTACGCGGAAGTTAGGCTTAACTGAATACTGACCTCCGACATTGATATTGCCAGGGATATCGGCAGCGATGGTCTTTTTGTCATCGAATTGTGAGATACCGGTAGTGTTCGCCTTGGTGTCATTCTTCAGACGGACCCTGGTATTGAACTCGTAACGTGCTGAGAAATTGAACTTTCCGGTTTTGTAGTCAACTGAGATAATCGGCGTGTATGCGATGTCTTTCTGATGTGCGTCGAGGTTTTTGTCGCTTACGAGGCCCCCTGCCATTGCGGTTGCCTGGTCAGCTGAGATCATCCCTCCGGAGAGCTGTGAAATGGCAGCGCCAAGGACATTGGCAGCAGGAAGCATCTGTCCGCCGTACTGGAGCTGGATATTCTTGAGGCTTCCCACGTAATAGTTGGAAATGTAATTCAGACGGACACCGGCAGAAACACTCCAGTTCTTGCTGATCTTGTAACCAAGGTTAAGCTGCCCAGCGAAATTGTACTGCTCACCGGTAAGATTAATATCTGCATCATAACCTGTTATCATATTGGTTCCCACGAGATTGTTGATCAATGCAGGAATCATCGCAACAGGTGCTTCGAATGAGCCGAGTCCCTGATCGTACTTTGCCTTTCCTCCTCCGGAAACGACTCCGAAATGGAATGAACCGAACCAGTTGTTGTGCTTGTACACGAGATCGAGGTGTGGAAGAACCGGTACAAATGACTTTCCGGTGTATTTCTTATATCCTTTGCCGTCATTGTCAATGCCATATTTCAATGGCTCATAAGTCGAGGTGGTATATCTTCTCTGAACTGCTGACTGGACGTCGATTGCCAGATGCCAGCCATTTTCCATGAACGCAACACCCGCAGGGTTGAAATAAGCGCCCTGAACACCGATTACGGCATTCTGTGCAGGATTTCTCAAGAATGCAACATTCTGATTGGTATTGGTAACGAAGCCTCCTGCGAAAGCGGAGACTGATGCAGCCAAAAGTGCTGCTGTAACAATTAGTCTTTTATACATTTTGTCGCTTTTATTGGTAAAAACTTCGACAAAATTAGACCTAATCGACCAAAATATAAATTTTTTCGACCATTTGACATAAAGATAACGTTTTGACAGACAGGAAATTTATCCTATCTGCCAAAACCCACAAAAAAACGCTTATGAAAAATATATAATGTCCAAGTCCGCAAAAGCGGAACTCTGATTATTTTGATTTGATTTTTCCGTCCGCGGCCTGGTATGAAACCGAACCGCTTCCCGTAACAGTAATGTCAGGCTCCGCTCCGCATTTCATCTTGGCGGCATCGATGTCGCCAGAGCCGCTTATGTCAATGCTGAATTCCGAAGTGAGGATTTTTCCGAATTCGGCTGTACCGCTTCCGGTGATGGCAATGGTGACGAGATCATCCGGCATTGACAATTCCCTGCAAGTGAAGTCTCCACTTCCTTTCAGGTCCAGACTTCCCAAGACCGAGCCATGAACGATGACCTTTGCATCCATGTTCCAGATTCTACTGTATGATGCCGAATCTTTAACGCCGATGGTCAGTTCGCCATCGTTTTCTGTGACATCAATGTAAGGAAGAATATTGTCAGAAGCATTGACAGTCACGAAGTTCTTCCCATCCTGGAGGTACTCCACATCAATGCCGTTACTTGCAGTAAGGCGATGACAGTTTCCAGTCTTGATTTCTTTGGTCATCTTGTTTCCACTGGCCTTGATGGTATAGTTATTGAAAAGTCTGACCATTTCGAGAGCCTTGGTCTTGTCAATGCGGACGATGCATGATTGTGTGCCGGTCACCAGCAGCGCGAGAGCTGCTATAAAACTGATATATTTCATAAAATCTATGATTTGGAATTATCGGGCTATTTCAATGTCATTGAAAATCTCGGGCCCGATATCGAGAAGTTCCATTTGGTGGCGGATTTTCGGGAAAATGTCATCCATAAACTCCTTCCGCTTGATGCTCAATACTTTATCTCTTGCATCCGGAGAGATGAAATAGCCCAGTCCCCTCTTGTTGTATATTATTCCGTCGTTCGTAAGTTTCTCATACGATCGCATTATCGTATTTGGATTCACTCCCAGCTGGGCTCCATAGTCCCGGACTGACGGTATTCTTCCGTCCGGCTGGAGTGTTCCTTCCAGAATCTGGTCACATATTGCATCCAGAATCTGGAGGTAAATCGGCCTATTGCCATCAAACTCCATGATTATTAATGCTTTATGGTTTTCAATCTAAAATATACCGCTGTCGCGAATGCTGCAAAGACAAAAATATCCCAAAGCGTCGCAATGATATTGAATGCAGGTATCGCCCAACTCAGGAAGTTCGGATTCGTGAGATATTGTTCAGCAATGCGTTCTGTCCAAAGTCCGAAACTGTCAATGTCAATCAAGCCGAGGCTGATGACGATGCCGAAAAGGATGCTGAAGAACATCTGAATGCCGATAATGATGAGGAGCGGGTACAAGATCTTGTGCTTCTTGAAGAGGAGGGCTCCCAACAGGAAGAACATGGCTGAGCCTGCAGAGTGAATCCACATCGAGAAAAGGCTAACGCTAACAGGGGCGTCGCTTGAGAACGGGAATGTAAGTATGGTGTTTACGCCGTCTCTTACACACTTGAACAGGCTTCCGCCACAGCTGCCGTCGATGGCACAGATGATACCGTCCAATGAGAGATAGATGAGTCCGAATGTCAGTGGCACCACGAAGATGGTGTTCAGTAGCATTGACAAGAATTTTTCCGGTACCGATGCAGGTATCATCAGGAAGGACGAGCCGGCCTTTTTATCGGTAATGTATCCGTAAACGCTTGCAGGATAGATGAGTACCATCACAACAGTGGTAATTACGGATGCCACGATTCTGGTTGTCTCGCCCGGGGTATCCCACTGTCCGCTGAACAGGAGCGAATAAATGGCGATGAATGTATATAGAATCACCGGTACGGCTGACATCAGAAGCAGGGTCGGGCCGAATGACGCCACCCAGCGCTTCAAATCGTATCTGAAATATTTTCCGAAACGGTTGAATGAAAATGTATTGTTCATGATATTAAACTTTATTTGTCCTTATTTGTTGGCCGCTACAGGGAACAGGCCTTTGATGAGTTCCTTGTTCTTATGGACGGCATTGAAGAGAGCCTCAATATTCACCTTGCTCTCAAGACCTTCCGCATTCGGATAGACCTGGATGAAACCTCCCGGAAGTTGCTCGCTGTAAAGTGACTCCGGATGGATCTGGGTGCCGTAGTCGAAGTAAAGTTTCCGGGAGATTTCTTCAATGCTGGCGTTCATGAGCACGTCCTGTCTGTCCAGAATAATGATAGGGTCAATGATATTCTCTAGGTCTCTGACCTGATGGGTCGAGATGATTATAGTCGAGTCTTCAGATGTGTATTTCATCAATGCGCTTCTGAACTGTGCCTTGGACGGGATGTCAAGTCCGTTGGTCGGCTCGTCGAGGTAGAGATATTTGCATCCGAGTGACAATGCCAATGATATATAGGTCTTTTTCAACTGTCCAGTGGACATGGCGTTGAGTTTTTTCTGAGGGTCGTTCTCGAAGAGTTCCATAATCTCCAGAAAGCGCTCCTGGCTGTAGTCAGGCCAGAATTCTCCTGTCATCTTCGCATAATCGGCTGCCTTTATCGGCATGGTAAGCATCTCGTCTGCGAGGTAGAACTGCTTGGACAACAACTCAGGTTTTCTGCTGTATGGGTCAATGCCATCGACTGTTATGCTTCCTTCTGTTGTTTTTTTAAGTCCGCAAAGCAAGGTCAGCAAGGTTGTCTTTCCTACTCCGTTTTCTCCGAGGAGTCCATATATTTTTCCGGCCTCCAGGTTCATCGTGATGTTTTTCAGTACCGGAACTTTTCCGTAGCTGAAACCTAGATTCTCAATTCTTATCATAGTGTATGAGTTTATTAATACACTGCAAAGTTACAACAGTTTTTTGATTATGCAACAGGTAAGGCTAAATTTTTCGTTAATTTCACTTATTCTCCGTAAATTTGCGCACCAACTAATAACACAAATGCGCATCAAATATCTGATTTTATCCATAATGCTTTCATTGTCAGCAACATGGAATGTAACAGCACAGGATGAAACCCTTCTGAACTTTGGCGTACTGACCAGGTTTGACTACCAGAGAGAGTACATTGATGGTTCTCCTCTTCGTGAGAACAGCGGTTTTAAAGGCAAGAATTTGAGTATATATTTCAATGGTGACCTGACGCCTCGCCTATCCTACTTCTACAGGCAGCGTCTGAACAGGGCGCACAAGAATGAGTCTTTTTTCGATGCTACTGATTTCCTTTATCTGACCTACAAGCCGACTGATCATTGGTATCTTTCCGCCGGCAAACAGACTGTTTCTATCGGAGGTTATGAGTATGACCTGGCCCCTATTGACATTTATTTTATTTCCGAGTTCAGCAATAACATTGACTGTTACCAGCTTGGTGCGAGTGTTTCTTTTCTTTTCAATGACAGGAATGATGAACTGGTGTTCCAGTTCTGCCAGAGTCCCTTCAGGAATATTGCCGAAAAGGAGGACACGTATTCCTATAATCTGCTATGGAGCGGGGCATACAAATGGTTCAAGCCTCTGTGGTCGGTTAACATGGTCGAGTATGCTCAGGGCAAGTTCATGAATTACATTGCTTTAGGCAACATGTTCAGTTTGGGTGACGCGTCGTTTTTCGTCGATGTGATGAACAGGTCAATGCTTAGAGATCCTTCTTTATTTCTTGATTTCACAGTGGTCGGGAAATTCATGTATGACATCTGCGACCATGTCAGCGTATTCGCGAAGGCCAGTCATGACCACAACAAAATTAATTTGAGTGGTGATCCGTCTGTTATGCCAGGCACTTCCATGACTCGTGCCGGAGGCGGTTTCGAGTTCTTTCCGCTGAAGCAGAACAAGGATTTACGTATCCATGCGGTTTTCTGCAAGACGTTCGGTTCCAACGGCAATCCAAATGGTGCTCTTGTCGATAAGCAGACGTATGCGAATATCGGTCTGACCTGGAGAATGAACCTTCTGTCGTTCAAGAAGAAGCAGAAGGTATGAGTGATTGCGGCAAAACGGTGTAAAATAGGGGCAATTATTACACAGAATGTATCAAAATGAGAAAATGGTGTAAAATCAGGTCGATATTTACACCGTTTTGTCATTTTGGGCTGGTTCCCATCCGGAGTCTGCGGACGGGAACGCACCATTGGGGCAATAATGCATGGATTGGCGCAGATGTATTTCCGGAAACAAATCAAGGAGAGCCATGATTTTCGACCCTCTTGGCAGGCGCGATTAGGAACACACTCGTGGTAAGATACTGAAGATGAGGGCATTGCAAGACAAGAGCCACGACATGAATCTGCCAAGACCACCTTTCGAAACGACCTCTTGGCAAGAGACTGATTACTTAATGAATTAAGATACAGACAATTACGGCCACATCGACCTGCCAAGAGGGTCGAAACTGAGACGGTCATCACACCATTACGCGAGACAGAGCGGGCCTTACTGACCTGGCTTCTGCCACAGGGTAACGCAACAGACACACATGCATGGACATATGGCATGGAAAGGCGCAGAATTTCCGGAAACCAATCAAGGAGAGCCATGGTTTTCGACCCTCTTGGCAGGAGTGATTAGTGACACATTTGCAGTAAGTCACTGAAATTGAGCGCATTGCGAGAGAATGGCCACAACATGAATCTGCCAAGACCACCTTTCAATGAGACCTTTTGGCAAGAGACTGGTTACTTAATCAATTAAGATACAAACAATTACGGATGCATTTACCTGTCAAGAGGGTCGAAATTCACACTGGAAAGCAAAAGTACGGAACCGCTGGCGGCGCATCAACGTGTAACTCCTGTGACGCTTACGAAAAACACAGCGAAATAAGACGACAAAACAAGGATGAACTCAAACATAGTTCTGACACAGGGACAGGACAGAGAGAAACACGCATGGCCATATAGCGTGGACAGGTGCAAAATTTCGACCTTCTTGACAGGCGTGATTCCGGACACATTCGCGGTAAGATACTGAAGATGAGGGCGTTGCGAGATTAAAGCCACGACATGAACCTGCCAAGACCACCATTCGA
>OHPV01000618.1_pt1 | contig 20895 bp, 20 predicted proteins | sample 1577781 | NCBI WGS metagenome assembly OHPV01 (sample SAMEA3879518, study PRJEB24766) | human gut metagenome | biome: human-associated habitat; feature: feces | place: USA | collected 1985/1987 | reverse complement strand
GGCCTTGGCCTCCGACAGGCGGGACTTCTGGGTGGTGACGTCGATGTAGTAGTTGATGTGGCTGTGGCTGGTGGCAAAATGTCCCTTGGCAACGCGCAGGAACAGGTCACTTTTCTTGGTGGGCAGCTTGACCATGTTGATCATAACAGACAGCACTCCTTTTCAGCCGGGCGGGCGTACCCGCCGCAAAATATAACAGCGCGGCGGCAAGTGGCTCTGCCGCTGCGCTTTGTCCGTTGCTTGTTCTTTTATTGTACCGGAAAACGGAACTGTGCACAAGACACAAAATCACTAAAAAACGATAGGCACTTTGCGACGAACTGCCCAACAAAAGGGTCAAAAAAGCCCGCACCAAGGGTGCGGGCTGAAGTGCAAACGGGAGGCCGGAATTACTGATCTTTTTTCTCGCCCAGGCTGGCAGCAGGGATAGACCAGCTCATGCTGAGCTGAGGCTGATCCCGTCTGGGGATATAGGTGAACACCAGCGTCTGATCTGCTGCCGGCTCTGTATAGCCGGGCACGGTGACGTTGTACAGAGCAACCGTCTTTATGGGCAGGTTGGGGTACACGTCCTTGGTGGGGTCCTGAGCAGCAACGGTCAGGCTGCTGTCGCTGGAAAAGACCTTTTTGCCATCAGCACCCAGGACCTTTACGGCGAAGCAGGTGGGCTCCATGGTCAGCACACCGTCAGAGTTGTTGCCGACCTGGATGGTAAAGACACCATTGGGGCCCACTACAGCAGCGGTCTGCAGCTGTGCAACGGTGGTGCCGATCGTCAGCGTAGCATTCAGCTTCTTGGCAGAAGGATTGTTGGGGTCCTGGATCTCACAGCCCGTCAGCAGGCCGGCACCGGCCACAGCCACAGCGGTCAGGGCAGAATATTTCATAAAGTCACGCCGGGAAAATGTATAGGACATGGTCTATTCCTCCTATGTTTCAACGGGTGTTTGGGCAAACAGGTCAACTCAGCCGTTTGTACCGGCAGAGGTGGTACCATTGATGGTCTCCGGGGTCAGGACCCAGTTGGCAGTATACTCGCCATACTGCAGGTCCGGCCAGAAGGTGAACCGCAGGCTGGCATAGTCGGTCGGCACACCAGTGGCAGAGATCTGGAAAGTGCTCTCCTTGCCTCTTGCGATTCGAGGAGACTCGCCCTCCAGGCAAGTGGCATCGATCTTGCCGTCTGCGTAGGAATTGTAGATCAACTGGCCCTGGGCATCATAGAACTTGAGGCCGAAGCTCTTGTAGTCTACCTGAATGGGATTCACACGTCCGTTGGCGATCTTCAGGGTGAACTGGGCATTGCTCCCCTCGAGCTTTGCCTGGGTCAGGGTGGACTTTACCTTCAGCACGACATTATCACTGGGATAGGTGGTCTGGATCGCAGTTTCTGCGCCAGAACCAGAGCAGCCGCCCAGCAGGCTGGTACCGGCCACAGCCACGGCGGCCACGGCGGTGTATTTCAGAAACGAGCGGCGGGAGAAAACGGTAGACATGATTTTGTTCCTCCTCCTGGAATGTAAAATTATACAGTTTATGCCAATGGAAGTTACTTATACAATAGGCGAAATGACCGCAAAAGTCAATGCTTTTTATAAAATAATTGTGAACATTCTGTGGGCATATCGTACAAAATGGACGAAATCGAATGCAATTATCCGCGGATCACATCGGCGGCCTTCATGGTAAAGGTCAGAGTCTTGTCCGGGGCAAAGGTGGGCATGTAGGTCACCTGCAGCTCCTTCCAGCCGGTGGGCACCTGCAGCATCAGCACGATGTAGCCGGAGCCCTGCGGGGGCAGGGTCTCGCTGTCGGAAAAGCTCTGGGAGTTGGAATTGTACAGCGAGATGTTGGCACTCACGGCGGCACCCTGGCCGTCGCAGGTGGCAACAAAGTCGGTGGTAGCAGCGGCCATGGCCTGGAAGTTGGCGTCCACGTTCTCCAGCGGGGGCACGGGGTAAGCGGCGTTGATGGCATCCACGCCCTGTGCACCGATGGTGTAGGTCTCGGTCTTGCTGCGGTTCAGCACGGTCACGCGCACGCCCAGATACTCATAGCCGGGCTGTGCGGGATCCTGGGTCAGGTGGAACACACTGGACAGCTGCACGCCCAGACCATTCCAGTTCTTGACGGTGTCGCCCACCTTCACGTCGTTGACGGTGGTGTTGCTGCCATTGGTCTTGCAGCCGCTCAGCAGGCTGGCAGAGCCGACCGCTGCAGCGGAAACACCTGCACACTTCAGGAATGCACGGCGGGAAATCTTGTTCGACATAGGTATTGTCCTCCTCTTGATCGGTGGAAATGTTGTCCTTTCCAGAATCTTCTACTCTGTTTATACCGTTTTTGGTGCACAGATGCAAGAGTTTGGGGGAACAATTCACAGGAATATCACCCCAGTACGACGGGATTTCAGTCCTCAGGGGTCAGGCCCTTGACGTGGGTCTCGCTGGTCTTGACCAGATTCAGCAGGCTGGGGGTGTACAGCGGGAACTCGCGGGTCAGGCTCTCGGTGGTCATGGCAAGGCAGGCGGGGTCCTTCACGCCTTCGCCGCCGTTCACGTCCTCCCCGGCCAGCAGGGCTTCCACATTGGCCTCGGACATGCGCATCACGGCGTCGGAATAGCCGCGCCAGCGGTGGGCACCGATGCTGAACATGCTGGACGCGTTGTGGGGCTCGGCCGAGTACAGCAGGCGGAACATCTTGGCCACGGCCATCATCAGGTAGGCACTCACCTCGGTGGTCAGGGCCTTGCTGTGGCACTGGCCAATCTTGGCATACAGCACGTTCAGGCTGTTGGAGATCAGCTTTTTGTTCATGGTGGGCAGCACGCTGCCGTGGTAGATGTTGTCCTTCATCTTGTCGGGGTTGGGCAGGTCCTCGGCCGAGAGCATCATACCGTTGCGCTCGGCGCTGCGGCCCAGCAGATAGTCGCAGGAAACATTATAATAGTCGGCCACGCGCACCACAAAGTCCAGCCCGCACTCGCGGATGCCTTTTTCGTAGTGGGACAGCAGGGCCTGCGAAACACCCAGATCTTCCGCCGCCTGCTTCTGGGTGATGCCGCGCTCCTTGCGCAGCAGTTTGATGATACGATTGAATTCCATGATCTCTGACTCCTCAATGACCCCGGGTTGGGGAACATCCTTGATTTTTGGTTTACAGCAGGTTGATTATACACAACGGAAAACGAAATGTAAAGCAAGAAAAGTGACGATATTTTTCATCAAATTTCGTCATTTCTGTCAAAGGCCTTGCCGGGCACACTACATCTATGTTAAACTACAGGTATAACAGCATACATTTTGTGGCGGACGCCCGGGGCACAAAGATGCCGGGCGGGAATATTTTTGGCAGAGGACGCGCTTTTCTGCCAGAAAATGGCTCCCGTTCCGGCCAAAAGAAACGGCACCCGGCGCAAAATGCAAAAATTCCAAATTGGAACTTCCATCTTTCCTGGTTTTGTGCTATAATGCTGTTTTGGCACCTGTCCTTGCCCGGCGCACAGCTTTGTGGTGAGCAGGGAGGCTATAAAAATAGGAATAGGAAAGAGGATTACCCAAATGAAACGCAACACCATCACCCGTCTGTGCAGCCTGGCCGCTGCCGCTGTTCTGGCTGTGAGCTGCATCGCCCTGACCGGCTGCGGCAGCAGCGCATCTTCTGCTGCTTCCAGCACCGCTTCCACCGCTGCATCCGCTGCTGCCGCCGGCGACAACTCCTGCGGCGAGAACGTGACCTGGACCCTGGCCGACGGCACCCTGACCATCAGCGGCACCGGCCGTATGACCAACTTTACCTCCGACAGCCCGGCACCCTGGGAAGACCAGGCCGACCAGATCACCAATGTGGAAGTGGAAGGCACTGTCACCAGCATCGGCGCCGTCGCCTTCAAGGGCTGCACCAACCTGACCACCGTGAACATCGCTGACGGCGTGGAGTACATCGAGGCCGGTGCCTTCAACGGCTGCACCGCCCTGTCCGATATCACCATCCCCGAGAGCGTGGGCTACATCAAGACCGGCGCCTTCAAGGATTGCAACGCCCTGACCAGCGTTACCATCCGTGACAATTGCCGTCTGGATATGAACGTGTTCCCCACCACCGTTGAGGTGAACCACAGCGAGGGCTGATCCTCCCCTGGCCTGCCCCGGACGCCCTCCCACATGATACGAGGTGCTATGCATGAAAACCTTTAAACTTCATCTCATCCGTCACGGCGTGACCGCCGGCAACCTGCAGGGCCTGTACATCGGCAGCGGCACCGACATCCCGCTGTGCGACGAGGGCCGTGCCCAGCTGGCCGAACTGAAGGAACGCTTTGAGTACCCCCAGGTGGACACCGTGTTCTCCTCGCCCATGCTGCGTGCGGTGGAAACGGCCAACATCCTGTTCCCCAACGCGGCCCACACCTTTACGGTGCACGATCTGCGGGAGGCGGGCTTTGGCAAATTCGAGAACAAGCCCGTGAAGGAACTGGTGCACGACGAGGACTTTAAAAAGTGGATCACCCCGGGTTCCGGCTTTGTGCCGGAGGGGGCTGAGCCCACTGAGCAGTTCCACGCCCGCTGCGCCGAAAGCCTGCTCAAGCTGTTTGAGTATATGATCCGCATGGACGTGACCGAGGCCGCTTGTGTGACCCACGGCGGCGTGATCATGAGCATGCTCAGCCAGCGTGCTCTGCCCAGCCGCCGCCCCGAGCAGTGGATGGCAGACCCCGGCTGCGGCTACACCGTGCAGACTGACGTGCAGCTGTGGATGCGGGACAAGCTGGTGGAGGCCATCGACATCGTGCCCTTCGGCTATGCCGACACCCTGCGCGGCCAGGCCGAGACCGAAGAGAACGAGGCCTACGAATAAACGCAAAGAATCGGTTACAATCCGGGGCAACCGCTTGACAGAACGGTCACAATCCTTTATTGTATAAAGGAACCACTTTTTCGTTTCGCCAAGGAGGAAGTTCCCATGTCACAAGCCATCTCCCGCCGGTCATTCCTGAAATGTGCCGGCTCCGGTGCGGTCAGCCTTGCGGCTGCCCTGCTCACCGGTGTATCCGCAGCAGCGGCCGAGCTGCGTGCTGCGGGCGACCCTGCCCTGTTGGATGGCAAGGCGGCAGTGGAGCTGCTGGGTTACGCCCCGGCTCCGGGTCTGGGCGGTGTGCTGGTGTATCTCTCGGTGGAGAACCTGTCCGGCCATGCGCTGCCGGTGGGCGAAAGCTACCTGCAGAGCCGTCGGGTGTCCACCCGGGAGGACCTGTATAGCATGGGCACCGGGGTCACGGCCGCCTGCAACGGCCGTGCGGTGCGTTGCGGCAGCTTTGCCGCCCCGCTGTACGGTGAGAACGCGGCGGATGCTTCGATTTTTACCCTGAATCTGGCCGCCGGGCGCGGTGCGCTGCTGCACTGCTTCTGCGCCGTGCCGGAGGACTGGCAGACGCTGGAGCTCACCTATGCCCCGGACTTTGCCGCCGGGCGCAGCGTCACCTTCACGGTGCAGCGCGGCGCGGACGAAGCGGAACTGGGCATGGTGCCCGCCACCCCTGCCGAGGTGGGCAGCGTGGTGGATCTGTAAACCGAATAAACGCAAAAGCTCCCCGTGCATCTGCACGAGGAGCTTTTTGTGTGTCAGGGCTGCAGCAGGTCGTTCCCGGCGGAATCCTGCACGGTGACTTCCTCACCGGTCAGGCTGGAAAGCCATGCAATGTAGCTGCGGCCGCTCAGGATGCGCAGCGGGCGGCCGTCGGCGTCATAAAAGGCAAAGGTCGAGCCGGTGCCCTGGGTCCAGGTGATGTGCCACAGGTGGCCGCCGTTGAGCCACAGGCCGCCGCCCATGGTCAGGTCGTAGTCCAGGGTGCGGCCATCGTCCCGCGGGGTGGAGGCACTGTACAGCACCAGGAGGTTGTCAAAGGCAGCCTGGATGCCGGTGTTGGCGTCCAGCTGCGGGGAGCCGTCATTGTGCAGCATCCCGTAGGTGCCGGTGTCGGTATCGTAGGCAAAGCGGGTGGTGCTGCCGGACGGGAACTGTACTGCCGCCTGAACTGCGTCGGCAACGTCCGCATCCGGCAGGTGGCCGTCGGTCTGCTGAGGCAGCAGGGCCGGGACAGTGGGTACGGCGGGGGTGTCCCCTTCCTGCGTGCTGTCTGCGGATTCCGCAGGGTCCTCGGACAGCGCGGACGAGAGGCTCAGGCTGCTCAGCACCTTGGCCACAGATTGACCGTTGGTGCACCACAGCGGGCTGGCCCAGTCGGTATTGCCGGTGGTGAAGGCGTTGCGGCCTGTTTCCAGCGCGTCCACCGCGCGCAGGTTCCAGTAGTCCAGAAAATTGCGGGTGTACAGGTCGCAGCCGCGCTGGATGGGCAGCACCTGCTGGCCGCTGAGCAGCCGCCAGAACAGGTCCTGCCCCAGCGTGACCGGCCCCACCGTCGGCATGGCCGACACGGAGGGATAGACCAGGCACAGGCTGGGGGCGGTGTCCGCACGGGCTGCGGCCTCCAGCACCACAGAGGCGCTGCCGATGCCCCACTGGGTGGTGCTGCCGGGGGCGTTGTCGATGACCACTGCCGCCGGACGCTGGCCTGGGTATTGCTGCTCCTGCCCGGTCAGGGGGTCAGCAGAAGCCGTGCTGTCGGCTGCCGGGCCGCCCGGCATGCAGCCGGCCAGCAGCACAGCGCACAGCACGGCCGCACCGATGCGCTGGATCCAGATGCGTTTCATGGCGTTCCCCTCGTTTACTGATAGCTGAAATTGGACCACTCATCGTCGTCCACAATGGCAAGGTAGGTCTTGCCGCGGTTGAAGAGCAGCTCGGCCCCGGCGTCATCGTAGACCTTCAGCGGATGCTCCGGGGAGGCCTTCTCCCAGCGGCCCACCTGTACCCCGCCCCGGCTGAAGAAGTAGGCTTCGCCGCCGGAAATGTAACTCACCTGCTGCACGTCGCCGGAGTCGCCAGGGTAGGCGGCGATGGGGGCAAAGCAGATGAGCAGGTTGTCGAAGCTCAGCTGCTTGCCGTTCAGTTCGTCCACGGTGTTCTCGAATCCGCCGGCGGCGTGGCTGTACATCTGCATTTTGTAGGTGCGGCTCAGTGCACTGTAGCTGAAGCTGGTCTTGTAGTTGTCGGAGTGCACGATGCGTATCGTCCGGCCGGAAGCGGTGCCGCGCATGGTATTCTCGGCCCCGGTGCGGTAGTCCGCAAAGCGGAAGAAGGTGGTGTCGTAATCGTGGCTCAGGCCGATGCCGGCATTGGCGGCGGCCTGCCGGATCTCCTTGCCGGAGGTGAACTCGGTGTGTTCGTAGGCAACGTTGCGGCCGCGGCTGTCCCGGTGGGCCACATGGGGATGGGTGGGTGTGTTGAAGTAGCTCTTGCCGCCGATGTTCAGACCGGAGTAGTTGTAGACGCTGATGAACTTGGTGCAGGGGGCGCTTTCACCGTCGTGGTAGTACAGCGCCTGCCAGGGCATCAGCAGCTGCAGGAACTGGTCCCGGCCGGAGCGCATGGGCCCCACCTCGGGGATGCTGTCGGCGTCGCGGTACACGGCACAGAAGCGAGTGATGCCGCCCTCCACCTTGCTCTCGATGAGCAGGTCAGCAGAAGAAAGGCCCCGCTGAGGGCGGGCGTTCTGCCGCTCGGAATAGCTGATGTTGTTGACCATCACGCCCACGATGCGGCCGCTGCTGCGGTTGGCCTCGCCGGTCAGCGGGTCGGCGTCGTAGGCAGGCAGCCAGCTGGACGCGGCCGGTTCCTCCGCTGCTGCGGAAGATGCGGCGGCCTCACTGGAAGCCGCTGCCTCGCCGGAGGCTGCCGCCTCCGAGGATGCAGAGGAAGAGCTGTTGGCGAGCTTCTGCCGCAGCCAGTCGGAAAAGCAGCTGCCAACGGCGGCAGAACCGGCGGCCCGGCAGCTGGTCAGCGCCAGCGAAGCGGCCGCCAGCCCGGACAGACGAAGAACGGAACGGCGAGTGATCTTTTTCATAGAAAGTACCTCCTGCAGGGGGAAAGAATCGCGGCGGGGCCAGGCACTGCCTGCCCGGAAAAGAGCCTAAATCGGATTTGCTTTGATTGTAACGATTCTGTCCGGTTTTGTAAAGAGGAACTTGTCGGGATAAAATCCCTCCATCTCGCCTGCGGCGAGACCGTTCGGTCGCTTAAAGTCCCCGCGGGGGACTTCATAAGTGCAACGCAAGAATTTTCGGCCGGGTACTTGCATTTTATCGGCATTTATGGTAATATTATTCGGCAGTATTGTATTGTTGCAGAATATGCGCTCGTAGCTCAGCCGGTAGAGCATCTGACTTTTAATCAGAGGGCCAGGGATTCGAGTTCCCTCGAGCGCACCAAAATCCCACGAGGAATCGCAAGATTCCTCGTGGGATTTTCCGTTTATACGCCATTTGCACGGTCTCTGCACGGTTTTTGCACGGTCCGCATTTTTCGTGTCAGATGGAGTAAGTCTGTGAATTACTCTGCAACTCGTGCTATTTTTTGCAATTCAGGTCAGCAGAGCCAGGCGAAGCTGCGCTTTTACGGTGGGGTCTGCGTCCTTCAGAAGCTCCAGCAGTGCCGACACGGAGATGGTCGGTTCTGCTTCAACCGGGGCAGCCTGCACAAGTGTTGTTCCCGGCTTGTAGAAGCCTTCCTCGAACTTTTTACCCAGCTTTTTACGGGAATCCTGCTGGATGTGTGCATAGGTGTTGACCAGAAGATTAGCGCTGGCATGGCCCGTTGTGCCCTGTACCGCTTTCACATCGCCGCCGGAGATCATCAGCTGGTAGGTGGCACTGGAATGCCGCAGACCGTGAAACACAATGCGGGTGAACTCCGGGTGTTCGTCCTGCCACTTGATGAACTTCTTGCGGATGAGGATCGGCTCTACCGCCAAACCGTTGGGCAGGCGCAGGAGCATCCCACTGTTGCGGTAGCGTTCCGGCTCAACGGCTTCGTCCATTTCCAGACGCTTCAACCAGTGTTTCAGTTCTTCTTTCAACACTGCCGTCATGAAGATGGTTCGGTTGGAAGATGCTGTTTTGGTCTTTTTGAGCACCAGCGTTGTGGTACTACCCTCGCGCTTATCCTCAAACTCCTGCAAGATGCGGCCCTTGCCCGTTTTTGCCAGCGATGCCTTTTGGACACGCTGCATACACTTGTTAATGCGGAACGTGCCTGTGCCGTCTGCTCCCTCAAAATCAAGATCTTCCGGGGTCAGGCCAGCGACTTCGCCCTCACGCAGTGCGCCCACCAGCGTAAGATGGACTGCCAGATGCAGAATGGGGTCCTCCATGCTGGCAAGTGCGGCCCACATCTCATCTGCATCCCAGATGGCACGCTCTTGAATTGACTTTTTAGGACTGTCCACCGGAACGGGGCTTTTGATGAGGATGCCCCACTCCACCGCATATTGGAACGCTGTCCGCAGCAGGCGGTGTACCTCGTGGATGGTCGTGCCGGAGAGAAACCGCTGCTGTTGTTTTTCCGAGAGTACCTGCTTTTTGCCCTCAAGATACTGGCCGCAGGGCGTTTTGCTGAGAGTGGCATACAAGTCTTCCAGATGGTAAGGCTTGAGCTTTTGCATCTGCATATCGCCGATATACGGAATAATGAGGTTCTGGACGGTTCCTAGATTGGATTGATAGGTCTGCGGTGCCCACTTGTGCTTGTTGCATTGCTTGGGAAGCCACTCCATCAAAAACTCTTTGACGGTGATGGTGGACGGAATCAGAAACGTTCCGTTTGCAAGTTCGTGTTCGATTTGTTTTTTACGATTTGTTGCCTCCTCTTTCGTGGAAAAACTTTCCCATTTGTTGCAGTTTTTACCCTGCTCGTCTTGGTAAGTATAGCGGACACCATAGGAGCTGCCGCGTTTCGTAATATATGCCATACGTTATCTCCTTTTTCAAGCTGCCCGGAGCCACGCATCGAAGCTGTCTTTCGGGATGCGGATGCTTCCGCCGACCCGAAGAACACGGAATTCGGTGGTGCTGTTGCACAGATTGTAAGCAGCGCGCAGGCTGATGGACAGCATCTGCGCAATTTCCTCCACCGTGTACACCAGTGTTGTGGCTTTCAGGCTGTCAGTCGGAGACTTGACGGCATTGGTTTGAGTGACCACTTCCATTGTATCGTTATTCGTAATGGTCTGCAAGACATTTTTCGTATAATCCAAAGATTTCACAGTTTCGGTCATTGCTGTCCTCCTTTTGTTAGGTGCATATTCATTTCGCGAATCAGCCGATCAACGATTTCATGGATTCCAACTTTTTCTGTGCGTTCTCTTTGCGAAGACTTGCCCCGATGCAGGAAATTGGAACGCACATTTCCAGAATGCGGTCATAAATGCGGGCGTGAGCAGTATCCTGTGGATGCCGTATCTCGTTCAGCGGCAGGTTGGTGGTGACGATCAGCGGTTTTTGGCTGCGGTATCGGCTAGGGCTTAATTGGGCGTCCAGCAAAAACTTTGGAAATGGCAGATACCGGGGTAGCGGAGCACAAACGGTCAAATCATCAAACAAGCCAATCACCCTCCCTGTCTCTGCGATTCCAGCATTTTCAGGTGCTTCGAGCGGATAAATTTCAGATAGCGCTGCAGATTGTCAGAATACTTTTCAATTTGCTTCCAGTTTTCCGGCCCTGTCAGAAGATCTGGGTACTCTCGAAACGTGAGTTCCCAATTCTCGATAAAGGCGTCATAAGCACCTTCAATCGCAGCGATGTGGATGGAATGATCCGCAGATGCTTCAACAGATTTTTTCAGGGCTTTTTGATCACTTTCGGTCAGTGCCCTTTTGTGCCCTTGCATTTTTTTGGAAATGCCGATCAGAAATCGACTTCCGTCATCATCAAAAGATTCGACCTTCACGGAAGGGCTTTTTGTAGAGGAAGCAAGCTGCTTATCCCGTTTACTTTTCGGTTTGCGAAGTTCTGCCACAATCTCTGGCCGCTGTTCCTTCGGAGCCTTGGCGATGACGCAGATCTCGCGGTCGGTGGCCTTGATCTGGCCGTTTAGAATTTCCTCCCGGGCACCGGGTGCTGCTTCATCGGCAGCCTCCACGCCGTTCATGTACTTTTCGGCACGTCGTACCGTCGCAGACCCAACACCATGTTCTACGGCGATTCGTTCGCAAGTGCGTTTTTCTGAATCGATGTGATCATTTTGATCACATCGATTTACTTTATTGCAATTTCCGGGCTGCCCGCCCACTGCCAGCTTGGTTGATTCATACTCTTTGCCCAGAAGAAACTTCTTTCGTTCCGGGCTGAGATTTCTGCGGCCAAGCTGATTTTTGCAGATCCATGCAAGCGCTTCGTACTTGTTCGCAAGCTGGATTTCTTCCACTTCAAACTTGATAAAGCCGTGCTTTTTCAGGATGCGGTAGCGGGTGTGCCCATCCAGAATGTAGCCATTCCATGTGATGATGGGATTCAGAAGACGACCCTCGGCAATGATGTTCTGCTCAAGCTGCTGGAGCTCCTCAAAACTCAGCGGCAAAATTTGAGCGGAAAACTCGGGGCCTATTTTGAGACTGCTTAGTTTCAGCATATTGTTCGCCTCCTTTGACAACAGTGTACCGGTTTCTGCGGAAAAAGTTTATGGACTCGTAGTCCAAGTTACCCACCCTCTTAGTCCATGCGTTGTATACAATGATGCAAAATAAAACTCCGAGCCAATTCTACGATGCCATGGCATCGTATGAATCAGATCGGAGACTTGAAAGCGTTCGCAGAAAGATGCGAGGGAGTATGGAGTCAAAAATATGAAGCGTTTTGCCCCAGTTAGTACTTCAATATTACTATTTTGGGGAAATCGGCACAACCATATAACCGTCTTTGATGAAACTATTTTTGTTTCATCGATGACATTGTACCCGCAAGCAGGGCAGACGTAGATACATCTGCTATTTTGCGTTGCAAAATGCTTGTTGGGAAATCCCAAACCCTTTCAAATCTGCACCGTCCCGGCGCAGGCTGCGCGATGGAATCGCTGAATAGCACAAAGGCATGTTGGAGTCCAGATGTAAAGAAAAAACGGCAAAGCAGATAAAATCCACTTTACCGTTTTATAGCAATTCAACTTCTTCATGTAACAGCAACAGCGTTGAATTGATACCGCAAATAGGCTGTTTTAACGTTCCACTGATTTCTTGCCTTGCGATCAAGAAAGCACTTACGATAAACACTCTACGTTGAAAATGCAATCGTACACTGCTATAATAAAATTGTGATACTATCACCAAAATTTTGAGAAGAAAACCGTTTGCGGTTGGCAAACATTCAGGAGGAACGCATGGTAACAGGAGCCATTAAAAATAAGGTAGACAAAATCTGGACGGACATCTGGGCGGGTGGCATCACGAATCCGCTGACCGTTATTGAGCAGCTGACCTATCTCATGTTCATCCGGTCACTGGACGAGAAAGAGCTTGCCACCGAAGATTTTGAGAACATGGCGGGCGAAAAGATGGAGCACATCTTCCCGGCCAGCGCGGCAGGGCAGTCTATGCGGTGGAGCCGCTTCAAGGATAAAGATTCCCGCGAAATTTTCCTGACCATGCAGCAGCGGGTGTTCCCTGCCATCAAAAAGATGAAGTATGGCCGTCTGCCGGACTTTGATGCGAACGGCGAACGGGAGATCGAGGACGACCCCACCCGCCCGGACGAGGGCAACACCGCCTTTGCGCGGTATATGGACGATGCCATGTTCCTGATTCCCACGCCGCAGGTGCTGCAAAAGATCATCACCGGGCTGGAGGATCTTTACACCCACGACATCGCCGACCTTGATATGCAGGGCGACCTGTACGAGTATATGCTGGGCAAGCTGGCAACCGCAGGGCAGAACGGCCAGTTCCGCACGCCCAAACACATCCGTGACATGATGGTGGAACTGGTACAGCCCACGCCGGACGACTTCATCTGCGACCCCGCCTGCGGCACGGCAGGCTTTCTGGTGTCCAGTGCGCAGTACCTCCGCGCCCACTACGAGGACAGCATGACCCCGGAACAGTGGCAGCATTTTGCCGGCCCGATGTTCACGGGCTTTGACATGGACCGCACCATGCTGCGCATTTCGGCCATGAACCTGATGCTCCACTCTATCACGAACCCGGAGATCGACTACAAGGACAGCGTGTCAAAACAGAACTCCATTTGCAGCAAGTACACCATTTGCCTTGCGAACCCGCCGTTCAAGGGCACTGTGGATGCCGAGAGCATCAATGACGACCTGAAAGCCGTCACCAACACCAAAAAGACGGAGCTTCTGTTCCTTGCGCTCTTCCTGCGGATGCTCAAAACCGGCGGACGCTGCGCCTGCATCGTGCCGGACGGCGTTTTGTTCGGTTCCAGCAAGGCGCACCAGAGCATCCGAAAAGAACTGATTGAAAACCATCAGCTGCGGGCGGTCATCTCCATGCCCTCCGGCGTGTTCAAGCCCTACGCAGGCGTGTCTACGGCGGTGCTGGTGTTTACCAAGACCGGCGCGGGCGGCACCGATAAGGTGTGGTTCTACGATATGAAAGCCGACGGCTTCTCGCTGGACGACAAGCGCACCGAGGTGAAGGAAAACGACATCCCGGACATCATCGCCCGCTTCCATAACCTCGACGCCGAAACTGACCGCAAGCGCACCGAGCAGAGCTTCTTTGTGCCCAAAGCGGAAATTGCCGCCAATGGGTATGATTTGTCCATCAATAAGTACAAAGAGACCGAGTATGTGCCGGTGGAGTACCCCTCGACCACGGAAATTCTGGCCGACCTGCATGAGCTGGAAATGGAAATCACCAAGGGTCTGGCAGAACTGGAAGAAATGGTATGACGGAGGAAAATGCGATGACAGAAAATGATAAACTGCAAATGTTTGAGGACCGTCCAATTCGTACCGCATGGGATGAAATGCAGGAAGAATGGTACTTTTCCATTGTTGATGTTGTGACGGTTTTAACAGAAAGCGGAGATTACAACACCGGGCGAAAATATTGGAATAAGTTGAAGCAACGCTTGAAAGCTGAGGGCAGTGAACTGGTGACAAATTGTCACCAGTTGAAAATGAAAGCGGCAGACGGAAAACGCCGTTTGACCGATGTTGCCAACACGGAACAGCTCCTGCGCATCATCCAGTCGGTGCCCTCAAAAAAGGCAGAACCGTTCAAGATGTGGCTGGCAATGGTCGGCCGGGAACGCATCGAGGAAATCATCGACCCGGAACTGACCATCGAGCGTGCACTCGACACCTATGCACAAAAAGGTTACTCCCCGGAGTGGATCAACCAGCGTCTGCAAACCATCCGCGCCCGAAAAGAGTTGACCGACGCATGGAAGCTGCACGGCGTGAAAGAGGGGCAGGAGTATGCCATTCTGACGGACGAAGTGACCAAGGCGTGGTCGGGCATGAGCACACGGCAGTATAAAAATTTCAAGGGGCTGAAAAAGGAAAATCTGCGTGATAACATGAGCACCCTGGAACTTGCCTTGAATATGCTGGCAGAAGCCACTACAACGGAGCTGACGAATGCCCAGAATCCGCAAGGGCTGGAAGAAAACCGTGTCGTTGCCAAACAGGGCGGCGCGGTGGCTGGAAATGCCCGGAAAGAGATCGAATCCAAAACCGGCCGCCCGGTGGTCACCGCCGAGAATGCAAGTACCATGCTGTTGGGCCAGACGGTTGCCGGAATGATCGAGAGCGTGGCAACGGAAAAAGATGACGAAAAATCGGAGTGACCTGCGGGAATGGGAGGAGATGGTGTGATGGTTGAACTAAAGGACTTATGTAAAAAGGCTTCTTCTAATATTGCGCAGAAAGACCTTGATGGACATACTGGAGAATATCCAATCTATGGAGCAAGTGGGCTGATTGGATATGTGGATTTTTATAAACAGGAAAAGCCATATATTGCTGTTGTAAAAGATGGTGCTGGAATAGGGAGAGTCATGAGCCTTCCAGCAAAATCATCGGTCATTGGAACGATGCAGTATATCTTGCCAAACGATGATGTAGATGCTCAATATCTTTCTTTTGCAATGGAAAACATGAATCTTGCAAAATATTTTTCAGGGGCAACGATACCACATATTTATTTCAAGGATTACTGCACAGAAAAATTGCCGAAGCACTCCGAAAAGGAGCAAAAACAGATTTCAGCAGTTTTAAGCAAAGTGACTGAGCTGATTTCTCTCCGCAAAAAGCAGCTCGCCAAACTGGATGAGCTGGTAAAGGCGAGGTTTGTGGAGATGTTTGATGGTAATGGGTACTCGGAAATGCAGTTATCTCAGGTTTGTAAAAAGATAACAGATGGTACACATAAAACTCCCCGATATTTAGATCATGGTATTACATTTATATCTGCAAAGAATATTATTGATGGAAAACTGGATTTCATGGACATTAAGTATATAAGCAAGGGAGAATATCAGGAAATACAGAGAAGATGTCAAACGGAGCAAGGAGATGTTTTGTTAGCCAAAAGTGGATCTTTGGGTATGACGGCAATCGTCAATACTCCTCAACCACTGGGGCTATTCGAAAGCTTAGCAATTCTCAAGTATGATAGAACATTATTGAATAACATTTTCTTGTGTAAACAGTTGCAATCCGAATCTGTTCAGAATCAACTAATGACAAATGCAAAAGGTGTGGCCGTTAAGCATCTTCATTTGAATGTTATTTCAGCGATAAAGATTATTGTTCCCCCGCTTGAATTACAAAACGAGTTTGCCGCCTTTGTGGAACGTGTAGACCAGCAGAAGCAGACTATACAGCAGAGTCTTGAGAAACTGGAACTGATGAAAAAGGTACTGATGCAGGAATATTTTGGGTAACTCCCTCAGCCGCCTGACGGCGCCAGCTCCCTCAAGGAGGGAGCCTTAACGTGACCGCAAGGCAAAAGCCTCCCTCCTTGAGGGAGGTGGCACGGCGATAGCCGTGACGGAAGGAGTGGGGTTAGAAAGCAGTCCTCATTAAGCACAAGTGCTCAAAAAGAAGCAAATTGAGAGAATGTTTCGTGCAAATGGCAAACTTTTTGGCTTTTTATGGTATAATAAGGAAAATTCGGAAGATTAACCACACAAATTCAAATCAGAGAGGAGCACAGCTATGAACCAGTTTTATAATCAGATGTTTAATCCGACCTATGTGAATCAGAGCTTTTATCAATCGATTCCATCGCAGACGATGTGGCAGTATCAGCAAGACCAAAATGCAGAGGTTCAAAAGGCTGTAAAAGCAACACATGATTTGTGCGAAGCTGTGAATAAGTTGGATGCGGAACATCAGCAGCAGGCGTTTTATGCCTGTTTGACGGTACTGGCCGGGGAACTTGGATGGAATAGTTAAAAGAAAACTTTTCGATCAAAGCGTTATGGAGGAAACATTATGGATATTTCGTTGAAAATGAAGAATATAAAAAATGTAGAATCTGCGGAGATGAACTTGCCGTTTTCCAAAGGACTATATGCTATTGTTGGAGAAAATGGCTGCGGAAAAAGTACAATTATGCTGGCATTGTCCCTAATGGTTAAAACTTCCTCAGCACATATGTTGTCCGGGGATGCAGTTTCTTCAGACTCCTTGATTGAAATAGAGGCAGACGGAAAATTTGACAAATGGTACTACAATGCAAAGCGCAAGGAGCTAACGACTGGGAAGTTTCGAAAGGTGAAGGATCGGTATTCTATTGCGGCAAGTGCACATTTTGAGGGCTTTTATGAAGGAAGCATTTTTTATGGGTGCAGATTTGATGATTACAATTTAATTGACACGTTTATGCAGAATGAAGATTATAAAAAATATCTTATTGATGCGGATGCTTTTGTTATAGAAACACTTGGATATATTCTTCACAATAGTAAGAGCTATTATAACGGACTGAAAAAAATAAGTGATAAGAAAACGGCAACGGCAAATGGTTTTAAAGGAATTCCCTATTTTTACGAGACAAAAGGTAAGATTATTAGTCAATATAAAATGAGTAGCGGAGAATGTATGCTTATTTCGTTGATTGACTTTCTTAATAATGTTATTGTTAAAAATCCAAGGCGTAGGGATAAACTTCTTTTTCTAATTGACGAAGTTGAACTGGCATTACATCCAAGCGCCATTGATCGACTGGTTCTGTTTTTGCAAGATCTTGTAAAGAAAACCGAGTCGGAGTTGGTTATCTATTTTTCTACACATTCGGCTGAATTAATTCACCGCATTTCGGCAAGAAATATTTATCTTGTGGAAAACAATGGTGGAAAAGTTGATATAATTAATCCGTGCTATCCTAATTATGCAATTCGAAATTTGTATATTCCGAATGGATTTGATTTTGTTCTCCTGGTGGAGGATGAGTTAGCTAAAGCTATTGTTAGAAAAGTGATTATGGCAAATAACCTCTCTAAAAGTAAGCTATGCTGTATTTTGCCAGCAGGTGGTTGTATGCAGATGTTAAAACTTCACCATGATATGGTAACATATAATACACTCGGTGTAGGAAAAAGTATTATTAGCATCTACGATGGCGATGTTAAAGACTCAATCTCTAAAAAAGAAGAATACAAGGATTTGCCCAAATGCTTTCTTCCCATCCCTAGCGTTGAAAAATATCTGAAGAAAAAACTTGTCGATGAGCCGGATAGAGTATTCATAAAGCAAATCGGTGATAGGTATTTTACTCAAAGGTCGCTAGATGATATTATTGCTGATTATATGAATGATCCTCGAACTTCAAAAGCAAAAGACAATGATGGAAAAAACTTATACAAAGTCATTACTTCAAATTTGGATAGAATAGGGATATCGGAAGAAGAGTTCATAAAATATCTTGCAGACGATATTTATGACTACGAAAATCCGCAGAAGTTTGTTGAAACACTAAAAAAGCAACTTTCGTGATAAAGGTCGCTTGTTACAATACTTTCGAAAGGAGCCCTCCCCATGTCCAACTTCTCCTATCTTGCCTTAAAACCCGAATATTCCCTCTTCGCTAATTCTGCCATCGAGGCCGAGAAAGTGTTCTCCACCTCCCCGGCGATGTGTGCGGTGGGGTGTCGGAAGGCGTTGGAGCTGGCGGTGAAGTGGGTGTATGCGGCAGACAAAACCATCACGATGCCCTACAAGGACAACCTGCAATCCCTCCTGCATGAGCCGAGTTTCCGATTCGCAGTGGACCGCAATGTGTGGAGCGTGCTGCCCAGCATCGTGAAGGCGGGCAATCTGGCAGTACATACGGGGCACAGCGTGTCGGCGGCGGATGCCGTGTTCAGCCTGCGGGGGCTGTTCGATTTCATCCAGTGGGTGGATTACTGCTACGGCACGGACTATGTGGAGCGTTCCTTTGATGAAACAGCCATCCCCGGCGAAAAGGTAGCGCTGGACGAAAAGAAGATCCGGGAACAGGAAAGCCTGCTGACCCAGAAAGATGCCGAGCTGGAAGCCTTGCGCAAGCAGGTGGAGAGCCTTTCGACGGCGTACACCGCCAGCAAACAGCAGAACCAGCAGAGCCGATGTTTCACCGCCGCCGACCTGACCGAGGCCGAGACGCGGCAGAAGATCATCGACATCGATCTCAAGGCCATGGGCTGGAAATTCGCCGGGCCGGACGTCGATGTGCATACCGAGTACGAAGTGGACAACATGAACGGTGTGCTGGGGCAGAAGGGCTATGCGGACTATGTGCTGATGGGCAAGGACGGCTTGCCGTTGGCGGTCATTGAAGCCAAACGCAGCACCAAAGACCCCAACATCGGGCGCAAGCAGGCTCAGCTTTATGCAGACTGTCTGGAGCAGAAGTTTGGCCGCCGTCCGATGCTGTTTACCACCAACGGCTACACCACCTATTTCTGGGATGAGCAGAGCGGCCCGCAGCGTGCCGTGAGTGGGGTGTTCTGCAAGGACGACTTGCAGAAGCTGATGAACCGCCGCACCGAGAAAAAACCGCTGGACACCATCGAAATTGATGACAAAATCACCGACCGCTATTACCAGAAAAACGCCATCCGGGCAGTCTGCGCCCATATTACGCAGGGCTTCCGGTGCAATCTGCTGGTCATGGCTACTGGCACGGGCAAGACCCGCACCGCATCCAGCCTGACCGATGTGCTGAGCCGGGGCGGTCATGTGACCAACGTGCTGTTTCTGGCGGACCGCACTGCGCTGGTCAAGCAGGCGAAGGACGACTTCAAAAAGTATCTGCCGGACCAGTCGCTGTGCAATCTGTGCTCCTCCAAGGACGATAAGGCCGCACGCATCGTGTTTTCCACCTATCCCACCATGCTCAACGCCATTGACAACGCCAAGACCAAGGACGGCGTGCCGCTGTTTTCGCCCGCCCACTTTGACCTTATCATCGTGGACGAGAGCCACCGCAGCATTTTCAAGAAATACCGCACCATTTTTGATTATTTCGATGCGATTCTGGTGGGTCTGACCGCCACCCCGAAAACCGATGTAGACCGCAACACCTACGACTTTTTCGAGATGGAGCACGGCATCCCCACCTACGCCTACGATTACGACACGGCGGTCTACACCGACCATGTGCTGGTGCCCTACTACAACTACGAGGTCAAGACGAAATTCACAGAAGAAGGCATCCACTACGACCAGCTTTCACCGGAGGATAAGGCTCGCTACGAGGACGATTTTGCCGAGGACGACACCCTGCCCACCTTTATCCCATCCGAAAAGCTGAATAAGTTCATCTTCAACGCCAACACCGTGGACACGGTGCTACAAGATCTGATGGAACGGGGCATCCAGACGGCAGGCGGCGACCGCATCGGCAAGACCATCATCTTTGCCCAGAACAAGCGCCATGCGGAGTTTATCCGGGAACGCTTTGGCAAGCTCTACCCGCAGCTGGAGACCTAATACCCGGGATTCATCCAGCGGGTGGTCTGCGACGACGCCTATGCACAGTCCATCATTGACGATTTCAAGCAGCCAGACAAGCCGCCGTTTATTGCGGTCTCGGTGGATATGATGGACACGGGCATCGATGTACCGGAGTGCGTGAATCTGGTGTTCTTCAAAAAAGTGCGCAGCAAAACGAAGTTCTGGCAGATGATCGGCCGTGGTACGCGGCTCTGCCCATCCCTTGTCTGCGTGGATGCCATCGACGGCGAATATACGGGCAAACGGCGGTTTCTGATCTTCGACTACTGCGGCAACTTTGAATTTTTCCGTCAGAAACCCAACGGCTACGAGAGCGCGGACACCAAGAGTCTGTCCGAGAGCATTTTCTGCAAGCAGGTGCGGATCGCCGCCGCGCTGCAGGATGGCGCATACACGGATGAAAAATACCAGTGCTGGCGCAATATCCTTACCGAAACTTGTCGGGCTGAGGTGGGCGCCCTGAACCCGGAACTGGTCTCTGTGCGCCTGCACCGGAAGGCCGTGGAACACTACCAGAAACCGGAAGCGTTCGCCGCTTTGTCTGAAACAGACAAGGGCACCTTGATGCGGGAGGTCGCACCGCTTATCTCGCTGGACGACAAAGATGAAGCCGCCAAGCGGTTCGATAACTTTGTGTATGGCTTGCTGCTCTGTGAACTGGAAGGTCTGCCGGGGCTGGGCCGCGCCCAGAAACAGCTGCGCAGCACAGCGGCAATGCTGGAAGGGAAAGCTACCATCCCGCAGGTGCAGGCAAAGCTGCCCCTCATCCGGGAGGTGCAGACAGACGAATTTTTGACCTCGCATGATCTTCTCCACTTTGAGGAAATGCGGCAGGAACTGCGGGAGCTCATCAAGTTTCTGGTGGACGGTGTAGAAGGGCAAAAGCCTGTCTACACGGCCCTTGCCGACCCGGTACTGGAACAGACCGAGGGCAAAACGCTGGATTCCGGCTATGATTTCGGCGAGTACCGGGAACGTGTGAACCGCTACATCATGGAGCACCGCAACGATACACTTGCCATCCACAAACTGACCCAGA
>OHPV01000604.1_pt1 | contig 21220 bp, 16 predicted proteins | sample 1577781 | NCBI WGS metagenome assembly OHPV01 (sample SAMEA3879518, study PRJEB24766) | human gut metagenome | biome: human-associated habitat; feature: feces | place: USA | collected 1985/1987 | reverse complement strand
TACGTTGCCGATGGTGTCGGACAGAGAGTCCATCTGCTGCAGGCAGTCCTCAGAGCTTTCATCCAGTTTTTCGATACCCTGGCGCATTTCACCTACCTGATTCTGGATATCCTGGGAGGTCGCCAGGAAATGTGAGGAAGCCGCAGACATATCGGTGGCAGCCTGGGATAATTCTTCATTGACATCCTTCAGCCCGGATACCAGCTTCTTCATATGTGCGATCATATCACAGATACCCTCAGCTAATAGCTGGAATTCGTCATTGCGCTTGGAGTGGACTTCGATCGTCAGATCTCCGTCAGAGACTTTTTTCAGGCGGCGGATAAAATAGTAGATGGAGCCGCCATACTGCCCGGCTAACAGAGATCCCAGCAATATCGCCACGGCACTTGCTGCAATGACAAGGATCAGAGATACATTTTTAATCTCCGCCGTCTGACCGATGATATTTGCCTGAGGGATCAGGGCACAGATCATGGCATTACGGGCACCGATCTTGGAATAGAGGAAGAGATATTCTGCGCCAACCTCTTCCACATAGGAGGAGCCGTTGTCTTCCTCAGAGGCAAATGCTTCATCTACATAGGATTTGCCGACAAATGTATTTTCTGCTGCTGCATCGGACCGGGAGGAGAGGTATTCGGTGCCATCGCAGGTGACAAAGCCTACGAGACTGCCCTCACCGCCATCCAGGGAGGATAAGGAGGTATCCAGGACACTCGGTTTGAAATCAATGATCAGGATCGCCGGAGCGTTGGAGAAATATCTGGCGAGGCGGACACTGTATTTGGAGGAATCCGTGCCAAGCTTTGCATCGACCTCGGACTGGTTGCCGAAAAGGTAATATTTTGCCCTGTCCGCGGATAAAATCTGCCCCTGGGAGCTTTCCAGGTACGCACTTAAGAGACCGGTCTCCTTCGTTTTCGTGGTAGAGATCGTCCGCTCTTTGTCGGAGAGCACGTAAATATTGGAGAGCAGGGCATCCGTGGTCACGGCTTTGATAAAGGTGTCTTCATAGGTGTTTGGAGTATTGTACAAGGTAGTGGCATCGTTATCATACAGACCGTTCAGATACTGCTTCAGGGTATCCTCATTCATATATCCCTTGTAGTTGGACTGGACCGTGTCAAAAGAAAGCGTCAGGTACTGATTCATCATGCTGACGGTCTGGTCTACGGAGTCACGGTAGGTTGCAATGATCTGAGTGGTAGCCTTCTGATAGGATACGAAGCCTAAGACAATGATGAAGACCACAGGGATCAGAAAAGCGAAGATCAGCTTAAAGCGTATCCGCTTCCAGAGAGGAATAGGGTTTTTCTTGGTATTTTTTGTCAAAACAGACACCTCCGATGCAGATTAGTATTGATAGATGCATTTTACCAAAGTTTTACACAAATATCTACATCAATATGAAAACGATTTCCTAAATTAACATCTTTATCAGGCAGAATCTGGGCGGAATCGCTTTTGCTTTACATAATATGTTACAAAGTAATATAATGATACCAGGGTCAAAAGGTCTAAGCCCACATGAGCTTGCTCATAAGTGGGTGAAAGACCTTGGGTAGAATTGTGGTAGTGCGTAGCACGAAGCAATGGCAGGAAGGAAACGGGAATCGATATGCAGAAAAAAAAACGTATGGCAAATCTGGAAGTACTGCGCTGTGTGGCAATGATGATGGTCGTGGTGCTGCACTATCTGGGCAAGGGAGGACTGTTGCCGGATCTGACGGCGCCTTTATCGGTGCAGGATATGGTAGCCTGGCTGTTGGAAGCATTCTGCATTGTAGCTGTGAATGTGTATATGATGATCAGCGGATACTTTTTATGCGAAAGCTCTTTTAAACTGAGCAGACTGCTCACGCTGTGGGTACAGCTGTGGCTGTATTCTGTGGGAATCGGTGTGCTGGCGGCGGTGACTGGGATCGTTCCCGCAGCGGAAGTCAGCACTCACTATTATCTGACCCTGTTGTTCCCGGTGACTATGGGACATTACTGGTTCCTGACAGCGTATCTTTTCTTATATATATTGCTCCCCTTTGTGGGAATGGGACTGCGGCGGATGACGAAGCAGCAGTTTCAGGTGGCATTAGTACTGCTGTTTGTCACCTTCTGCCTGTTAAAATCTGTTCTGCCCTTCCGGCTGGAAGAAGACGGTAAAGGCTATGATTGTCTCTGGTATCTGTGTGTATTCTGCGCGGCGGCTTACCTGCGCCGATTTGGAATCCCGTTTTTACAGAAAAAATCCCGGGCATTATTGTTGTATCTGATCGGTATCTTCGGAACCTTTGGAGAAGCCATGCTTTTGCACCTGTTTTATTTGAAAACAGGTAGTCTGGAGCTGATCCTGAAGATTCCGTATGAGTATAACCATATTTTCCCGTTTCTGGCTTCACTGGGGCTGTTCTGCCTGTTTTTGGACAGCAGCATACAGGGAAAGATCGGCAGTGTGGCGGTGAGGATCGCGCCCTATACGCTGGGAGTGTATCTGCTGCATGAAAATCTGGGTGTGCGCTATGCCTGGCAGAAGTGGCTTGGTGTGGAGCAAATCGACGGTGTACTGCCGTTGCTGTTGTGGACGGTACTTGTTGTTGTGGTAGTATTTGTACTGGGAATTCTGGTGGATTTTGTGCGGAAAGCTATCTGCGACGGACTGCATAAGATATTCCTGCATATCCGTCCCTATCGTGTTCTTTCGGAACAAATTCAGACCGTAGATACTATGTTTAAAAAAGAGGTGACACAGTGACAGATAACATGAATCATAAAATAGCGGGAACCGTCGGTCAGAATCAGAGGCGCCTTTGGGATTTCTTGTTCGTGGCTGTTCTGGTACTGTATCCCCTGCGGCATATTGCATGGGGACTGGATCTGTGGGATACCGGCTACGGCTATGCGAACTTTGAATATATGGGAACGGAGCATATGGATCCCATGTGGCTGTTTTCCACGTATCTGACCACTGCCATCGGACATTTCCTTAGTCTGCTGCCCGGAGCGAAGACGTTGATCGGCATGAATTTTTACACAGGCTTAAGTATCAGTCTGCTGGCAGTCTTGGGATATTATTTTTGTACGAAAGTGTTGAAGATACCGGCATGGCTTACATTTTTTGGCGAATTTACAGCGGTAAGCTTCTGCTGGTGCCCTACGGGATCTTTTTATAATTATGTGACCTATGTATTTTTCCTGATTTCCGTGATCTGTCTGTATCTGGGACTGTCCCGGGGGAAAGGAGGTTTACTGTTTGCCGCAGGGGTGGCACTGGGCTGTAATGTGCTGGCAAGGTTTTCCAATCTGCCGGAAGCGGCTATGATCGTAGGTGTGTGGGCATATGGAATCATCTGCTGGCTGGAAGAGCGTAGAGAAATCGTGAAAAGCTCCCGACAGACCACGGACTTTTCCAGGGAAAACTCTAGGGAAAACTCCAGGGAAAATACGGATGAACAGAAAGCACGAAAAAAAGCGGCAGGTGTCAGGCTGCGCAGAAAATTATTGCAGAATACCGGTATGTGTCTGGCAGGGTATCTTACGGCATTGCTTGTATTGTTCGGTTATATTCAGATCCGCTATGGCATGGATGAATATGTGAAAGGCATTCTGCGACTGTTTTCCATGACGGAGGTGGCAACGGACTATACGGCTGCATCCATGATCATGGGCATGTTCGACTGGTATTTCCAAAATCTGTACTGGGAGATACGGATGTGCGTGTTCCTGATCGTGGGAATGATAGCAGTGGGATTATTGGAATTCGTCGCAGCTTGTGTCAGAGATTCTTATGCAGGGAAGGACACGGTCAAAAAGGTTCTACGGATCCTGGAATGGGCGGGAAGTATCGCACTGGCGGCTGTGATGGTGTTCTGGCTGTACCGCCAGGGCTTCTGTGCCAGAGAATATACGAATTACGGTGCCATTATCTGGCCCGGAGTGACGTTTTTGACATTGACTCTGCTGGTGACCCTGTGGCGGATCTTTACGCCCTCCGCGCCGAAGGAAGAAAAGCTGATCAGCGGACTGATCTTCCTGATCGTATGGATCACTTCCCTGGGCAGTAACAACAAGCTATACCCCAGCATGAACAATCTGTTTCTGGCATTGCCCTATATGTACTGGCAGTTCTACAGGTTCTGCAAATATGTTGGCAGCTTTCGGTGGAAGCGGATCACCATATCTGCTATGCCGGTAAAATGTCTCTTGGGCGCTTTCTTTCTGTTGTTCTTTGTACAGGTGGTGCTGTTTGGCAGAAGCTTTGTGTTTGCGGAAGGCACAGGAGTGCAGGATCTTAACGCGCAGGTGACGAATAATGAGACATTAAAAGGTGTGTGGATGAGCGAGGAACGGGCCGGATGGATGCAGGGGATCTCAGAGTATGTGAATGAACGGGGACTTGCCGGAAGAGATGTACTGATCTACGGACAGATCCCGGCGCTGTCTTATTATTTACAGATGCCTGCAGCGTTCAATCCCTGGCCGGATCTGGATTCCTACCAGAGCGGACAACTGGAACAGGATATGCTTAAGATGCAGGAGCGGATGGATGCGGATGCTTCTTATCGCCCGGTGGTACTGTTGGAGAAGAAATATGCCGTGTATCTGGAAGCTGGAGAGAATGCACTGGAGGCCTTGCAGCCCACGGAAAAAGAGCGCGGCCTGATCGTGGACAATCCCAAGCTTTTGCTGATCGGAAAATTCATGGAAGATTATGGGTATGAGAAGACTTTTGAAAATGAGAAATTTGTGATCTATGAATAGAGTCATGGAGTTGTGCAGGGTCAGCCGTGTGCAGAAAAATCCCCGGAAGAAAATCTCCGGGGATTTTTGAGTGTGTGCGCCTAGCGGCGCACGTTTCTAACGGGTTAAAGTCCCGAATCCGCCCGGTAGTGGGAAGGATATAGCCGAAGGCAAGGGTGTCCATCGTGAGGTGGAATCTGAAGGAAGCTGGATGTGAGGAAAATACTAACTCATGGGCAAATCTCTGGTCTGACGGACAGAAATCTTATATGAGGTTATGCATGAGGGTAAGGTTGCACACCAAATCGAAGCCCAATAACTACACGGAATCATGCATGATAAATGAGGCAGATGGATGGAGAGGAAGAAACGTGTGGTACCTAGGGAGGTCTGTGCGGTACGCCTTGAAAGAGGTAACCATTGCATAAAGCAATGCTGAACGCACAGAAGTCAGCAGAGGTCATAGTAGCCGAGAGGTGAAGGACCGAATCAGTAGGAGTCTTGAGTATGACCGAGAAAGGAGGAATGACCGTCTATGGCAGAAAACATTGAAAACAATGGCTGTTCGCAAAGAGATAATGCGGAACATGAAGGGTATGTGAAAGCGTCTAGGTCATTCAATCGGATATGGAAAGAAAGAGACAGTGCACAGCCGAGACTTTTGGAAGCGATACTGTATAAAGACAACTTTAACAGAGCGTATAAGAGAGTTAAGGCAAACAAGGGAGCGCCAGGAATTGATGGCATGACCATTGAGGAGGCTCTTCCATATCTAAAGGAACATCAACAAGAGTTAACCGACCGCATTTATCGTGGAAAGTATACTCCGTCTCCAGTAAGACGAGTTGAGATTCCACTCAAAAGAGGGCTCATTGCCCTCTTTTATCAATCCTCATAGTGTCCACGGCAGGAAATAATCCACAAAAATCCGTTTTCATCAATGTTGTAGACGAGTCTGTTTACATCATCAATTCTTCGGCTCCACGCTTTTCTGTGACGAAGCGGTTCCGGTTTCTCTGTCAACCGATGTGATTCATGAATCGTATAAAAATCATGGAATAAATAATATCAATATGATAGATTATAATTTGAAAAGACCCTCTTGAATCGTTTGGATCAGGTGTTTATGATAAGATGAAATAAGAACATAGCGTAGCTTATTAGGAGATCATTATGTGTGGACGGTATTATGTGGATGACGAAACAGCAGAAGAAATCGAAAAAGTAATCCGCTTGGAGAGATCCGGACCATCAAACAGCTGCAGATGCACTCCCAGGAACGAAAGAACTATGCAGGTATTCCATCCATAGAGTTTGATTGTACGATTGTCATTTTAGGCGGACAGCTAGCCGCAAAGCTGATATACTATATGTCAGAGGGCAGGTGGGTGCTGAATTTTAAATAGTAAGAATGGAAGCCATACCTATGAAAATGAAAACTGAGGAAATCATAAAACTTATCAAATATGTTACCGGCTCCGTAGCTGCCGTACTGCTTGCAGCAGCCCTGCAGCTTCAGTTTGCGTATGCCGCAGGGATTATCACTCTCCTGACGATCCAGGATACGAAGAAAGAAACTGTGCGGATAACAGCGAAGCGCATGATCATATTTGTGATCATGACGATCTTGTCAGCAGTGATCTTTCCGTTTGCCGGATATCATGTATGGGCGTTTGGTATTGTTCTGATCCCATATCTGTTTAGCTGCATGGCATTAGACATGAAGGAAGCGATTGCTCCTATTGCAGTACTTTGTACACATTATGTTTCAGCTAAGAGCTGCAGTCCGTCCATGATTCTGAACGAATTCCTGATCCTGGTGATCGGAGCGGGGATAGGCACACTGTGGAATCTCTATATGCCGGATGGCAGAAGACAACTGTTGGATTATCAGAAAACCGTGGATGATAAAATCGTGTACATCTTACACAGAATGGCGATCTACATTGAACTGGAGGACAAAACGGATTATACTGGAAGCTGCTTTGATGAACTGGATGCAATGCTTGTGAATCTGAAAAAAGAGGCATTACGATATATGAATAATCATCTGATCACAGAGGATGATTACTATTACGAATATATGCAGATGAGAGCGAGACAGTGCGTGATACTGAAAAGAATATATGCAGATATCATCCGTCTGACCACTACGCCGGAGCAGGGGAAAGCGCTTGCAGATTTTATACGTCAGACTGCCGATGAATTTGAAGAACAAAATAATGTGGAAACCCTGCTGTCGGAGTTAGAGAGACTGCACCACTATTATGAACAGCAGCCGCTCCCGGTTACGAGACAGGAATTTGAAAACCGGTCCATGCTGTATCATATCCTGGAAGACATGAAAGCGTTTCTTGACATCAAAAAAGACTTTATCACAGCAAGATAATGCGAGACTTTGACCAGAGAACATAACAATATAAAAAACGAGATCAGGAGGCTATCAGAAATGACGGAAAGAGAAAAAATGTTACGTGGAGAGTTGTATGATTCGTCGGATAACGAATTGGAACAATTACGTTTGCATGCACGTAAATTAGCAAGAAGATATAATTTGACAGATGAGGATCAGCAAGAGGTGCAGACACAGATATTGCGGGAATTATTGCCGGCAACAGAAGAGCTTCCGTATCTGCAGGCACCGGTCTATTTTGATTATGGATGTCATACTTACTTCGGAAAATATAGCTCTGCTAATTTTAATTTCACATGCTTAGACGTAGGTGAAATACATATAGGGGATAATGTGATGATCGGTCCTAATGTTACATTGGCAACTCCTATGCATCCATTATTGCCTGAGGAGCGTAATGTCAGGAAAAGAGAAGATGGCAGCCTTTATACTCTTGAGTATGCGAAGCCGATCACTATAAAAGATAATTGCTGGCTGGCATCCAATGTGGTTGTTTGTGGTGGTGTAACCATAGGGGAGGGATGTGTCATAGGAGCAGGAAGTGTTGTGACGAGAGATATTCCTCCCTATAGTCTGGCGGCCGGAAACCCATGCCGTGTTATTCGCAAAATAACCGAAAAAGATCATATGATTTTGACATAGAGCATTCGTGAGGGTTAACATGTTAAACAGAGAAATACAATCAGACAGGAAAAACAAAAATATAATAGGTATGATGCAAAGCTGTCTTATATTGATCCTGGTGGTTCTTATTATTATGATAATGGTACAGATTACCAGGTTACAGGGGACTGCGCGTGTGATCAATTATGCAGGTCTGGTGCGTGGAGCCACGCAGCGCATGGTGAAATTAGAAATTACAGGAAGCCGGAGCGATGAATTGATAAAATATCTGGATGATATTCTGAGCGGATTAAGATATCAGGATGGACATTATGATCTGGTAAAGCTTCACGATAAAGAATATCAGGATAAATTGCAGGTTCAGAGTGATTATTGGGAGAAATTAAAAACAGAAATCGAGGCAGTAAGAAGCAAGGGCTATCAAAATACAGATATTGTGAATATGAGCGAAATTTATTTTCATATGACAGATGAAACGGTATTTGCTGCGGAAAATTATTCAGAAAAAATTGCAGTAAAGATACGTACGATAGAACTGTTGTCAGCGCTGGATATGTTGTGTCTGGTGATTCTGGTTATTATGCAGACGCTGACAGCTATGAAGATGGCAATGAAAAATAAGCTGTTAGAACAGAGGGCATATACGGATGCCCATACCGGACTGCCTGATAAAGGCGCCTGTGAGGCTCTGCTTAGAGATCAGGATACCATTGTTGAGCCTACAGCCTGCATCATGTTTGATCTGAATAATCTGAAGACTACAAATGATACCATGGGACATTCGGCAGGAGACCGGTTGATCATGGATTTCGCCCGGCTTTTACGCAGCGTGATCCCGGACAAGCATTTTGTGGGAAGATATGGCGGAGATGAATTCATGGCTGTGATTTATCATACAAGCAAAACGGAGATTGAGGAACTGTTACAAGGCTTAAGCAGAGAAAAAGACAGATGGAATAATAACGAAAATCAAATCCCGATCGACTATGCATGCGGATGGGCACACTCAACGGATGAAGGAACCTGCACGCTGCAGATGTTACTGGATAAGGCAGATTCCGATATGTATGAAAATAAACAACTATGCAAGAAACGTAATTTAGGTTCACATCAAGAAACTCAAAAATAGAGTAACTATTCAGAACCTCATTCGCAGAACGCAGTTTTGCGGCTCCGAATAGTTACAAAAAGAATACAAACTAGAATTATGAAAAGCCTCCATACGGGAGACAGAATTTAGATTGATTTTCACCAGTTTATTGCAATAGAATCACTAATATTTGGTAAAAAAAATTATATTTTTTAATAGATTTTTCCAATCAACTGTGCTATAATACGGACGTTTAAGCACATAGAAGTTGAATTGAAAATTTACAAAGGAAGGGAAAACTATCATGGAAAAGATCAAAAAGCATATAGCTAACTTAAAGGTTGCAGGAAAATTAAAATTATATCGAATGACAGTGCTTGTTATGACATTCTTTTTAGTGTTGGTGGCACTGATCTCGACATTAGTGATCCGTTCAAATATAGAGAAGATCACGGAGGTCTGGTCTCCGGCATTGGAAGATCTGCAGGAATTAGAAACAATGACTGCAAAATATAGAATCAAACAGTATCAACATCTGGTAGAATCAGATGATGCTGTTATGACCTCTTGTGAAGAAGAAATTCAGAAGCTGGAGAGTCAGATCCAGGATACCGATGCGAATCTGGAGGCAATCATGTCTGCAGACAGAGATGCTCAAGAAGGACAGGACGATTACGAAGTAGCAAACGCTGCATGGGAAGAATACAGGGCTGCTTCGGATGAAATCCTGAAGTTGAGCCGTGAAGGTAAACAGCAGGAAGCAGCGAAACTGATGATCGGAGAGGTGTATGAAGAGTATAAGGCATTTGCTGAGAAATTAACTACATTACGTGACAAGTTCCAGGTAGAATTAGACCGGGCAAAGACCATGGCCAATGTATGCACCATCATCATATTTGTCGTGATCGTGGCAGCAGGTCTTGCGATTGCTGTAGTGACAACACTGATCGGAAGGATCATTACCAATTCCATTACAGAGCCGGTAGAACAGATAGAGGCAGCAGTTGCCAGCCTGCGCAAGGGCGAACTGTCCAACGTAGAAATGCTTACCTATGAGTCTGAGGATGAGCTGGGTGGTACCATCAGGAATCTGAAAGAAGCCATGGGTATTCTGGCAGATTATGTCAGCGAGATCTCTGTGGAGGTAAAGGCAATCGCACAGGGTGACTTGACCAGAAATGGTGATGACATTACGGATTTCCTGGGCGATTTCTCGGAATTGAAGACATCACTGCTGTATATCCTGAAGCGGTTTAACAGTACCCTGACTGAGATCAGAAATCTGGCAGAACAGGTATCATCGAATGCATCAGAGGTGGAAAATGCATCAAAATCCCTGGCGGATGGTGCAACAGAGCAGGCAGGAGTCATCGAGGAATTGAATGCCACCATTGACACTGTCGTGGATCTGGCTGCAGATACAGCGAAGGAAACGCAGAGCGCATCGGCACGTGTAAAAACCTCTGCAAACAAAGCGAACGAAGAAAAAGAAAAGATGAACGAGCTGCTGACGGAGATGGAGCACATTACAGAAATCTCCAAGGAGATCGGTAATATTATCACAGATATCGAGGATATTGCATCCCAGACCAACCTGTTATCCCTGAATGCTTCCATTGAAGCTGCCAGAGCAGGAGAAGCAGGAAGAGGATTTGCGGTGGTTGCGGATCAGATCGGCAAGCTGGCAGCAGACAGTGCGAAGTCGGCTGTGAATACAAGAGATCTGATCGATAAGACCTTAGTGGAAATCGAAAAGGGCAATACGATCACAAGAACAACAGCAGACGCATTCAATCAGATCATTGCAGATATGGAGTCCTTTGCAGATATTGCAGAGAACACCATGGAGAAAGCCAACTCCCAGGCAGAGTCCTTGGAGCAGATCGGCAAGGGAATTGAACAGCTGTCAGGCGTAGTACAGGGCAATGCAGCATCCTCCGAAGAGAATACTGCGATCAGTGTTAATCTGGCAGAGGGAGCAGCCAAGATGCATGACCGCGTGAATATCTTTAAGCTATTCTAGAAAAATGGCAGGAATAGAGTGAAGCTGTCGGAAGGAAGGTTCTTGTTGTGATTAATGATATATTTAAAGTGTTTGGAGAGCAGACAGCAGAAATCTTATTTCAGATCATTACAGAATGTATGGATGATTACCTGTATATATTTGATCTGCAGAATAATATCTTTGAGATTTCACAGTCAGCTGTGAAACGGTTTAATATGTCGAAAAATGTTCTGACAGATGCTGCAAATGAAGTTATGAAGGTAGTGTATGAGGAAGACCGCAGGATGCTTGCAAAGCATCTTGCGGATATATGCGAAGGAAGAGAAAATGTACATAATCTTCATTACAGGTGGCTTGATAAAGAAGGTATGCCGGTCTGGATTAACTGCCGTGGTATCGTGATCATTGATCAGCAGGGAAAGGCAGAGTATCTGGTCGGGTGTCTGAATGAGACCGGCAACAGGAAAAGAGCCGATAATGTCACAGGACTGCTTGGCGGTCCGGAATTCCTTGCTTACCTGCGTGCACAAAAAGAACCCATTACCAAGGGATTTTTTATGCATATAGGAATTGATGATTTTGGAGCGATCAATAGCTCCAGGGGAGCTGATTATGGTAATTATATCCTGAAAAGCGTAGCCGACTGTATGAAGGAATGCCTTTCAGACAAGCAGAGAATTTACCATCTGGTAGCGGATCAGTATGTGATCGTGGATCTGGAAGCTTCCTCCGCAGAAGACGTTGTGGCACTGAAAGAAAAGATTACAGATAAACTTCATAATTTCATAATAGCCGAAAATTATGAAGCTATATTTTCTATTTCTATTGGTGTTATAGATGCAGCAACATTTTGTGAGGGAACCGAAGAATGCCGCAAAAAGTTTGAATTTGCCTTGAAACAGGCAAAAAGCATGGGTAAAAACGGATTCTATGTTTTTGACCAGGATGACTATGAGGCCTTTTTGCAAAAAGGAAGAATTGTAGCAGCACTTCGTAATGCTATTGTAAACAATTATGAAGGCTTTGAAGTCAATTATCAGCCGATCGTGGACTGTCAGTCCGAACAGATCATTGGAGCAGAGGCACTGATGCGTTTTTCCATGATAACGGAAGAAGGGCGGGAGTTTGTTTCACCGATGGAGTTTATCCCACTATTGGAAGAGACCGGATTGATCATTCCCGCCGGAAGATATATTTTGAACGAAGCTGCAGTAATGTGCTGTGAAATGCAGAAATATATTCCTGACTTCCGGATGAATGTAAATGTATCCTATGTTCAGATCCTGCAAGGCGATGTGGAGCGGGATATTTTGGATGTGATTCAAAAGTATGCTTTAAAGCCGGAATGTTTATGCGTTGAAATGACAGAAAGCGGATTTATGGATATGACACCTTCGTTCTGCAAATTCCGTAAAAGCTTGGAAAAGAACGGGATCTCCTTCGTGATCGATGATTTTGGAACAGGATATTCTAACCTTCATTGTATCCGTGATATGAATCCGAGTTACGTGAAAATGGACAGGGATTTTACTGCCAAGGCGATGAACAGTGACAGGGATTATGAATTATATAAAAATATCATCCCCATGGTACATAGTATTAATGTCAGAATATGTGCAGAAGGCATCGAGGAAAGAGAATGGCTTCTGAAAATGAAAGAAATGAAGGTGGATTATCTGCAGGGATATTATTTTGGCAGACCCTGCGGGAAGGAACAGTTTCTACAGCAATATGCCAGTGGCATCAATGTTAAATAAAGAGAGTAAGGCAGACTCAGCTATGTGGGGCTGCCTTATTTTATGGTCTTATCAGAAGGATGAGTTCCTAACGGCTTGTCTGAGTCTCTCCAGGTCATCTACATCAGGGTGAGACAATGCACAGTCAAAATTCTGGATCAATACATCAAGATTTGCCGGATGATCAGGAGCTTCCTTCATTTTCAAGTAGCGTTCCCGGACAGACTGCGGCATTCTGCCCTGACACATATACTCTCCGACGATAACATTGCTTGCGTCAACGAACTGCTTAACCTGATTCAGGATTTTCCGGAAATAGACATCACTGCCACCAAAGCCTGCAGTTCCAAACAGAAAAATCTGTTTGTTCTTTAACTGCGATAATAGCTGTAATGTCTTGGTATCTGCATTTCCCTTGTCTGTCCAAAATCCGATATAGAGCAGTTCGGAAGAAGGGATCACTGTGTCGGACACACCGAAATACTCACATTCATCCTGTGGTAATGCCTCGTGGATCGCATCAGCCAGCACCTTGGTATTACCTGTTAAGCTGCTATAAATGATGGAATATTTTTTATTCTTCATATCATGTTGTCTCCTTTCATAGGATCATGAAATTATCATATCGCATTCCTATTTTAGTTCGGAAAGCATGATTTGTCGAATGAATTTTCCATAAACATTTTACGGGGGCTGCCCCGGTATCATTTAATGAGGTTAAAAAAGTTGACAGAAGAGAAATATACGATCCGAAAGTATAAAAGAATTTTATTTTATGTGGTGATCCTTGTGCTGCTTGCAGCCTTTGTTTTAGGGCAGCGCATTTACCCCAGTGAGAGGGACACGGTCACGGAGGAAAGCATTACTTTTACGGGAACCTTTTACCGGGTGCTGGCAGACGGAACAGAAGAAGAAATCCCAGTTCCGGGCAAATGTGATGTGCCGGCAGGAGAGCTTCTGGTCATACGGTCAGTGCTCCCGCAGGATTATAAGGAAAATACGATCGCCATCAGGTCCTCCCTGGAGAATGTGCGTATTTACATCGGAGGGGAACTGAGGACGGTGTATGATACGGAGAATACCAGGCCCTTTGGGAAAAATTCTGCCAGCCGGTATGTGTTCTGCGAGACATCAGGCGAGGATGCGGGAAAGGAAGTGCGGATCGAACTGCAGTCCTTTACCCACAAGTATTCCGGTGTCGTCAATACGGTATATTGTGGGGATAAATTAGATATCTGGGCATATATGTTCCACTGCTATTTTATGGTAACTTTGATCGCCTGTACGATGTTGTTTGCCGGACTGGTCGTGCTGATCATCAGTCTGGTGCTCGATATTGTATACAAGACGAGATTTGATCTGGAGTACCTGGGATGGTGCATGATCCTGGGAGCAGTGTGGATGCTGGGAGAATCGAAGCTGCGCCAGCTGTTTGTTTCCAATGCTTCTATTCTGTCGAATATGTGCTTCTTCGTTGTGATGATCTGCCCGATTCCGATCCTGTTCTATATTGACAGTGTGCAGCAGGGAAGGTACCGGAAGGTCTATCATGTGGCAGAGTGTATCACCTGTGTGAATTTTGTACTATGCACGGCCTTACAGGTACTGAATATCGCAGATTTTATCTCGACAATGTTTTTGTCCCACATAGTGATCGCAGGAACCTTCCTGACGGTATTTATCACCATTTGCAGGGATCTTATCCGGGGAACAGCGAAACATTACAAGCTTCCGCTGATCGGACTGGTGGCTGCCATGATCGCAGTCATGCTGGAGGTGACAGCAGTGTATCGTGTTGTGTCTCTGTCCGGAATCTTTATCGCAACCGGACTGGTGGTCCTGCTGGTCGTTACGCTGATCCAGACAATGGACCACATCCGCGAGCTGGAGTTGGCCAGACAGAGAGAGGCCAGGGAAAGCCTGGATTATCTGACAGGTCTTCCCATGCGTCATAAGGGTGAGGCACTGATCCTTGAGAAAATGCAGAAGCAGGCGGCTGTCTGGGATTTGTGGATATGGATAATCTGAAGAAGATCAATGATGTCTATGGACATAAGGCGGGGGATCGTGCCCTCAGACTGGTGGGAGCGACGCTTACAGAGTGCATGAAGAACGCAGTAGTCTGCCGGTTGGGAGGAGATGAATTCCTGTTCTATCTGCCGGAGGTATCGGAAGCAGAAATGAATACGCGTATGAGAAGTCTGTTTGATAGCTTTCGTGCGGCAAAAAATGCTGCGGCGGAGACTTCAGCGGCATCCTTGTCCTGCGGTCTGTGCATGTGCAGACAGGGAGACAACTTTGAAGAATATTATATAAAAGCGGACAAAGCATTGTATTATGTCAAACAGAACGGCAAGAATAATTACCGGTTCTATGAGGAACTGGAAGAACAGCAGCCGGATGCTTACTACAGCAAATAACAAACCAAAAGAATGATCCAAGAAAGGGTGCCAGATAAGCAGGCATCCTTTTTCTATAAATTTTTTATTAAAAAGTTTACAAAATTTTACGATAATGTTCAAAAATATACAATATATCAAAAGTGATGTAGACAAACAATAAAAAGATGGGTAATATGTATATATAATCAGTCAGACGAACGAAAAGTATGTACAATATGCTACATATTTAAAACAAGAAATATAAAATAAGGAGGAATGTTGCCGATGAAACAGTTCAGCTATATCATTAAGGATGAAATCGGTCTGCATGCACGTCCCGCGGGACTGCTCGCCAAGGAAGCGAAAAAGTATCAGAGTACAGTGACACTTTCCTGTAAGGGGAAATCAGCTGCAGCAAGCAAGCTGATGGCGATCATGGGAATGGGCGTGAAGCACGGAGACAACGTGGAAGTCACGATAGAAGGAGCGGATGAAGATACCGCCGCAGCAGAGCTTCAGAAGTTTTTCCGTGAGAACCTCTAGGAGAAGACCTGCACGACAGAGTTTGGAAGGTAGAAAATGGAAAAATATATTGGAAAATCCGTATATAAGGGAACAGCGATCGGACCTGTGAGTGTTTTGAAGAAAAAGGACAGCCTCGTTAAGAGGATCCATATCGACAACACAGAGGAAGAACTGAAACGACTGGATGCGGCTAAGGAACGTACGATGACGCAGCTGGGACAGTTATACGAGAAGGCTCTGCAGGAGGTCGGAGAAGTCAACGCAGCCATTTTCGAGGTGCATCAGATGATGCTCGAGGATGACGATTATCAGGATGCCATTCACAGCATGATTCAGAACGAAGAAGTGAATGCAGAGTATGCGGTGGCAGTGACCGGTGATAATTTTGCAGAGATGTTCGCCAACATGGATGATGAATATATGCAGGCCCGCTCTGCGGATGTCAGGGACATCTCCAACCGGCTCGTCCGCAATCTGTCCGGGGAGGAGCAGATTGACTGGAGTACCATGGAGCCATCGATCATTGTGGCAGATGATCTGACTCCCAGTGAGACGGTACAGATGGATAAGAGCAAGATCCTGGCCTTTGTCACAGTACATGGTTCGACGAATTCCCATACTGCGATCCTTGCACGTATGATGAATATTCCGGCACTGATAGGGGTACCGTTGGAACTGGAGAAAATCCATAACGGAACCCGCGCTATTGTGGACGGCAGGGAAGCAGTATTTTACCTGGATCCGGAGGAAGAGCAGATCCGGCAGGCAGAAGCGGCACAGCAGACGGAACAGAGACTAAGAAGCCTGCTGGCAGAATACAAGGGACGGGAATCCGTGACAAAGAGCGGACGCAAGGTCAATGTATATGCAAATATCGGCAGCGTATCGGATGTGGCATATGTACTGGAGAATGATGCGGAGGGTATCGGCCTGTTCCGCAGTGAATTCTTATATCTCGGAAGGGACTCTCTTCCGGATGAGACAGAACAGTTCAATGCTTACCGTCAGGTGCTGCAGATGATGGCAGGGAAAAAGGTCATCATCCGTACCCTTGATATCGGTGCGGACAAAAATGTAGATTACCTCGGACTGGGCAAGGAAGATAATCCCGCCATGGGATACCGTGCGATCCGGATCTGTCTGGAGCAGCCGGAGATCTTCAAGACCCAGCTGAGAGCACTTCTCAGGGCGGCAAAATACGGAACATTGGCTATTATGTATCCGATGATCATTTCCGTGGAGGAAGTGCTGGATATTCAGAAAATCGTGGCTGAGGTGGCTAAGGAGCTGGAGGAAGAAAAGCTTCCTTACGCAATTCCGGAACAAGGAATTATGATCGAAACTCCTGCGGCTGTCATGATGAGTGAAGAGCTGGCGGAGCATGTTGATTTCTTCAGTATCGGCACGAATGATCTGACACAGTATACGCTGGCTATCGACAGGCAGAACAACAGATTGGACAGATTCTATAATCCACATCATGAGGCAGTCCTGCGTATGATACAGATGACTGTTGACGGAGCGCATAAGCATGGAAAATGGGTCGGCATCTGCGGAGAACTGGGAGCGGATACGACACTGACCACACGATTTGTACAGATGGGAATTGATGAGCTCAGTGTGGCACCGTCCATGGTACTGAATGTTCGTAGTAAAATATGTGAAATGGAGTGAGAGATTCATGAGAATATACAAAGCGAAAGATTATGCAGATATGAGCAGAAAGGCTGCAAATATTGTATCGGCACAGGTTATCATGAAACCGAACTGTGTTCTCGGACTGGCTACGGGATCTACTCCCATCGGCCTGTATAAACAGCTGGTGGAATGGTTCCGCAAGGGAGACCTGGACTTTTCTGAGGTTATGACGGTGAACCTGGATGAATATAAGGGTCTGAGCCGGGAAAACGATCAGAGTTATTACTATTTTATGCACCAGAATCTGTTTGACCATGTGAATATCCCGGTGGAAAATACACATCTGCCAAACGGAATGGAGCCGGATTCGGAGAAAGAATGCCGTAGATATACGGAACTGATCCAGTCTCTGGGCGGTGTGGACCTGCAGCTTTTGGGAATCGGACATAACGGGCACATCGGCTTCAACGAACCGGGAGAGAGCTTTGACAAGCAGGTACATTGCGTGAACCTGACAGAGTCTACGATCGAAGCCAACAAGAGATTCTTCGCATCGGCGGAGGATGTTCCGAAGCAGGCATACACCATGGGGATCAAGACCATTATGCAGGCGAAGAAAATATTGATCGTAGCCAGCGGCGAAGACAAGGCGGAGATCGTACAGAAAGCTTTCTTCGGCCCCATTACACCGCAGGTGCCGGCATCGGTATTACAGCTTCATAATGATGTGACACTGGTGGCAGACGAAGCAGCGCTCAGTAAGCTTTCTGAATAAGAAGGGGGAAGCTGATAGGTCATGAGAATCAGAAATGCAAATATATATACAGAAGAGCATCGGTTTGTCAGAGGGGATGCAGCCGTGGAGAACGGCAGGTTCGTAAGCTGTTCCGGGGATCCGGCAGGTGAGGAAGCTGTTGTGGATGCGGAAGGCATGTATCTGATACCGGGACTGGTGGATATTCATTTCCATGGTTGTAAGGGCGCGGATATGTGTGACGGTACGAAGGAAGCACTGGATGTCATCACATCATATGAAGCCTCTGTCGGTGTGACAAGTGTTTGCCCGGCTACCATGACGATCCCTAAGGATGAACTGCTGGAGGTCATGAAAAATGCCGGCAGCTATGAGTATTCCGGTGGATCCCACCTGGTGGGCATCAATATGGAAGGACCTTTTATCAGTCCGGCGAAAAAGGGTGCTCAGGCGGCGGAAAATATCATGCACTGCGATTATGAATATTTCAGCAGGCTGCAGAAAGCAGCGAACGGGCTGATCAAGCTGGTAGATATCGCACCGGAGGAGCCGGGAGCGATGGAATTTATCGACAGAGCCAAAGGAGAAGTGGTCATTTCACTGGCGCATACAGCTTCCGGTTATGATACAGCAAGGGAAGCCATTGAACATGGAGCATCTCATGCGACACATTTGTATAATGCAATGCCGCCGCTGAACCACAGGGAGCCCGGCGTGATCGGAGCAGTGAGAGATTCAGAGAAATGTCATCCGGAGCTGATCTGTGATGGTGTACACATTCATCCGTCAGTGATCCGTGCAACGTTTGCGATGTTTGGCGCTGACCGCATGATCCTGATCAGTGACAGTATGCGTGCAACGGGACTGGAGGATGGTGAATATACGCTGGGAGGACAGCCGGTTACTGTCAGAGGCAATCTGGCTACCCTGCATGACGGCACGATCGCCGGATCGGCGACGAATCTGATGGATTGTATGCGATTTGTAGTAAAAACAGTCGGTCTGCCGTTAGAGACGGCAGTGATGTGTGCCACGGAGAATCCGGCGAAGGAGATCGGCATTTTCAATGAAGTGGGCAGTATATCCGTTGGTAAGAGGGCAGATTTCGTACTCCTGGATCAAGAACTGAACATTGTAGCGGTATATATCGACGGAAAGGAGTTCACATGTTAGATTTTTTGAAAGGTAAGCGAAAAGGAAATTGTATCGGATCTCCCTGTAAGGGGAAGGCAGTTGCTCTTACGGAGGTGCCGGATCCTACATTTTCCGAGAAGATACTTGGAGACGGATTTGCAGTGATCCCCTCTGAAGGGAAAATATATGCTCCCGCAGACGGAGAGGTGACCGTGGTATTTGATACGCTCCATGCGATCACCATGACAACGGATCAGGGAGCGGAGCTTCTGATCCACATCGGACTGGACACCGTGACACTCAAGGGAGCCCCCTTCACAGCACATGTTGCTGCCGGAGACCATGTCAAAAAGGGCGATCTTCTGCTGGATGCGGATCTGGAGAAGATTCAGGAAGCCGGACTGCATATCATCACTCCGATCCTGGTCTGCAATACCGATGAATATAATAAGATCAGTATTCTGAAAGAGGGAGAGGTATCTCCCGGCGAGGACGTGCTCCAGATCTCTTAAGAGCGGTACGTCCGTATCAACTAACGAAACTGACCGGAACTGTTCCGGTTTAGTATAATGTAAAGGAGGAGAAATGTATGAAGTTTCTTCAAAAACTGGGTAAAGCGTTAATGCTTCCCGTAGCGGTTCTGCCGATCTGCGGTATCCTCATGGGTATTGGTTACCGGTTGTGCCCGGCAACGATGCAGGGTGGTGAGATCCAGGGTGCAGCGAATCTGATCGGTCTGTTCCTCGTAAAAGCAGGTGGTGCTTTGATCGACAACATGGCGATCCTGTTCGCAATTGGTGTAGGTGTCGGTATGTCAGAGAAAAATGACGGTACCGGAGCCATCGCAGCTCTGGCTTCCTGGCTGATGCTCACAACACTTCTGTCTACCGGATTTGTTACGACCATTATGCCCTCCATCGCTGAGGATGCTACCAAGACACTGGCATTCGATAAGATTGCGAATCCCTTTATCGGTATTATTGCCGGTATTATCGGTTCCATGTGCTACAACAAGTTCAAGGATACCAAGCTTCCTGACTGGCTGTCCTTCTTCAGTGGCAAGCGCTGTGTAGCTATCGTAGCAGGTGTGGTATCTATTCTGGCATCTGTTGTACTGCTGTTCGTATGGCCTTTACTGTTCGGCGGTCTGGTAGCTCTCGGTGAAGCCATTGTAGGTCTGGATGTAGTCGGCGCAGGTATTTATGCTTTCCTGAACCGTCTGTTGATCCCTACCGGATTACATCACGCACTGAACAACGTATTCTGGTTCGATACCATCGGACTTGGAGATCTGAAGCACTTCTGGGCAGGTGAGACAAGCGCTGATGTATCCTGGAGCCTTGGAATGTATATGTCCGGCTTCTTCCCCTGTATGATGTTCGGTATCCCCGGTGCAGCTCTGGCAATGGTAAAATGTGCAAAGCCCGCCAAGAAAAAGGCAGCGATCGGTCTGGTAGCTTCCGCAGCAATCTGTTCCTTCATCTGCGGCGTTACCGAGCCCTTTGAGTTTGCATTCATGTTCTTAGCTCCCGGACTGTATGTGATCTATGCAGCACTGTACGGCATCTTCACCATGATCACTGTTGCTCTTGGCTTCCGTGCAGGCTTCAGCTTCTCCGCAGGTGCGATGGATCTGTTTTTCTCATCCTCCCTGCCTGCAGCAGCCAGAATCTGGCTGATCATCCCTCTGGGTATCGCAGCATTTGTTGTATTCTACTTCGTATTCCTCTTCGCTATCAAGAAATGGGATCTGAAGACCCCCGGTAGAGAAGATGATGATGTAGAAGCAGAGAAGAAGATCGAGCTGGCAAATGATGATTTCGCAGCAATCGCAGCAACCATTCTGGAAGGCTGCGGCGGCAAGGACAACATTGCAAGCATTGACAACTGCATCACAAGACTGAGACTGGAAGTAAAAGACATTACCGCAGTGAATGATAAGGTGATCAAATCTGCAGGCGTAGCCGGTGTCATGAAACCCGGTAAGACCTCCGTTCAGGTAATCATCGGACCTAAGGTTCAGTTCGTAGCGGATGCATTTTCCAAGCTTTGCGAATAATAAAGAACTGATAAAACTGAATATATGACCGGAAGAAAGACCTGCCTGGGAAGACCATGCAGGTCTTTCTTATATATGATGTCGGGGTCAAAAGCCCCCGACTTTGATGCCTACGGATTGTTCCGTG
>OHPV01000602.1_pt1 | contig 21303 bp, 18 predicted proteins | sample 1577781 | NCBI WGS metagenome assembly OHPV01 (sample SAMEA3879518, study PRJEB24766) | human gut metagenome | biome: human-associated habitat; feature: feces | place: USA | collected 1985/1987 | reverse complement strand
TTAACATTGATTTTATATAAAAAGTAAAGTATAATATATTGTAATTTAAAATGAGAGGTATAAAAATATGGATATCAAAATTTCCCCTTCAATGCTTGCAAGTGATTTTGCAAATCTTGAGAATGAGCTTAAAAAGTGCAAAACGGGCGGTGCGGATTTAATTCATCTCGACGTTATGGACGGTCATTTCGTGCCTAACATTTCTATCGGCGCTCCTGTAATTGCGGCAATGAAAAAGGTATGCGATGTTCCTTTTGACGTGCATTTGATGATAAGCGACCCATATTTTTATATTGATGATTTTGTTAAAGCAGGAGCCGATATAATCACGTTTCATATTGAATGTGACAGCGATATCAACAAAACGATTGATAAAATAATTGCACTTGGCTGTAAGGCTTCGCTTGCAGTTAAGCCAAATACGGATATTGAAGCAGTTTACCCTTATCTTGACAAGCTTTCAATGGTGCTTGTTATGACTGTTGAACCGGGCTTCGGCGGTCAAAGCTTTATGGAAAACACAATGCCTAAGATTGAAAAGTTGCGTGCAAAATGCCCTGAGCTTGACATTCAGGTTGACGGCGGAATTAATCCCGAAACAGTAAAAATCGCAGGTGCGGCAGGCGCAAATGTTATGGTTGCCGGTTCTGCCGTATTTAACAGCGAAAATCCAAAAGAAACTATCAAACTTCTTAAGCAAAATGCGAAAGCATAAAATGGCAGTGGTTTTAATTTATGAAGAAAAAGCGTTTTTATAACAACAAAAAACGGAATAGCAAATGGACTGAAAAGGAAACAGGGCGTAAAATAAGCTTTGCGGACAAATATATTGATGCCGGAAGCGGAAGCGATAAGTTCGATTTCAAGCGCCCGAAACCAAAGAAAAAGCGTGCGGCTAAGGAAAAAACGGCTAAACTTTTCAAAAGCATTGCAATGGTTATCGCCTGTTTTCTTATTATCAGCGTAGGTTACAGCGCAATGGACCTTTACATTGACCGTAACGCCATGCCTGAAACCGAGGAAAACACAGGCGAAAGTGTAAGCTTCAGCAACGTTAATCTTATGCTCAAGGGTATGAGCGTTCAGTCAATTTCGCTTGACAATTCCGTTATGCTCGACTCTGTTATCAAAAGTGCGGAAGATGAAGCATATTCCTCCGTCACATTTGATTTAAAGCGTGACGACGGCACAATAGGATATGACAGCAAGCTTGCAACAATAAGGGCTTACGGCGCTATTTCATCGCCTGCCGCCCAGCTTGAAAAATCTGTTGCAAAACTTAATCAGGCAGACATTATCCCTATCGGCAGAATTTCGTGCTACAAGGATAATATCGTTGCCCTTTCTGACCTTGACAGCGCAATAAAAAGCGGAAAAAGTGTTTACAAAGACGCAAACGGCAACGCATATTTAGACCCCAACAATAGCACAACATATAACTATATCAAAAGTATTATCGAAGAAACAAAGGCTATGGGAATCAATGTATTTTTGCTTGATAATACAAAGCTTCCGGGTGATATCAGCGGCGACTATAATGACGGCTTTGCCGCTCTTGCCAAAAAGTTATATGCCGAATTCGGTCAAGATATAAAATTCATTGAAGCTATTGATGTAACAATTAATGACGACAGTATATCTGACGAGCCTGTTACGGATGAAAACGGTGATACTGTTTATAATACCACTTCGTCATTTGACAGTGAGGAATTCACAAGCGGATACGGCGATTCAAACGAAACAATCGGCGACGACGGCACTGTTTCCACTTCAAAAAAACGTGAGCCGCTGACGGACGAGGACGGCGATATTATTTACGGAAACGACGGTCAACCTGTTTATCCTACAAAAGAGGGTGAAACCACAGCGACCACCAAGGCAAGAATACCACTTACAGACGAGGACGGCGACATTGTTTACGGCAACGACGGTTCGCCTGTTTATTCAACTGAGGAAAGCTCTGCAAGCGAGGTAACAACGCAAAATAGCAGTTCGCTTGAAAAGCAGATTGATAAAAAAATCAGCAAGAAATCATCAAAGGGTAAAATGTATTATATTTCAACAAACAATGCACAAAAGGTAAAGAAAATACTCGACAATAAGAAGATTACAAACTACATTATTCAAAGCACAAACTAATGCAATATAAGGTGAGAATTATGAAAAAAGCGCTTGGCAAATTTCTCTTAATTTTACTTGCAATGAGTTTTGTATCAAGTTTTATACCCGCAACTGCATTTGCCAAGTCCGGTGAAGATGCAGATTTAAAAAGCATTGAAGTAAGCTGTGGCGTGCTTGACCCTAAATTTGACGGCAGCAAAACAAAATACACTCTTTATATTCCGAGTGATTTAACGCAGATAGTTATCACTCCAACGCCAAAAAGTGAAAATGCAAAAGCCAATAAAATCAATTTAACGCTTGGCACAAAGCAAGAGCCTGAAATCACCGTAAGTTGCACATGTGCAGATGACAAAAAGGAATACACCATACAAATCAAGCGTATTGATAAAACAACAAGCGAAATAGAAAAAGAAATAAGCCAAAACGGCTATGCAGTTTATGTAACCAATCAAAAATTTTATCAAAAAACAGATTTTCTTGTATGTGCATGTGCTGTTTTAATCGGTGTTTTGATAATAACTTTGCTGTATCTTTTTACAAGAAAGAAGCTTATCAAAGCTTATGACGAAAACGAAAAGCCGTTTTATCGTATTTACTAAAAGATTTATGGAAGCGAGATGATGATATGGATATTGAAGAGCTTAACAATGAAGAAACAGCGCATGAAATCTCTGAACTTTTCGCAAAAAAAGAATTTCATAAAATCAAAAACATTCTCATTGAAATCAACCCTACCGATATAGCTGCAATATTTGATGAATTGCCAAAGGAGCAGATGCTTCTTTTATTCAGGCTTTTGCCCAAAGAAGAGGCGGCAGAAACCTTTGTTGAGCTTGACGGAGATATGCAGGAAGCGCTTATTACTGCCTTTTCAGATACGGAGCTTAAAGAGGTTATCGACGAGCTTTACCTTGATGATACCGTTGATATTATCGAGGAAATGCCTGCGACGGTTGTTAAAAGAATTCTTAAAAATACAGATTCGCAAACTCGTAAATCCATAAATACGCTTCTTAAATATCCCGAAGACAGTGCCGGTTCGATTATGACGCCGGAATTTGTCGACCTTAAGCGTGACAGCACCGTTGAAGATGCTTTTAAACGCATAAGGCGAACGGGTGTTGACAAAGAAACAATTTACACCTGTTATGTTACAGACGCATCTCGTCATCTTATCGGCGTAACGACTGTTAAAGAGCTTCTTTTGCACAATTACGACGATAAAATTGAGGATTTTATGGAAACGAATATCATTTTCGTAAACACTCATGACGACAAGGAAATTGCCGCTAATCTTTTTGACAAATATAATTTTCTTGCGCTCCCTGTTGTTGATATGGAGGAAAGGCTTGTCGGAATTATAACATTCGATGACGCTATCGACGTATTGCAGGAGGAAAACACAGAGGATATCCACAAGATGAACGCCATGGTGCGTACAACTGAAAAGCCATATCTTAAAATCGGCATTTTTGAAACATTCAAATCACGTATTCCTTGGCTTCTTCTTTTGATGATCAGCGCAACATTTACCGGTATGATTATCACCTCGTTTGAGGACAAACTGTCGGCGCTCATTGTGCTTACTGCGTTTATTCCGATGCTTATGGATACGGGCGGTAATTCAGGCGGTCAGGCGAGTGCAACAATCATTCGTGCGCTTTCTCTTAACGAAATTGATTTAAACGATATTTTCAAGGTTATTTGGAAGGAAATAAGAGTAGGCTTTGTATGCGGTTTAACTCTTTCAATAGTTAATTTCTTTAAAATTCTTCTTATTGATAAGCTTTTACTGGGAACAAAAGGCATTACATTTAAAGTCGACCTTGTAATAAGCCTTACCCTGTTTATAGAAATTATTTTTGCAAAAATTGTCGGTTGCACATTGCCGATATTTGCAAAGAAGCTTAAATTTGACCCTGCGGTTATGTCGTCACCGTTTATAACAACAATCGTAGATGCGCTTTCGCTTCTAATTTATTTCGGTCTTTCGACTGCAATTCTTCATATATAAAATCAATCCCTCTGATGCAATTATCAGAGGGATTTTCATTTAAATAAAACGCATAATTTATTTTGAGTGATATGCAGTTTGCGACATAGAGGATGAAAGAAAATTCTTTATTTCGTCAATCCTGTCAATCGTCTGTTCATATCCAAGATTATAGATATGTTGAATTTTCATAGGCTCGCTGTCAAGAGTGTGAAATTCGAGCGGAGAACGGGGAGCGAGCACAAGAACATTTCCAAGCTTTTCCTGCTCAAACACAAATTTTCTTTGTTCGTTATACATATTTTGCCTGTTGATAACAGCTTCGGCTATAAGCGGAAATTTATGAAGCGCTTTTCTTATGGCTTTTTCGTGACCTAACGGCTTTTTGATAAAATGCCTGTCTTGAGTCAAAACAACAACACATTTTTCGCATCCGTCCTCATACGCCTTTTTAAGCGGAATTGAGTCACAAATGCCGCCGTCATAATACATATCCTTACCTATTTGAACAGGCTTTGTTGCCATAGGAAGTGCACAGGAAGCGTGAATTATCTCACATCCTTTTCTGAAATCGGTAGGGTAAAAGTATTCGGCTTTCCCTGTTTTGGCATTGCTTGCAACCACACAAAATTTAGTTTTACTGTTTTCAAATTCATCATAATTTAGCGGAAACATTTCATAAGAGAGTTCACCGAAAATCCACTTTGAATTGAGATATTCACCGTTTTTAAAAATAGATTTAATACCCATATATCTTTCATCGTGGGCATAATTAACCATAATATCTCTCATTCGGTGCAAATTCTTTGCAATAAACGATACTCCGTTACAGCTTCCCGCAGAAACGCCGATAACATAAGGAAATGTAATATTATTTTCAATAAATGCGTCAGTTACACCACTTTCATAAGCGGCACGCAATCCACCGCCCTCAAGAACCAAACCGGAACTAAACATAATTAATACTCCATTTAAATATAATTATAAAAAAATGGCGGCTAAGGTTAAACCAAAGCCGTCAAATAAGCTAAAAATTAATTACTCAGCTTTTTTCTTCGCAGGAGCTTTCTTTGCAGCCTTCTTAGGAGCAGACTTCTTTGCAGGAGCCTTCTTTTCTTCCTTTGGCTCTTCCTTAGCTTCCTCGGCTTTTGCTTCTACGATTTCAATTTCGTTGTCACATTCAAAGAAATCATTATCGTCAAAATACTCCGGCTCCTTATGAGCAGTAAGCTTTTGAATAGCAATATAAACAGCAGCGATTACACCTGCAACAGCAACAATGGCACTGATAACTTTTAATAACTTTTTGAAATTCATAATTTTGAACCCCTTTCAAATAACTAAGTCTATTATAAATTCAAATCAATATAAAGTCAAGTATATTTAAAATATTGAACAAATGCATATTAAATTGACTTTTATTATTTAGCAGTAACAGTTTTAACCTTTGACCAATTGGAATAAACCTTCTTGCCCTTTACAATTTTGTATGTACGCACTTTTACAAAATAAGTCTTTCCTTTTCTAAGGTCCTTAACCGTTGCAGACGTGGTTTTAGCTTTTTTAACATTCTTTGATTTTGTTAAGCTTTCAAAGAAATATTTATTTGTTGAATACTTGATTTGATATCCTTTTACGCCGGAAACCTTTTTCCAAGTAATTTTAAATCCGTTTTTCTTGCCTTTTACAGATTTAATTTTGGTTTTTTTCGGCTTGTTTTTATTTGACGCCTTTTTAGTTGCCTTGGTAGTTGTTGTAGCTTTTGTGGTAGTAGTTATATTTGCTTTACTTAACGATTTGCTAAACTCGTTTGCAATAGAGTATGCGCCTTCAACCATTTTGCTGTCGGCAGTAATTTGGTTTGCTGTTGTAAAAGTGGTTAAAGTCGTAGTTTGCGAAGAAGCATCAGAGTCAGTTGTTGTTCTCGACGGAATTGTAATATTCGTCGGAACAGTCACGCTTATAGATGAAGTGGTTGTTACATTCGGGTTTTTAAAATATGCGTAAAAATATTTTTGAGTCCCTTTCATATCAACCCTAAGAGGATTTGCTTCACTGTAGCGCTTATCTTTTCTCAAATCGGACAAACTTGTATACCAAGCGACAAATTCACTGTCCTCAAGCGGCAGAGCAGTAAGAACCATTGTGTTGCTTCCTACAACTGTCTTTGTTACCATACCGTTTCCGACAGTAATGGGTACTATTTCATCTGTGCTTGAATTAATTACATCCTGAATGGAAGATAATGCAGACGCATCAATAACGTCATCAAGTCCGTCTGCATTTGCACTGACTGCCGCAGTAACCATAGTAAGTGCAAAAACAAGTGTAACAAAGATTGATAAAGCCTTTTTCATATTACTTTCCTCCTGATGCTAAACATATTTTAAAACATCTAATATATCGGTAATAACCGGTACATCTTTTCTAAGGTCTTGCCCCTTAAACCAACCCCAATTCATACGAATTGCGTGCATACCGGCATCAAGCGCACCCTTAATATCATTAATAGGGTGGTCGCCGACATAAGTGCACTCTTCTACCGGCAAATTAAGCTTATTCGCCGTATATTTAAAAATTTCCGGGTCAGGCTTATGAACACCTACATCACCGCTGACAACGGTAATATCGCAATATTTTCTCAGTCCGCTTTCGTCAAGCTTATGATTTTGAAGATATGACGGACCGTTTGTTATAATTCCTACAATATATCCCCTGTCTTTAAGCTCCTTTAAAAGCTTGGGTGTATGTTCAAAAATCACATCACAGTCGCCGAATCGGCAGTCATAATGGCGGGCAAGCTCCTTTGCAGGCGGTGCGTCGTTCCACTGCCACTCATCAATTATGCCCTGATACCATTTTTCCCTGTCAACATATCCGCCGTTACCTGTAATGCGCATATAATCTTTTCTTTTTTCACGTTCCTCGCAAGGCAAATTCGGGCAAAATTCATCTAAAAACATATCCATATATTTTTCAAATGCCGCCGTTCTGTCCTGCAAAGTTTCATCAAAATCAAATAATACTGCTTTTATCATACTGTAACTGCTTTTCAAGTTCATCAAGCGATGAAAATTGCTTCTCCCCTCTTAAATATCTGACAAGCTCAATGCGTATATTTTCATTATATAAATCACCTGAAAAGTCGAAAATGTGAGTTTCAGAGAGAGGAGATGAAAGACGCCACGTGGGCCTTATTCCGATATTTGTAAACGATTTATATTCCTTACCGCAAACAAAGGTTCTGCTTTCATAAACGCCGTATTTCGGCACAACAAGCCCATTCGGCAAGTGCTGATTAAGGGTAGGAAAACCGATTGTTCTGCCCCTCATATCGCCTGAAACAACTTTCGACTCAAAAGTGAAATTATATCCAAGCATATCATTAGCCTGCTCAATTTCACCGTCTGCAATGCATTTTCTTATTCTTGTAGATGAAATCGGCTCGCCGTTAAAATCAAGATGTTCCAAAATCCTGACCCAAATGCCCATTTTTTCAAGATAATTTCTCATATCAAGTGCCGACCAGGACGCATTCTTGCCAAATCTGAAATTGAAACCGCACAAAACGGTTTGCGCTCTAAATCTGTCTATCAGAATTTTATTTATAAAATCTTCGCCGTCCATATGCTTAATCTGCTCAAAATCGGCAAATACACAATTTGGATAGCGTTTTTTAAACAAGCTTTTTTGCAAAAGCGAAAATTTATTATTAACACAGTAAATAACGGTATTTTCAGCACCGGTAATTACTGTTTGGTGAGCCTTGTGCATTCCGTCAAAATCGCCGAGTGCAACAGCTCGCCTTGAAATACTGTTGTTATTATTCATACCGTCTTAATCACGTTTAACCAAAAGCCTTTCAACCAAAAGTTCCTGTGTGTCAAGGCTGCATTTTCCGAGTCCTAAAAACCCTACATCTTGAGAATACACCCTATAACTTTTGTTTTCAAGTCTTTTTTTAATTCTTTTAACATCAAGTGCTCCGCCGTTTTGAAATCTCTTAGCCTGAGCAGGCGAAACAAACACGCTGTCAAGGCTTAGAAACATTTTATCTATATCAATCAAAACATCTTCAAAACCCTTGCCACTGTCTTTTCTTTCTTGCATTTCGTCTAAAGTAATGCAATCGTTAAGAGTAAAGCCCATAGCCGCCGTTCTCTCAAGTTCAGTCATAACTGCACCGCAGCCAAGCTTTTTGCCCAAATCGTCAATAAGAGTTCTTATGTAAGTACCTTTTGAGCAAAGCACATCTATCGTATAAATATTTTCATTTTCATTTGAAAGTTCACGGCAAAGCGAAAGTTCTTTAATCTCAACCTTCCTTGCCTGCCTTTCAACCTCTATTCCCTTGCGTGCCAAATCATAAAGCCTTTGACCGTCAACGCTGACAGCGGAATACATGGGCGGAATTTGCTCAATCTCGCCCCTAAATTCAACAAGTGCCGACTCAACATCATCAATTGAAACCGCAACATCATATTCGCCCGTAACCTCTCCCGTGATATCGAGAGTATCGGTAGTCTTGCCAAGCAAAAATCTGGCACGATAACCCTTATCGCTGTCAGGCAAATAATTCAAAAATCTTGTTGCGCCGCCGAGCATAATAGGCAAAACTCCCGTTGCCATAGGGTCAAGAGTACCCGTATGCCCCGCTTTTTTTTCACATGTTATTCCTCTAACCTTAGAAACAACGCCGAACGAGGTTATATCCTTGCCTTTATTTATGCATATTATACCCGTCATTCGAGCATCTCCCTGCACTTATCAACAAGCAATCGCCTTGCCTCTTTAACATCGCAATCAAATTTACAGCCTGCTGCCTGAGCGTGACCGCCGCCACCAAAACACGCAGCAAGTTTCGCAGCATTAACGCTTTCAAATGTACGAATTGAAGCCTTACATGTTCCGTCAGGTCGCTCTTGAATGGTAATACCTATTTCAACGCCCTCGATTTGACGGGTAAGCGGTGCTAAGCCCTCCGTTTCCTGAGCATTAGAACCTGTAAGCTGAAACATCTCCTGCGTAACAGTAATAACCGCAACACGCTCGTGCTCATAAAAACGCATCGATTCAATAGCAAGCCTTTCAAGCCTTGCATAAGTCTTGCTCTTTGTTTCAAACATAATTCGGTTAATCCTGCCGTTGTCTGCTCCGGCATCAATAAGGTCAGCCGCAACACGATATGTCTGCGCCGTGGTTGAATCGTACCTAAAGCAACCCGTGTCGGTTGTAAGCCCTGTATAAAGGCAGTCCGCAATTTTTTTATCAACCTCTACGCCGAGAGCAAGCACAACCTCATACATAATTTGGCAAGCCGCAGGAGCATCCTCAAGAAGCAATAAATTTGCATACTCCGTATTGGTTGAATGATGGTCAATACACATATCAATCTTGTATTGCTCCTCAAGGCCTCCCAAAAGCTTAACTGTTGCAACATCGACAGCAACAACATAATCGGGTTTAAATTTTATTTCTACAATATCGTCAAAAAGATAATTGTACTTTTTAGGAATATCGTCTGCATTTATAACAGCGCAGATTTTACCTATTTTCATAAGTGCACGGCAAAGTGCAAAGCCCGAACCGAGAGTATCGCCGTCGGGATTTGCATGAGTAAGAATAAGGATATTATCCTTTTTTCTCAATATGTCGGCACATTCCTTTACACTAATCTTCATGAGTTATTTCCTTAATTTTTTCAAAAAGGTCCATACCCTTTTCAATAGAATCGTCTGCAATAAATCTAAGCTCCGGGCTTTTTCTTAAATGAAGCCTTGAGCCGAGTTGCTTTCTGATATATCCCTGCGCACTTTCAAGCCCCTTGACTGACCTTTTAGCCGCATCAATTCCGTCCATTGCGCTGATATATACCTTGGCATAGCTTAAATCTCCGCTTACATCAACCTTAACAACAGTGAGCATATCGCTGATTCTTGGGTCTTTAAGTTCTCGCATTATTGAAACGATTTCTCTTTTTATATCCTCGCTGATTCTGTCAATATGAAATCCTGCCATAATTAATCCCTGTATTCCTCAACAATGTATGCCTGAAGAATATCTCCTGACTGAATATCGTCCCAACCGTCAAGGCTGATACCGCATTCATAACCTGATGATACTTCCTTAACCTCATCCTTAAATCTCTTAAGGTTAGCAAGCTTAACATCGGCAATTTGCTTACCGTTTCTGATAACTCTTACCTTACCGTCACGCTTGATGGTACCGCTTGTAACGAGTGAGCCTGCAATAGTGCCGGCAGAAGAAATTTTATAAACCTCTCTAACCTCGACCTCACCTGTATCAACGTCACGATATTTAGGAGCTCTCATACCACGCATAGCTCTTTCGATATCCTCAATAGCATCATAAATAATATCGTATTGTTTAATTTCAACTCCGTCACGCTTAGCATTATCGGCAGCAATTTGGTCAACGCCGGTATTAAATGCAACAATAATAGCCTTTGAAGCCTCTGCAAGCATAACGTCGCTTTCGCTTACGGCACCTACTGCACCGTGAACAATCTTAACATTAACCTCGTCGTTTTCAATCTTGAGAAGTGACTGCTTAACAGCCTCAACAGAACCTTGAACGTCAGCCTTAACGATAATGTTAAGTTCCTTCATCTCACCCTCTGAAATAGTGTCAAAGAGAGTATCAAGAGTAACTTTCTGGAATAGCTTAAATTCTTCTTCCTTAGCCTTAGCCTTTCTCTGCTCAACAAGTGCTCTTGCAAGCTTTTCATCAGATACTGCGTTAAACTCGTCGCCGCTCATAGGAGCAGAGTCAAGACCCATAATCTCAACAGGAACAGACGGACCTGCAGTTTCAATCGGCTTGCCGTGATAATCCGACATAGCACGAATTTTACCTACGGCAGTGCCTGCAACAACGATATCTCCTGCATTAAGAGTACCATTTTGAACAAGAAGGGTGGCAATAGGGCCACGTCCTTTATCAAGCTTAGCCTCGATAACAACGCCCTTCGCCTGCCTGTCAGGATTTGCCTTAAGTTCTGCCATTTCGGAAACGAGAAGAATGGTTTCAAGAAGCTTATCAATACCCATTTTGGTTTTAGCCGAAACAGGAACGCAAATAACATCGCCGCCCCATTCCTCAGGAACAAGCTCGTGCTCTGTAAGCTGCTGCATAACCTTGTCGGGATTTGCTCCCTCTTTATCCATTTTATTAATAGCAACAATAATTTCTACGCCTGCTGCCTTAGCGTGATTGATAGCTTCAACAGTTTGCGGCATAATACCGTCATCTGCCGCAACAACCAAAACTGCAATATCGGTTGCCATAGCGCCCCTTGCACGCATAGCGGTGAATGCGGCGTGACCCGGAGTATCAAGAAATGTAATTTTCTGACCGTCAACGTCAACCTGATAAGCACCGATTGCCTGAGTGATACCGCCTGCCTCGGTAGAGGTGACTTCTGTATTACGGATAGCATCAAGGATAGAGGTCTTACCGTGGTCAACGTGACCCATAACGCAAACTACAGGAGGTCTTGTAACTGCATTTTCATCATCTTCAACCTCTTCTTCGATAATTTGGTCCTCAATAGTAACAACTACTTCCTTTTCAACCTTTGCGCCAAGCTCTGTTGCAACAATTTCAGCAGTATCATAATCGATAACCTCGTTAACCGTTGCCATAACACCGAGGCTCATAAGCTTTTTGATAACTTCTGTTGCAGTCATACGAAGAAGCTTTGCAAGGTCGCCGACCGTGATTTCCTCAGGAACGGTAATTTTAATCTGCTGCTTCTTTCTCTGCTCTGCAATACGGGCAAGACGCTGTGCCTCTGTTTCTTTCTTAGACTTAGCACGCATACCCTGTGGCTTTTTCTTCCTGTATTGCTTTGACTTCTGATTAAGCTTCTGCTTTTTCTGATAGTCGTTCATATTGTTTGCAGGCGCAATATCCTCATACTTTTGGTTGTATTTTTCAAGGTCAACATTATTTACACGTGTATCAACATGCCTTGCTTCGCCTTTAGTTCTTGCCTGCGGAGTTTGATTAGCCTTTTTCTTTGCCTTTTCCTCTGCTCTTTTAGCCGCTTGCTCTGCCATTTGAAGAATAGCGGCTTGATTTTTATGCTTTTTATTTTCGTCCTTTTTTTCCTTGTTATCCTTAGAAACATTAGCGGACTCATTCTTACTGTCTTTTGTCTTTTTCTTATCTGATTTTTTGGCAGAATTAAAATAATTGTCAAGACTTTCAACGCTGTTGTCGGATGTGAGCTTGTCAAACAAAATGTTAAGCTCGTTTTCCTCCAAAACGGTATTAGCCTTTTTTGCGGGACCGTCGCAATATTCACTGAGAATATTGATAATGTCCTTGTTATTCTTGCCGAAATCCTTTGCTACATCGGAAACTTTAAATTTAATAACCATTGGCATTTCCTCCTGTTAAATTTCAAGTAATTAATATATCCTACTGTTCGAGAAGAGAAATTATTTTTTTTGCGAAATTCTCATCGTCAACTGTAATTACTCCCGCTTTATATCCCACGCCAAAATAAATTTCATCAATAGTTATATCGGTTTTGATAACCTTAACCTTAAAATGATGAAGTTCAATCGTCTTTTCAAATTCTGAAATAAGACGAGGGGATACATCACTGCAAAAAAGCAATAACTTTGCTTTGTGCCCAAACAGTGCATGCTGCGCCATATCGTGCCCCATTGAAAGCCTGCCTGCACGCCTTGCAAGCCCGAGCATTGAAATAACCTTTTGATTAGGCATTTTCTATTTCTTCTTCCATTTTATTATATACCTCATCGTCTATCTGCATAGTAAAAGATCTTTCAAAAGCTCTTTTCTTTCTTGCTTTCTTTAGACAATCGGCATTTTTGCAAACGTATGCGCCTCTGCCGGCTTTTTTACCCGTAAGGTCAAGCGAAACCTCGCCTTCAGGGCTTTTAACTACTCTGACAAGCTCTCTCTTGTCAAACATTTCGCCGCATCCCGTGCACATACGCATAGGTATTTTTTTAGTTTTCATATTTACGCCGCCTTTCTTTCAAAATGCGAGGTAATTATTCTTCGATTTCGTTTTCTTCGGCTTTAGGCTCTTCATTGGTAAAAAATCCCGATTCAGGCTTGATATCGATTTTCCAACCTGTAAGCCTTGCTGCAAGACGAACATTCTGACCCTTATTTCCGATAGCAAGAGAAAGTTGGTCGTCAGGAACGGTTGCACGGCAACTCTTAGCGTCCTCATCAAGAATTTCTACACCGCAAACCTCTGACGGAGCAAGTGCCGCAGAAACATACTGTGCCGGGTCGTCGTTATACTTAACGATATCAATTTTCTCACCGCCGAGTACATCAACGATATTTGAAACTCTCTGACCTCTTGGGCCGATACATGCGCCTACAGGGTCAACGTCCTCATCTGTTGAATAAACGGCAATCTTAGTTCTTGAGCCTGCCTCACGTGAAACCGACTTAATCTCAATTGTGCCGTCATAAATTTCAGGAACCTCTTGCTCAAACAAACGGCGAACCATACCCGGATGAGTACGTGAAATCATAATACGAGGGCCTTTGCCCATTTCTTTCACATCAACAACAAATACCTTAATATTTTCACCTACTGTGAAATGCTCTCCCGGCACCTGTTCCGTTTTAGGAAGAACAGCGGAGTTTTTACCCATATCAAGAGTAACATTGCCTGTATCAGGGTCAATTCTGTCAACCTTAGCAGTAATAAGTTCCTGATTTTTAGACTTAAATTCTTCAATCATCTGTCCTCTTTCAGCCTCACGGATACCCTGACGGATAACATGCTTAGCTGTTTGAGCAACAATTCTGCCGAAATTCTTTGTTTTAAGCGGAATATCAACTGTGCCGCCGACTTTAGCGCTCTTTCTGATAAGCTGAGCCTGTTCGAGAGTGAGGTCTGTGTCCTCGTCCTCAATTTCGTCAACAACATTTTTTCTTACATAAACCTTAATTTTCTGCTTTTCCGGGTCGATATCGCAATGAACGATATCCTTTCCGTTATAGTCGTGCTTAGCGGCTACAATAATTGCTGCTGAAATTTTTTCATAAAGATATTCGGCAGGAATACCTTTTTCAGCTTCAATAGCTTTTACTGCGTCAAAAAATTCTTTACTCATTTTCCTATCATCCTTTCGGTTAATTCATTTCTTTTTCAAAATCTTTTATATCAAAGTCATCAAGCTTAACGAATGATGTCTCTTTTTTGTTTACTTTAAGTTCTTCGCCGTCCTTAAGTTCAAGCGTAATTTCACCGTCAGAATAAGCTTTAAGCCTTCCGGCAAAATCCCTGACGTTATTAATAGGGCGAATAAGCCTTACCATAACATTTGAGCCAATATATTTTTCAAAGTGAGCGTCGGCGGTAAGCTCCCTTTCAACACCGGGAGAGCTGACCTCAAGAGTATAGCTTTGAGAAATCGGATCAGCCTCGTCGAGCGGCTTTGTAATTGCATGGGTTAAATCAACACAATCGTCAATTGAAATTCCGCCGTCCTTATCTATAAATATGCGAAGATACCAATCTGTACCCTCCTTGGCAAATCGAACGTCCCAAATTTCAAGACCGAGTTCTTTTGCGTAAGGGGTAATAATTTCAGTTACCTTTGATACAGTATTTCCTTTTCCTGCCAAGAAAAAACCTCCTTACAATAATAAGAGAGCGGACCTCTTAGGTCCACTCTCATTGGAATTAATAAACTTACTGTCTATATAATAACATATAATTATAAAAAGTCAAGTATTTTTTAATATTCGGCAAGAGCAAATCTGCGATTCGGCAAACCCTTTTGTCACTTTGTGACATTTCCCTTGTAAGGGGAATCTCCCTTGCCCTACAGTAGTCTTGTTTATTTGGATTATTTAATATCAAACGAATACCGTAGGGGCGAACATTGTTCGCCTTACCGTTCTATCATTTTTGCGACTATAACGGACATATCGTCCCTATGCTTTTCGTCGCTGTTTTCAAGTGCAATTTTGAGTATCGCCTTTGCTTTTTCGTTAGGTTCAAGCGTCGTTTCAAGTCGCAAGAACTTTTCAAGCCATTCATTTCCGACATCGGTTACTCCGTCGCTCATCATAATTATTTCATCATCGGTATTAAGAACGGTTGTTCTTTTTGCAAATTCAACCCCTCTCAAAATACCTGCCGGCATAGATGTCAGTTCGCATTTTGTAAGCCTGTCATCCTTTACTATGTATGAACGGGGAGCACCTGCCTTATAAAATTCACACTTACCGCTGAACAAATCAACTCTTACACAATCAAGTGTTGCAAGACTTTCCTCGTGGCTTTTGACAAGAAGTGCACTGTTTACAACTTTTAAAGAAGAGTCAAAGCCAAAACCTGCAGACAAAAGCTTTGACAAAAGACCGGCACCCATTGCGCCGTCCAAAGCCGCACGGCTTCCTTTTCCCATTCCGTCGCTGATAATGAAAACCATATGGCCTCTTGAATCATTTATAGTTTTTATCGTATCGCCGCACAAATTGCCCTCTGCGCAGTATTGAGCAAATCCGAAACTCATTTTGAAATTAGGCTTTTCCATAAATGAAAGCAATGTTCCTGCCGAACTGACGTTTATTTTGCCACGTTCAAACTCTCTCTTGCATATTTTACATATTTCATTAGTCAGACGCATATTATCAAGCCCTTTTGTGTCGTTTGGGGCTAAAATCTCTATTCTCATTCTGTCATATTTATCAATTATCGCCGAAATATTTTCAGGAAAAATATCGTATTCGCCGAGCATTCTTCTAATCCTGCCTGCTGCCTTAAAATCAAAGCTTTCCGCCTCGTCAAATTCAAATGCCAAATCGCCGAGCATATCCGAAATGGAAAAGAATTGGTCTGCCGCAACCATTCGAATTTCACTTTCATTAGGGTCAACGGTTGAAAAAGAATTGATTTTTTCACGAACATCTCTTACGCTTTCACTAACCTGTGCGAGTGCGCTTGAAGCAAAACGCAGCCTGACAACAAGGCTCTGCCGCAAGCTTCCTTCAGGCGCAATATCTGCCCCGCTTTCCCACAATTCTGATAGCTTAAGCGTTAATTTTTCAGGCAAAATGCAAAGAATTGCAGAAGCAAGTACGCTCTCCAAAACCGTACAAAGCGAAAATGCACCCATTTTTGCCGCAACAGCAAAAAACGACATTGAAAGAGTAAAGCTAAGCCCTATCGCAAGGCTTGAAAACGAAGTGAAAAGACTGCATAAAAGCGACGAAAACGCATATGCGCCTATCAAAAAAAGTGCATTTTCCTTTGTTATACCGAGTGCGAAGCCCAGACACAGTGACACAATCAACGCAAAGCGCTGACTGCCGAAGCGAACGGTAGTCAAAATCAAAAGGCAAGCCAAAATTCTTGCAATTGAAACACCCTTAATTTCAATAAACGAAATAGATGAAAGCAAAATAGAAAAAGCCACAAAAATGCACGTCAAATCCGTCACGGGCAAGGCTTTAAGCTTAAGCCTTTTTAAGCTGCAATTTGCCGCACGGTAAAAGAAAAACGTACTGCCCAAAGCAAGGATTGACTCACCGAGAGTTATTGCGTATTCGCCGAGAGTCGAGCCTGATTTGACATTCATAACAATCCCTGTTGACAAAACAGACAAACATGAAATGAGCATAGAAAGATACGTTTCACGTCTGACCTTGAAAAATATCAAAGCCGCCGTGCCGAGAGTACAAATAACCACTGCACTTACATATCTTATTGCGTTTTCACTTGAGCAAAAAACAATATAGCCGAGCGACGCACCGACACAGGCAAAAAGAAAATTTTTCTTGCCCGACACCGATATAAGCGACACGGCAAACGGACAGCAGCCGCCCACGACGCTTGAAAAGCAAAGCAGAAAAGCAATTACACCCCAAAGCACACGCTTAGAATATAAAATTATATTTTTTAAATTCTTTTTAGGTATTTTGATTTTATTTTTAACATTTTTAACAATTGCCATTTTTACACATCCCAAAAGCATTATAACCAAACGCTTTTGAGAATTTTGTAAAAACAGGTAAGCAAAATAAAAAGACTTCACCCCAAATTGAACAAGTACATTTTTTACGGACTTGTTCAAATCAGATGAAGCCTTTAAATCACATAAATAAACTTTTAATTTTTGCAAGAAGATTTACAAAAATGCACCATGCTGCCTGAAAAAGCGCAACCTTGATTGCATCAAGCTGGTCAATTCCGCCGACAAATGCCAAAAGACCGACAACACCGAGCCCCAAAGCAGAGCCGAACGATATAAGAACGCTGATTAGTTTTCTTGTTTCCTGCAAATCCTCAGCCGCACTGAATGCCGAAACAAGGCCGAGAGCGGAGCCGTTATGAACAATGTAGGCAGGTGACTTTTGAGCAAAAAGGTTTGAATATTTTTCAAACGCTCTGCCGTTTGACGAATTCATAACTCTGATATATCCGTCCGGAAGCTCAAAAAGCTCGGCAATACTTTCGTCATTAATGAATGGGTCGGCACTGCGAACAAGAATTGTCATTCCGCTTTTTTCAAGCTTTCTAAGCGCTTTTTTAAGCTGAGGGTCGGCACTGTAAGACACAACAAACATTGCCATCAGCTTTCCCGCCTCTGCAAGATAAAGCACCCTTCTGCCCTTACGGGTATATTTTTTTTCAAAATCTTCCTTAAGCACGGGAACGCCGTGATGAATAAGCAAATCCCTTGTGCCTACAAGAATTTTTTTGCGATAAATCCAACCGGTCGTTCCGAGCCTGTCCTCATAAACAATATCGTCAACCTCAGGCAAAATTGCCTGTTTGCCGATAATCACATCGTCAAAAACAGAAGCAAGCGGACTTTTTGTATTAATAATAACCGAAGCGGTTTTTAAAATAACGTCATCAGCTTTAGCGCCGTTAAATGTTTTAATTCCGTGAATTTCACAGCTGCGAGGTCCGAAAAGATTTTGCGCCTCAATAACAATTGCATTGGCATCGCTTGTAACGCTTGCGCCCTCAAATCCATTCACCATAGCGCCACGGGTTCTAAGCTGCTTTGACACTCCCAAAAGTGTATTATTGGTACAAAACAGCGCATAGCAAGGAGTTGTGATACACATAGCGCAAACAAAAGCATTAACTCCCAAATGCCAATTTTGATTAATTAAGCCGACAACAACTGCCAAAATTGTATTAAGAAGAAGTGAAACCGAACCTACATATTTGCCGATTTTGTCCGCCGGCTCGTCCACACTTGAAATATCAAGAAACTTAGTTGCAAAATCCGTTTTAATGCTTGCCTTTAAATTAGGTTCTCCGGTTAAAAGCCCACGGCTTATAATTCCTGCGTCAACCTTATTAACAATCGGCTCAACGGTATATTTTTCCTTTTGATTTGCTATAAAATCAAAGTCTGTTCTTATTCTTGTAATAAATGTATATTTTCCAAGTCCGCTCAAAAGCAGAGCAAACGCACCTGCAAACGGATAAAGCGTACCGTCATCGAGAAGCAAGTTGCTGTCAATCAAAAGCAAAATTGTGTGAACAAAAACTATTATTTCCGCCACACATATTGGAAAATCACTGTTAATGCCGCCTTTGAGCTTAAAGCCGTGCATAAATATTCTCGCATTGACAACGCAAACAATAACAAATAAAACAAGAAGCGTTATTATGTAAGGCGTACTGTCAAGCAAAAGCGACGGTAAATAGGAGCTGTCCTTAAATCCTGTCAAAAGCCCTAAAACAAATGTTAAGGCAAATGTTATTTTTAAATTCAGCGAAGCTGACGAACGTGCGTCATCAAGCCTTTTTGAAAATGCCGATTGCTCATCTGCACTTTCATATTCCTTTTTAATCACGGTATCCTTGTCCGCTTTTGCCGCATCCTCAATATCTTCAGGTGAAAAAATGCGAAACTTATTGACCTTTTCTTTTCGCCTTTCCTTTAACTGCTTTTCGGCAAGTTCCTCGTCAATTTTATCTATCTGCTTTGTTTCGTCATCAAAGCCGTCAAGAACAATTTGAACTGCCTGTTCCTCTTCCCTTTGCTCCTGAGCCTTTTCTTCCTTCTCCTTAATTTCCTCTCGAGTAAGGGAAATTTTCGTTTTTTCAAGTTCCTCAACGGCTACAATGGTAGGTATTTCCTCAAGGTCACCCGTTTTGTCAAATCTTGACTTGCTCTTTATCGTGGCAGGCCTTTCAATAATTTCCGGCGGCTTTTTGGAATAAATCGGTTCTTTGGTACGGTTGCTTGTAAAAAAGCTTTTTTGTACGGTTTTTTGGCTTGCAAAATCGTCACTCTTTGACTTTGGCTTAAAATCAATATGCTTTGTTTTCCCGTCATCTTCAGCTTTTATGGCAGGGCCGACTTTCGTTTTATCCAAGGCAGTGCTTTTTTCATACGTCTTTACATTTTCACTTTTAGGTTGAATTTTTATATTTTCAATATCAGGCTTAGGCACCTCTATTTCACGCTTTGTTATCTCATTTGCAGATGTATTTACATCTTCCAAAGCCGATTGCGCCTGTTTTACCGTCTTTTTTCTTATTTCCTCAGCCTGCCTGATTATTTCATCAATAGATAAGCTTTCGTTCATAATTCTCCACTCTCAATATAATTATATTAAAGACCGAGCCTTTGCCTTGCGACCTCATACATAATAATACCTGCCGCAACAGAAGCGTTAAGCGAATTAACCTTTCCGCACATAGGAAGCGAAACAGTTACATCGCATTTTTCCTTAATGAGCCTGCCGACACCGCTTCCCTCATTGCCGACAACAAGTGCGCAGCCACCGGAAAAGTCTGTTTTGCACCAAGGCTGACCATCCATATCGGCACAGTAAACCCAAACATTCTGCTTTTTAAGTTCTTCAATAACAGAAACTAAATTACCTACCCTTGCAACTTTAACATATTCAAGTGCACCGCACGAGGTTTTTGCAACGATAAAATTAAGACCAACATTTCTTCTTTTCGGAATAATAATTCCGTGAGCGCCGCAAGCTTCGGCAGTTCTGATAATTGCGCCGAGATTATGGCTGTCCTCAATTTCATCGCAAATTATAATAAAAGGCGCTTCGCCTTTGCTTTTTGCATATTCCAAAATATCATCAACGCTTGAATAGCTGTGAGCCGGAACATTAGCCGCAACCCCCTGATGATTGCCGCCGGCACACATAAAATCAAGCTTTTTTCTGTCCACTGTCTTAACAACTATTTTATTTTCCCTGCACATTGCAATAATACGGTTAATCGAGCCTTCCCTCTCGCCCTTTGCAACAAGCACATTTTCAACCTCTCTGCCGCTTTTGAGAAGCTCTATAACGGCGTTTCTGCCTATTATCAAATTATCATTTGTTCTGTAATCTTTTTCTTCCTTTGGCATATTTTGTATCTCCATAAATTTATTCAGTTTAATTATAACATTATATAGTATCCATTTCAATTATTATTTAACATAAATCATAATAATTGACTAAGTGAAAAAACTAAAGTATAATAAAGAAAATAAAGGAGTGTTAAATATGGCTGAATATAATTGGGCAACTCTCGGTTGCGGCGTTATTGCGCACCAGCTTGCAGATGCTATGAAAGCAAAAGGCAGGACACTTTACAGCGTTGCCAACAGAACGTATGACAAAGCGATTTCCTTTGCCGAAGAATACGGCATTAAAAAGGTTTACGGCAATATTGAAGAAGTGTTTGAGGATGAAAATGTCGATATTATTTATATTTCCACTCCTCACAACACGCATATTGAATATTTAAGGAAAGCTCTCAGCCACGGCAAACACGTTATATGCGAAAAATCAATTACGTTAAACAGTGCCGAACTCAACGAAGCAATTGACCTTGCAGAGAAAAATCACGTTGTTTTGGCTGAGGCGATGACTATTTACCATATGCCGATTTACAAAAAGCTTGATGAAATAATAAAATCGGGTAAATTAGGCGAGCTTAGGCTTATTCAAATGAATTTCGGAAGTTACAAGCCCTACGATATGAGCAACAGATTTTTTAATCGTAATCTTGCCGGCGGCGCAATGCTCGATATCGGCGTTTACGCCCTTTCCCTCGTTCGCTTTTTTATGACGTCAAAGCCGCACAAAATTGCCACACAGGTTAAATATGCGCCGACAGGAGTTGACGAACAGGCAAGTATTCTTCTTCAAAACAAAGAAGATGAAATGGC